>Ga0180431_10005928_pt1 | contig 14664 bp, 9 predicted proteins | sample SS_ome_11_FD_132459 | JGI IMG/M metagenome (GOLD analysis project Ga0180431, IMG submission 132459) | Hypersaline lake sediment archaeal communities from the Salton Sea, California, USA - SS_1_MS_1 metaG | ecosystem: Environmental > Aquatic > Non-marine Saline and Alkaline > Hypersaline >... | reverse complement strand
GCCATGGTGAGCATCAGGTGCAGATTGTGCAGCGTCAGCAGGTGGTGACCCAGGATCTCGTTGGTGCGGGTCAGATGGCGGATGTAGGCCCGGCTGAAGTGAGTGCAGGCGTAACAGGTGCAGCCTGGCTCCAGGGGGCCGGGATCATCGGCGAAGCGCGCGTTGCGCAGATCCAAACGGCCGGTACGGGTGAGCGCGCCGCCGTTGCGGCCCAGTCGCGTGGGGAACACGCAGTCGAACATATCCACCCCCCGCGCCACGCACTCAACCAGGTCCTCCGGCGTGCCGACGCCCATCAGGTAACGCGGCCGGTCGGGCGGCAACACCGGATCGACCACCTCCAGCGCGGCGTGCATCTCCGCCTTGGTCTCGCCGACGCTCAGGCCGCCGATGGCGTAGCCATCGAAGCCCAGCCCGGTCAGGAAGCGGGCCGATTGCTCGCGCAGGTCGGGGAAGACCCCGCCCTGCACGATCCCGAAGAGAGCCTGGTCCTGGCGGGTTTTGGCCGCCTTGCACCGCTCGGCCCAGGCGTGGGTGCGGTTCACGGCTTCCACGTTGTAATCGTAGTCCGAGGGATCCGCGCACTCGTCGAAGCAGACCATGATGTCCGCCCCCAGATTCTCCTGGATCGCGATGGCCTTCTCCGGCGTGAAACGGTGCTCGGAGCCGTCTATGTGCGAGCGGAACGTGACCCCATCGGCGTCGATCTCGCGCCGCTGGGCCAGGCTGAACACCTGGAAGCCGCCGGAGTCGGTCAGTATGGGACCGTCCCAGCCCATGAACGCGTGCAGTCCGCCCAGGCGGGCGATGCGCTCGTCTCCGGGGCGCAGATACAAATGATAGGTATTGGCCAGGATGACCGTCGCGCCCAGACCCTCCAGATCGCGCGGGGACATCGCCTTGACCGTGGCCTGGGTGCCGACCGGCATGAACACCGGCGTCCGCACCGCACCGTGAGGCGTCTGCAACACCCCAGCCCGTGCCCGGCCATCAGTCGCCTGGAGGTCGAAGCGGAAACCTGTCTCGGCACCAGGGTCTGGAGAAGAACACGATGACATAACGCGACGCTGAGCCTCCACTGTCAGTCTTCCGGTGGATGCCAGCCAGCAGCGATCCAGTTTCGGCGCACGGTCACGGCGACCAGATTGTTCAGGTTGAGCGCAATGACGGTAGCCCATCCGCAAACAGTGCGACCAATGATGAAAGCACCGTCCTCACTCCAACAGAAGTGCCGCTTCCACCGCTGCCTGCGTGGGTTGAACAAGCGCACTCGGCGGCCGGTCAGTGGGTCATGGCCGTGAGTCTGACTACCCTTACAGTAGCCACAGCGGTTGCCTGCCTGGGCACGCACCCTGGCACGGAGGGCATCTGAGATTGTCTCGGGGCTCATGGATCCAGTGGTTTCCGTAGACCGCGCCGCACCGCTTCAGCCAATGCTTCTGACTGTCGAATCCATAGTTGGTCATAGACCTGCATCAGGGCTAGCAATTCCGGGCGTTCACCTTCGGTCAGAGTACCTTCGCGCTGCTTCCCCAGCAACTTACTCAAACGTTGCCCCTGTTCCAGTTCCATCTGTGCTTTGGACAGCGCAAGCACATCTTCATCGGAGAGCAAAGTAACCGGTTTCTCCCATTTAGGCACAGTATGCACAGGAGTAAGCACGATTGTCAAGGCACTGGTAATCATATCGGATAGATCCTGCTGAGTAATCGCCGCCCACCGCTTCGCATACTCGTACAGATCCTCAGACAGCGTCAGAGTTACTTGTGTATCCATAAGCCAGACTCCTCATCCTTCTCAAACGCGCACACGTGGTCAGCCACGTGTCATTCACACCACTGCACCGTGCAGCATCTCCCGCCGTCCCCATTATAGCATCCTCTACAGTAACAGGCAATGACACGTACTCACTCACGCCAAGCCGCCGAAATACGAAACAACGCGTTACTACTCAGCCTGATATAAAACCATCGCCAATGAAAGGTGTCAAGCACCCTGAGCCTGACTTCGTCAAGCCGTCGAAGAACGCGGGCCTGCAAAGCCGTCATCCTTCGACACGCTCAGGATGACCATCCTGGTTCCCGACCTGAGCAGTAACAAGAACGCCAAGAACAAGACGAGATAGCCTCCCTTTGCACCAATCACCAACCCTCCAATCACTCAATCACCCAGTCACCCAGTCTCCTTGTCCCCCTGTCCCCCTGTCCCCTTGTCTCCCCCTCCCCTCCCCCCCTTGCCCTCCTTCCCGCTCAGTAGTACAATACACCACATCCAACCCAAAACCCATCAAACGCCATGATTCACGCATTACGCAGTACGCATTACGCAGTACGCATCACGCATCACGCATAAGGAGCGCATACCCAATGTCCCCATCAACCCATAACCCCCCATCCGACTTCCTCCTTCGTGACGACCTGGAGGAAGTCGAACCGTTTGTAGCCGACCTGATTCGCTGGGAGGAGGAGCGGCAGGCCCGTAAGCTTATCCTCATCCCCTCCGAATCCTACGCCCCCAGGGCCGTCCGCCAGGCCCTGGGCTCCGTCTTCCAGAACGTCTACGCCGAGGGGTACCCCCCGCTGCGCATGACGCGCGACCCGGAGGAACGGCTGCGGGACGAGGCCTGGCAGTTGGCCTTCTACCGCCGCTACGCCGACCGGCGCTTCTACAAGGGCGTGGACTACGTCGACCTCGTCGAGTGCCTGGCCCAGCGGCGGTGCGCCCAACTCTTCGCCCACGGCTCCCTGCGTCCCGAGCACATCTTCGTCAACGTCCAACCCCTCTCGGGCGCAGCCGCCAACCTGGCCGTCTACTGGGCCCTGATGGAACCTGGAGATACGCTGATGGGACTGGACCTATTCCAGGGCGGCCACCTGACCCACGGCTCGGAGTTCAACATCTCCGGGCAGCGCTACCGGGTGGTCTCCTACGGCGTGGATCCCCAGACGGAACAACTCGACTACGACGCGATCCGCGACCTGGCGCGTGAGCACCGGCCCCGGGTGATCGTCGCCGGATACACCTCCTACTCCTGGGCACCGGACTGGGAGGCCTTCCGCGCCATCGCCGACGAGGTGGGCGCGTACCTCATGGCCGACATCGCCCACACCGCCGGCATGGCCGCCGCCGGCGTCTACCCCAACCCGGTCGGCACCGCCCACGTGACCACCTTCACTACCCACAAGACCATGTGTGGCCCACGCGGCGCGGTCGTCCTGACCACCGACGAGGAATTGGCCCAGATCATCGACATGGCCATCTTCCCCGGTGAGCAGGGCGGCCCTCACGTCAACAAATTCGCCGCCCTGTCAGTCGCCTTCCACATCGCGCAGACCGAACCGTTCCGACAACTACAGCGCCAGATCGTGGCCAACGCCCAGGCCCTGGCGCAAGGGCTTCGGAAGCGCGGCCTGCGGCTGGCCTACGGCGGGACCGACACCCACCTCCTGCTGGTGGACCTGAAATCCATTTCCTCGCCTACCGGGTTTCCCGTGTGGGGCGAGCCCGCCGTCCGCATCCTCGACCTGGCCGGGATCGTGGCCAATAAGAATACCATCCCCGGCGACACCGAGACCGCGCTGGCAACGGGTGTCCGTATGGGCACCCCCTGGATCACGCAGCGAGGGCTGGACGAGGCCGACATGGACACTCTGGCCGGCCTGATCCACCATGTCCTGGTGAACATCAAGCCCTTCGCCTACACCGGCCTCATCGGCACCCTGCCGCGGGGCAAGATCGATCTGGACGTCCTGGAGGACGTGCGACGGGGCGTGGCCGCGCTGGCCAACAAGGCCGGCATCGACTTCGAGTACGAACCCAGTAGCTATCCTCACTACGCCATCCTGCCCGAGAACCCGGCCCCCACACCCATCTCCCTGCGGGTCACCGGCTGGCGAGCGCGACCGTTCGTCCAGCAGGTCATCACCAGCAGCGTGGCCGAACTGGCCCCGGGTGAGTCCATCACCACCTACGTGCTCGACCCGGATGGCAAGCTGATCGACCAGGTGGTGGTCGCGCGGGAGGCGTCAGACCGGTGGGGACGGGATGTCTACCTGGTCACTCCCACGCCAGAGCAAGCAGCCAGCGTGACCTCCTGGCTGCGGGCTCTGGCCGACGGATACACCCTCTTCGACAACCAGGACGTCTTCCGCAAGGTAGAGGGGCCGGTGGTGGTTGAGGAAGTAGAGGAACAGGGGGACAGGGAGACAAGGGGACAGGGAGACAAGGAAAGTGGTACACCTGCCGCTGAACTGTTCCAGAGCCATCCCAAGCGGTTTGATTTGACCAAGCCGTACTTCGTGGGGCAGGCGTACTTGAATGAACTCGCGTCGCAGAACGCCCCCGGGACGGGGGCTGGGAGCGAGGGGGGAAACGCCCCCGAGACGGCGGCTGGGAGCCAGAAGGAAGAGTGGCACTGGGAGGAGCCAGAGTCACCCCTCAAGCGCACCCCCCTGTGCGAGACCCATAAAGAGATGGGAGCCAAAATGGTCCCCTTCGCCGGGTGGGAGATGCCCGTCTGGTACACCTCGGTCAGCGAGGAGCACCGGGCAGTGCGAGAGGCGGCGGGTCTCTTCGACGTGGCCCACATGGGTGCTTTCGAGGTCACAGGCCCTCACGCCACCGCCTTCCTGGACACCGTCCTCTCCAACTACGCCGCCTGGATCGAGGACGGCCAGTCCATATACGGCTACCTGCTCGATCCCGACGGGAACGTCATCGACGACGTCATGATCTACCGCCGCCGTGCCGACCTGTACTTGATGGTAGTCAACGCCTCGAACGAGGATAAAGACTGGGACTGGTTGAACGCGGTCAACGAGCGGCGGGTCATCATCGACCGCGCCCGCCCGTGGGTCCAGGTCGAAGCGCAGGCGACGTTGCGCAACCTGAAGGACCCGGCCTCCGGAGAGCGGCAGAAACGAGACCTGGCGCTGCAGGGGCCGGCATCCCTGCCGACGCTGCAGGCCCTGACCGACGATCCAGTGCTCAAGGCTGCGCTGGCCCGGGTCCGGCGTACCGACCTGATCGAGTGCGAACTGGCGGGCATCCCGCTCATCATCGCCCGCACCGGATACTGCGGCGAGGAGTGGGGGTACGAGATCTTCGTCCACCCCGACCAGGCCGTCCAGTTGTGGCAGGCCATCCTGCAGGCAGGCGAGCCTCTCGGCGTGAAACCCGCCGGATTGGCGGCCCGGGACTCCACGCGCACCGAGGCCGGATTGCCCCTCTACGGCCACGAACTGGCCGGGCCGTTCGACATCTCGCCCATCGAGGCCGGATTCTCCGGCTACGTCAAATACCACAAGCCCTTCTTCGTGGGCCGGGACGTCCTCCTGGCACAGGAGGAAGGCCGCAAGCGGGAGGTGATCCGCTTCCGCGTCAACCAGAAAGGCGTGCGCAGGCCCCACACCGGCGACCCGGTCGTCAACAAGAAGGGCCAGCAAATCGGCCAGGTCACCAGTTGCTCCATCGACGTGGATGGGTACCTGCTGGGGCTGGCCATCGTCGAAAAACGATACAACGTCCCCGAGACCCCCATCGCCATCTTCCCCCTGGGCGGCAAGTCGCTCGAAGAGGCACTGATGTGCGGCAAGCGAGTCGCCCTGCCGATAGAGGCAACGGTGCTGACCCGATTCCCGGAGCGGGAAGGCCCCCAGATGCGGATAGGCGGGCAGGACTAGGGAATTGCGCTAAGTCAGGAGATTGCGCTAAGCTAGGAGATAGCTCAAAGTATGAGTCGTATCATCGCTACTGAAAGCCCGGGCAAGGTCCGCAACCAACACCGTCGCACCATCGCCGAGGCGCTACGACGCCTGAGCCAGAAGCGAGAACTGGACGGCGAGGCCAAAGACCTGTCCGCCCTCATCATCTTCTGCCTCCACGGCATCGCCGACACCGTCGACCGGACCATCGAGGCATGGGAGAAACGTGACTACTACCTGAAGGCCGAGCGTTTCCGCGAACAATGGCGCTGGCTGGAACCCGTCACCGACGAACTGAGCGCCGTCGTGTATGAAGGCCAATGGGAACAACTCCCCGCCGCCCTGGCTGGACTGATGCCCCACTTCGCCGACGTCAAGATCAAACAGATGACCCGCAAGCCGGTGCTGTGGCAGGGCGCTTACGAGAAATTTATGCAGGACAACTGAGAGAGCCCCAAGAAACCAGGTTTTTGCAAAGAGGAAACCAGGTTTTTTCTGAAAAACCTGGTTTCTTCTGACTTCTGCCATGCGAAAAAGAAACCAGGTTTCTCGGAAGAAACCTGGTTTCTTGCACGTCGCTACAACCGCTCCTCCGCACCGACGGGCAACATCACCAGTCCGCTGATGACCTTGGGGAAGAAATCGGTCGATTTCTGCGGCATCTTCTCGCCACCGGCCGTGCAGGCCCGTACCTGCGCCATGCGGGTCGGATTCATCACCAGCAGGAACTCCGCCTCTCCCTTATCCACCGCGTCGTACCCCATCTGCGGGTCGCGCAGATACTCGATGTTCTCCTTGCGCTCGACGGCCCCTTTGTCGATGCCCAGCACACGCTCGATGAACAGCTCGTGCAGCACCGAGACGTCCAGCAAGCGCCAATCGGGGGAGCGGTCCGGCAGCAATCGTTCCAGCGCCGCCGGGTCTCGCAGCGCGAGCATAGCGTATGCCCCGTCGTAGAAGCCGAAGCGCGGACGCGCCGACCCGGCCTCCGCCAGCGCGGTCTCCAGCGCCGCCCGATCCGCCATTGACGTCACCTCGAAGTACTCCTTCGCCCGCTCCAGCGCCGCCGGCCCCCCCATCCGTCCATAGGAATAGATCAGGCGATGGGTGGGTAGGATCACCAGGCCGGGATCCTCCATGCTCACCAGCGTCACCATGCGATAATTGAAGCCGGCGTTCGGGGGTGCGTCGGGGTGCGCAGCCCGCATCTCGTCCCGATAGTTCAACGCCGTCTCGTAGCGGTGATGGCCGTCGGCGATGATCAGGTTCCGCCTGGGGGCCATCTCCTCCACCACCGCCGCGATCACCTGCGGGTCGGTCACGGCCCAGAACCGCTGCACCACGTCGTGCTCGAACAGCTCGTGCAACGCGAGGCCCGCCTGCCCTTCAATGGCCGCCCCCAGCAACTTGTTGATCCGGTCGCCGGGATAGAGCATGAAGATGTGGCCGAAGTTGACCGCCGTGGCCCGCATCAGGTTGAGGCGATCCACCTTGGGGCCGGAGTGAGTCCGCTCGTGGGGCAGCACCACGCCCTCGTCGAACCGGCTCAACTCAAACGCGGCGATCAACCCCTGCCGGGTCTTCGTGCTGCCGTCGGGCAGCGTGAAGGTCTGATGCAGGACGTACAGCGCGGGGCTCTGCTCCCGCATCAGGACACCCTCCTGCAGCCAGGATTCGTAGTAACCCCGCGCGCGGGTATAGACGTTGCGCTGCTCGCCGTCCCCTGCCTGCTCCTTCCCCTTGATGATGCGCACGACGTTGTAGGGACTCAGGTCGTAGTACCTGTCCTGCAACCCATGCCGCACCCGGTCGTAGGGCTGGCTGATGACGGTGGAAAGATCACCGATCTTGTCCGGATTGTAACGCACGCCTCTGAAAGGTCGGATAGTTGCCATACTGACTCCTTTTCCTGAATCACACGTCCCAGGGATCACGGTTGGCGGACGGCGACGACTGCGCTCCCACGTTCGAGTTGCTGTCGGTCCAAAGTCACCAACTGATCACCCCGTTGTTCTGCCAGGGCAACGTAGATCGCGTCGCATCCACGTACCCGATGGTCGACAGCAATAGCCGCAGCTCGCCCCGCCAGCGCTTTCGTCACCGGCGTCAGCTCGATCAGACTCGAATGCAGCAGTTGCTGCACAACCCGATGGGTCAGAACTGGGTCCCCAACGCCACGGCTCAGGGCCGCTGCCACCTCGGCCAGCAAAACGACCGGCGCGACCACCGCTTCCTGCGCGGCTTTGACCTGCTCGAACCAGGCCCAACTGCTGCCGTGTTCGCGCTCGTGCGCGTTTACTAGTGCGACGTACACACTGGCATCGATGACCGCCATGGATTACCTTCTTTGCTCTTTCACCAGCTCCACGCCGCTCTTGGGCGATGTCCAGGCCGCTCCGATCTGCTGCGACAGCACCTTCATTTCCGCCATCGCGTCATCCGCCTCGACTTGGCGCAGTTTCTCCATCTCCGCCTCGGTCAATGGCCGCAGTACAGCTACGGGGACGTTCCTCACGGTGATCACGTATTCGGCCATCTGCTCCCGCACGGCGCGCAAGACGCGCGAGGCCTCGTTCTTCAGTTCGCGCACCCCGATGGTATTTGGCATCGTTCACCTCCTGCTTGTATGTAGCTACATTGTAGCCACATTATAACCACAAGCAGGCACCAAGTCAAGTAAGCCATGCATCCACTCACTGCTGGGCGAACTCGATAGCGATGCTCGCCACCTCCTCCCCCACGCGGCCCTTGGCCTCGCCCGTCCCCGCACCGATGTGCGGAGAACCGATCACCTGCGGCAGCGCCATCAGCCGCTGGCCGCGCTCCTCCTTCTCATCCTCGAACACGTCCAGCGCCGCGCCCGCCACCTTGCCGCTGTTGATCGCGTCAACCAGCGCGGCCTCGTCCAGCGTCCCGCCACGCCCGCAGTTGACGACGTAGACCCCATCCTTCATCTTGGCGAACGCCTCCGCGCCGACGACGTAGTGGGTCTCCGGCGTGTGCGGCACGTGGAGCGAGATGAAGTCGGAGCGGGCGAACAACTCGTCCAGCGAGACCTGCGTGGCGCCGGGCACCTCGGTGGGAGTGCGGCGGTAGAAGAGCACCGCCATCCCCAGCGCGGCCGCCTTCTGCGCCACCAGGCCGCCGATGCGGCCGCAGCCGACCAGCCCCAACGTCTTGCCCGCCACCTCCGTGCCCTTGCTGAACGCCTTCTTCTCCCACTGGCCCGCCTTCATCGAGGCCGTCACCTGCGGAATCTGGCGCGCCAGGGCCAGCAGATAGCCAACCGTCAGCTCCGCCACCGAGTTCGAAGACGCGGCGGGCGTGTTGCGCACCGCGATGCCCTTCGACTCAGCATACGCCACGTCGATGTTGTCCAGTCCCACGCCCCCGCGGATGATCACCTTCAGGTTGGTGGCCCTGTCAATCACAGGCTCGCGCACCTTCGTGCGGCTGCGAACGACCATCCCTTCATACTCACCGATCACCGCCTCCAAATCCTCCGGTGTGATGTCATCCCGCACATCCACCTCGACCCCACCCTCCCGCATCGCTGCAACAGCCTTATCATCCGTCGGATCACAAACCAGCAATTTCATCGCTACCTCCTAAACCATCACGCACCACGCAGTACGCCTTACGCAGTACGCAGTACACATTACGCAGTACGTATTACGAAATCCCCAGCACATCCCCAATCTCCCCCAACAACCACCGCACATCCTCCACCGTCAAGTCGCCCATGTGCGCGATGCGGAAACACTTCTCCTTGAGATCACCGTAGCCATTCGAGATCATCGCGCCCCGCTTGCCCAACTCCTCGTTGAGCCCGGCGACGCTGATGCCCCGCGTGTTCTCGACGTTGGTGACCGTGGGCGAGAGATATCGCTCGTCGGAATAGAGCGCGAAGTAACGGCGCGCCCAATCCCGGACGACGGCGGCCATGTCCTCGTGCCGCTGCCAGCGGTTGTCCAACCCCTCGGCCAGGATGTCGTCCATCTGCGTGTTCAACGCCTGCAGCAGGCTGACGGCCGGCGTGGCCGGCGTCTGGTGCTTCTCGTATCGCTTGTCCATCTGGGCGTAGGCGAAGTAGTAACCGGGATTTGCCACCTGCAGCGCTCGCTCCCGCGCCCGGTCGCTCACCGCGCACACCGTCAGCCCCGGCGGGAGGGCAAAGCACTTCTGCGTGCCAGCCAGGCACACGTCCAGCCCCCAGGCATCGAACTCGATTTTGGTCCCCGCCATGCAACTGACCGCGTCCACCAGGATCAGCACGTCGGGATACTTCTGATGAACGAGGGCGGCGATGTCCTCGACCGGGTTCATCAAGCCGGTCGAGGTCTCGTTCATCACGACCGTGAGCGCGTCGTAATCCCCCTTGGACAGCGCCTCGTCCACCAGCTCAGGCGTGATCGCCTGGCCCATCGGCACCTCCACCTTGTCGCACGGCACCCCGTTGGCGGCCGTGAGCTGGTGCCAGCGCTTGGAAAAGGCCCCGCACACGGTGTTGAGTATCTGCTTCGTCGAGGCCTGGCGGACCGACCCCTCCATCGCGCCCGTGGAGGAGCAGGCGTACAGGTAAACCCGCTGCTGGGTATACAGCATCTGTTGGAGCTTGGGGGTCACCTCCGCCTGCAAGTCGGCGTACTCCTGTGAGCGGTGGCCGAGCATCGGCGCGGTCTGGGCCTGCAGGATCCTGTCTCGCACGTGAGTCGGCCCTGGAATGAAGAGCTTCTTGTACATCGTCAACCTCCTGTGAAATTGGTAGAACGACACTAGTGGAACAAAAAACAACGGACGCACAAATACAATCGGCTGTGCGTCCTCTGTCTACCAAAACCTGAGAGATTCCTCCCGATTTGGAGATCGGGCCTTGCCCCTTCGGTGTCCTGCGCATACGGTGCATCCTGCGGATGCGCCGTATCCCAAAGACTTTCCAGAGGTGCCAGGATACAGGGTCCTGCGACCTGAGAGTTTCACCGGCCCGATCAGCCCCTCGCGCCGGCTTGCCCCTTCGGTGACCGCACGCAAGCAGTCTCTCCCCCACACCCTATGGCGAGGCGATGTGACTTGCTTTTATTCTACACTACGCCAGTGCAAATGTCAACACGCTTGACAGCAAGAATGCAGGGGGGTAGAATGGTGATGCGTGATACGTGATGCGTAAAGCGTAATGCGTAATGCGTGAGACGTGCAATTCGCAATCGTAAATCGTAAATCGCCAATCGTAAATCGTCACTCTGGAGGCCCTTATGTCTTCGCACGATGACTTCCTGTTTCGCGGCGACCTGTCCGCCCTCGACCCGGCCGTCGCCCAGTTGATTGACCTGGAGAAAGAACGCCAGGCCCGCAAGCTGATCATGATCCCCTCCGAGAGCAGTTCTCCGCTGGCGGTGCGGGAGGCACTCGCTTCAGCGTTGACCAACCTGTACGCTGAGGGTTACCCCAATCCGGAGACCCACTGGCTGGCCGAGGAGGAAATCCTGGACTACGAGCACCACCTGGCCCACTACCGCCGCTACGGCGATCGCCGCTACTACCGGGGCGTCGAATACGCCGACGTGATCGAATCCCTGGCCCGCCGCCGCTGCGCCGAGGCCTTCGCCACCGACGGAATCTCTGCCGACCAGATCTACGTCAACGTCCAACCCCTCTCCGGCGCGCCAGCCAACATCGCCACCCAACAAGCGCTGTTGAAGCCCGGCGACACCATCATGGGCATGGCGCTGACCCACGGCGGCCACCTGACCCACGGCAGCCGGGTCAACCTGTCGGGCCAACTCTACAACGCCGTCTCCTACCACGTGAACGAGCAGACGGAACTGCTGGACTACGACGAAATCGAGGCCCTGGCGCTGGAGCACCGCCCCCGGTTGATCATCGCCGGCTACACCGCCTACCCGCGCCTGCCCAACTGGACCAAGTTCCGCCAGATCGCCGACCGGGTCGGGGCCTACCTCCTGGCCGACGTCGCCCACGTCGCCGGTATGGTCATCACGGGCGCGTTCCCCACCCCACTGGGCTACGCCGACGTCGTCACCTTCAGCACCCACAAGACGCTGTGCGGTCCCCGGGGGGGCTGCATCCTCACCACCAACCCCATCCTGGCATTCAAGATCGACCGCGCCGTCTTCCCCGGCCTGCAGGGCGGCCCCCACGTCAACAAGTTCGCCGGCCTGGCCGTCGCCTTTCACCTGGCCCGGACGGAGCAGTTCCGCGACCTGCAACACCAGATCGTGGCCAACGCCGCCGCCCTGGCCCGCGCGCTCACCGCCCAGGGCCTGCGCGTGCCCTGCGGCGGTACCGAGAGCCACATGCTGCTCCTGGACTGCAAGACGATCCAGGGACGCGACGGCACGCCGCTGATGGGCGGCATCACGGCCGCCGTGCTCGACCTGGTCGGCATCGTCGCCAACAAGAACACCATCCCCGGCGATAAGTCCGCCGCCTACCCCAGCGGCATCCGCCTGGGCACCCCCTGGATCACCCAGCGCGGCCTGCGCGAGCCGGACATGGAACACATCGCCAGCATCATCGCCCGCGCCATGCGGGCCATCGAGCCCTTCACCTACACCGGCGTGCGCGGGCTGGCCTACCGGGGCAAGGTCGACTTCGACGCGCTGGAGGAACTGCGCGTGGAGACGGCCGAGCTGGCCGACCGGGCCGGGATAGACTTCGAGCTCCCCTGCAGCGACTACCCCCACCACTGCCTGGTCCCGGAAATGCGCCAGCGAGAGGAGCCGCACGCGACGCTCGAAATCGAGGGCAACCTGGCCGCCGCCTTCGTCGAGCAGATCACGCCCACCGACGTCGCCGACCTCAGGCAGGGCGAGTGGCAGGCCGTGACGCTCCTGGAGCGGGACGGGGAAGTGATGAGCCCCGCCCTCGTCCAGCGGCCCGGCTTCGCCCATAATCGCTACTGGCTGATCGTGCCCGCGAAGCGGGCCCGGCGCGTGCTGGCCTGGCTGCGCCACCTGTCCGACGGCTACGTCCGCTTCGACGACGCCGACCTGTGGGCCAAACTCCCCGGCCCGGTCGTCGTGCGCGACCTCGGCCCGGCCGACCCGTCCATCCCGGAGCTCTCCGCCCTGGCGGGAGAAACCTTCACACCACCGCTCTCCCACAAACCCTACTTCATCGGCCTCTCCGCCCCCGCATACGAGGAACCCGCTGGGGAGCCGCTCCCGCCCTTCGAGTGGCAAGAGGCGGAACGCCCCCTGCGCCGCACACCCCTCTTCGATTGGCACGTCCGCCACGGGGCGAAGACAGCCCCCTTCGCCGGGTGGGAGATGCCGCTGTGGTACACCTCCATCAGCGACGAGCATCGCGCCGTGCGGGGCGCGGCCGGCCTGTTCGACGTCTCCCACATGGGACTCCTCGAAATCAGCGGCCCCCACGCGGCCTACTTCCTCAACCTGGTGACAACCAACGACGCCAACGCGCTCCGGCCCGGTGAGTCCCAGTACGCCTACTTCCTGCACCCCGATGGCCGGGTCATCGACGACCTGATGATCTACATGGTCAGCCCGGCCCGCTACCTGCTGGTCGTCAACGCCTCCAACACGGACAAGGACTGGGCCTGGATCAACGCGGTCAACGAGCGCACCGTGCGGATCGACGACCTGCGGCCCTGGGTGTGCGGATGCTTCCAGGCCGAGCTGCGGGACCTGCACGACCCCCGCGAGAGTTACGCCTGGCTGGCCGACGTGGCCCTGCAAGGGCCGCGCGCGCGCGACATTCTCTTCGCGCTGCTCGACGCCGCCCCACCCTCCACCGCCGCCGCCGAGATCCGGGGGCGGCTGCAGGCCCTCAAGCGCACCCAGGTGATGGAGGCCCAGATCCCGTCCGCGCGCGCCCCGGGCGGCGTCTTCGACCTGATCCTCACCCGCACCGGCTACACCGGCGAGCGGCTGAGCTTCGAGATATTCGTCCACCCCGACGTCATGGGCGCGCTGTGGGAGCAATTGCTCGAGGTCGGCGCACCCTTCGGGCTGCGGCCCATCGGCCTGGGAGCCCGCGACAGCCTGCGCATCGAGGCCGGCCTGCCGCTCTACGGCCACGAGCTGGCGGGGCCGCTGGACCTGCGTCCCGACGACGCGGGCTTCGCGGGCTACGTCAAACTGCACAAACCCTTCTTCGTCGGGCGGCGGGCGTACATCGAGCACGCCCAAGCGCGCAGCATGATCGTGGCCCGCTTCCGCATCGCCGAGAAGGGCGTGCGCATCCCTAAACAGGGCGACGTGGTAACCGAAAGCCGCGGGCGGATCGTCGGCCAGGTCACCTCCTGCGCCATGGACACGCAGGGCTACCTGGTGGGCCAGGCCTACGTCAACGAGCGTCACGCTGAGGTGGGCATGGAGATCGAGATCTTCCCCCGCCCCACCCGCGAGGCGTGGGACAAACCATACGAAGAACTGGAGGTGGGCGACCGGCTGGTCGTCCACAACGCCGCCACCATCGTCAGCCGCTTCATGCAGCGCAAATAGCCCCGCCTGGAGGGCCAGCCCCATCACAGGCCATCATGTTCGTAGTAGGCGCTTCAGCGCCAGATTGGACAATCCTTCCAGTATGTGATAAAATCAACACAGCGCCACGATTCAAGCGCATCGTAGCGAGACGGGCGCTTGGTGGGTGTTTCTGTAGGTCGAGGGGTGATTTTCGATGAACAACCATCACCACAGACGCAAGGGGGTCGGGAACCCCCATTTTGAGGGGGTTTTATGCCCAAAAACGGCCCAAAACTGGCCAATTCGGGCCAAAAACTCCCCGAAACCGGCATTTTACACCCACTTCTGAAACGGCTGTCCGAAGACAGTGCCCACCTGCGAGGGTATTGAGACCGACCACGGTGGCCTCGGCGGACTCGGCGGGCGCCGTCCGAAGACAGTGCCCACCTGCGAGGGTATTGATTTCCAGGAGGACCAGACCAACGAGAACGATCCCTACGGGTCCGAAGACAGTG
>Ga0180431_10005924_pt1 | contig 14665 bp, 24 predicted proteins | sample SS_ome_11_FD_132459 | JGI IMG/M metagenome (GOLD analysis project Ga0180431, IMG submission 132459) | Hypersaline lake sediment archaeal communities from the Salton Sea, California, USA - SS_1_MS_1 metaG | ecosystem: Environmental > Aquatic > Non-marine Saline and Alkaline > Hypersaline >... | reverse complement strand
CATTGCGAGCTCTTCAACGTAGTCTTTCGCCTTGCTGGGTGCGTTGCGCTGGTGGGCTTTCATTACCGGCTCAAACCAAACCTTACTATGGGCAATCAAGGCGTCGAGTTCGGGCAGCGTGTGCCCTTTTGCGAACCAGTCATCAATGCCGGTTTTGCCGTCGCCTTCGTCGGGGAGAAGTACCGGCGTTACCAATGCGCCTTTTTGGTACAGGATGCCGGTAAATCAGCGCAACGCCTGGGCAACCTGCTCTTTGACCATTACGTCGCTGTCAAACACCAAATAGACTTCGCGTTCATTTAGGGCTACGTGATCCCAATCCGGCAACCACGCCTTACCACGCCCACCTTTGAAATTCCAGACGCCCAATAATGCGATTGAACACAAGCCTTTTGAGGCCAGAGAATCGGCCTTTTTCTGACCTTCGGTGATGTACAACGGGGTGGCCGGGTCTTTTAAGTGCGGGAACGACGCCGGCGGGCAGTCCACCCGCATATCGTTCCCCTTTGGAAATTCGTATTTTATGACCGATTGCTTGCGGGTTCCGTCGGCCAACTTGCGCCCTTCATCGATGCGGGGAGAGTCGGGCCGATAAATGCAAAGCGGTTGCCCTCCGTCGGTAGAATGAAGGGGGATTAACAAGCCCGGAACATTGCGGGCCTGTTTTGATGCAAAACCTAAATCGGTTAACTCTTTGATGGTCTCTACGGTTTTATAGCCGCGCTGATCTATTATCCTTGCTGATATAGCTGATTCGGCTTCAAGTACCTGATGGTGTCGTTGTGCTAACATCGATGCGTCTCCCGAATGTGACTCGTGGGTTGTTGGCCCGGACGAACATATTTGTTTCGCGTCCTTTGTACGTGGTTTTTATGGCTACAAATCCGTCGATAACTTCTACAACTTCGTGGTAAACAGGCTTTCCGGTTGACGGGGTGAATTTGTGCACGTCTCCCGGTTTCACCTGCTCGGCGGGTACAAGATGGTAATTAGTAGCCATTCAGTTCGCCTTTCTGGTATCGTTCGATGAGCACATCGACGTAGCCGCGCGGGTCACGGTAGGGATAGATTTTGCATTTAACGCCTTTGCGTAGTTGCTTGTTGGCGTAGTTGATCGCCGCTTTGTGCGACGGGAAATGATACGATTGTTTTGTTTCGCCGAAAATTACAACGGTATGAGTGTATTCGCTGTTATCCATTGCCGTTGCCCCCAGTAAGCGTGTTTAAACCTTTAGCAATCGAATCCATTACTACGCCGTGGCTACAGGTTAGATATTCGGTGCATTTTTGGCAGGTTTCAATATCGTAATCCCCGCCGCAATCAGTGAAAAAGCAACCGTACTCCTTGAACAGCATATTTGAGATCAGTTTAATAGCCAGGTCTTGACGGGCAACGGTTTCTTTCAGGGTTCTAATTTCGCGTTCTATTTCGTTCATCATTCACCGTCCCTTAGTTGTCTGAGACAACAGTCAGCCCGTTGCCGTTTTTGTTGATTATGCCGCGCTCTGTCAGTTCGTCCCGGTAGGCGTAAAATGTGGTCTTGCTTATTCCGATCTCCCGCTTTGCCTGTGCCGGGCCAATGTCCGGATTGTCAGCTATCAGTCCGACTAGCGCCGCTATGCGTTCCTCTTTCTGCTCCGATTTCGTGGCTCTGGCCTGCTCAATCGGGTACGGATAAGACTTTTCGACCTCTATTTCGGACTGTTCCCGCTCTATTTTACGGCGCTGTTTCTCGGTTTCCTTGACCATCGTCTGAACATCCGTGCCGATTATCTCGGACAGCGCCAGAACTATCAAGCTAATTAAGCCGGTTGCCGTTAGTCCTATAATGGCCTGTATAACGTCCAGTTGTTGGACGGTGGTAAATGTCAAATCGGTGCCGTGTGCTACTGCAAACCCTTCGGCAATGTTAGCCAGGGCGCTGACAATGACAACGGACACCAGGACGAACATAAAAAACCGAAAATCTTGCCCGGTTCGTCGCAAGTCGCCAATCCTCAAGGATAGGGAGACAACGGCCAATTCGATGCCGAACGCTGCGACAAATCCGACCCAGCCCGGTTGTACGTAATCGGCCAGTAATCCGCCGGTATGTACTAGCGTGTAAGCCAATAACGCCACTAATGAAACAACACCTGCTAAAACCTGTATTTTTGTACTCATTCCACACCGCCAAACACAAAAGGCAACACATAATGACAAACAAAGAAAAGTTTATTATTCCCGTGTTTCCTTATAGTAACACCTTTTAGTTTTAACCCTCTACCCTGGCATAACTCATCGAGCCTTGCAAGATTGGAGTCGTTGGTTTCCTCGCTGATCACAATAGAAATCTCTATTCCTCTTTGAAGATTGCAGAACGGGTCATTCCCGCTTTCTAATTCTGATAACACACTACTATCTTTGTAAATCTCATCCATTTTACATTCTCTCTTTCGTGCTGCGTGCTACTGCGTGCTGTTGTGGCTGCTGTAGCACGGTATTGGATGTGTTAGGGGAGGGGGATTCGGCGATTGACCGAATTAAGGCGACGCCCTTACGGGTTAGTGATGCGCCTTGCTGCTTGCGGTTGGGGTGGTTCCACCTTGCCCACCCCGCTTCGATAAACTGATCTCGCATTGCGCCGAATTGCGCTTGGGTTAAGCCGTTACCGGTTGCGGTTCGCTCGGCGAATGTTTTGCCGCTCAAAATATCTTTCGCAAACTCAATCAATGCGTCCGGGTCGGCGTCGATGTCGGCAAAGCGCCAATTGCCGTTCGGGTCTGTTGTTTCGGCTCGAATTACGGTTCGCTGGGTTGTCTCAGACAACTTTGTCGGCTCCGGTTTATCGGCAGTCCATTCTTCAATTGCTTGGGTAAGTGACCGGGCAATGCCCATCCCATCAAAATACCGGAAGGCCGCGCCCAAAAAGCCGACGGACGCACCGACGCTCCACGGGTTAAGACCGCCGATGTAGGCCAGCCCACCCCCGGCGATACCGGTAAAGAAGAAGGTGACGCCGCTATCAAGTACCGATGTTAGAATGTCCTTCGGCTCCAGTTTGGAGTGTGGGACCGTCTTTGACCAGCTCCCGGCCATCGTCGGGGCGTCTCCGAACGGGTTGGCTGTTGCTTCAAACGTGGCGTCACGTTGATAGCCGTTTCCCGGTTCGGTGGTAATAAATAGGGTGGTGCCGCAACTAGGGCAACGTGTGATGCTCATTGCGTACCTCCGCTATTTTCGGTAATTCGATCACATCGGGGCCGGGTTGCAGATAATAGACAATTCGGCGTTCTATCAGTTCGCGCCCGGTTTGTGGGGTTGGTTTACTCAAGTAAATAATTGCGACGGTTCCGGCAACCAGGGCAATGCCCAAAACGGCCCACGGCAGCGCCGCTATTGAAAAATCTCTTACCGCTTCGCCTTTGGCCGTGATAATCATAGCCTGGGCGCGTCCGTAGGCGTCCATATATGCGGCCTGGGCGTTTTGTTTGTTGGCTGTGCTCTGGTTAAATTCGCTTGCGGCCAGCGTGATCGCAACTGCGAACAGGGTAACAAGTGCAAGTGTTGTGAGTAATTGTTTCACTTTACACCCCACTTTTTAGCTAACTTCATTTCCTTGTCTTTTTGGGCGTTGTACATATTGTAAAGATAATGCCCGGCACCGTGGCAATCTTCACACGTTGCCCGACCTTTATCGCACTGGCCGCAATTATGCTCCGCGCCGCAATGGTCACATTCACAGATACCGGTTCCGTTACACGTCCAACAATGTAGTGTTCCGTCCCCATGGCACTGATCACAGATATAATCTTCTATCTGGTATTCGTTTAATTCACACCACGATTCAAAATCTAAGACAATCATCACGACACCCCCACTTCTTCGACGATGCCGCATTTGACACACTTGTAATAGTTGCGTCCGTTGGCAATAGCTCGTCGGTGGGTGGTGTAATCGCCGCACGTGGTACAAAACACCGATATTTCGTCGCTTCCGTTAAGGCCGGCCATCTCGCAGAATGTAGCAGACACAACCCGGTCGATAATCCAATCGGCCACGGCGTCAATCTGGGCCGTACTTGGCACGTTGCCGAATTTGGCCTTTAGGGGCGCTTCGTCTTCTACTGCTAGGTTGGATAGGCCATCGCTGACCAGTACCAACGCTTTTGATAACTGCATTAAATTCTTTAATCTGGGGGTTTTCATGGTAAGTCCTTTCTGGTATAATTGTTTTTGACCGGGAAACGGTAAGTCGCCCGGTTTGGCCCCCTGACCCGGGGCCTTTTTTATTGGTATTCTGCCAGTAGCCACTGAATAGATGTAATTGGGCGCCTACTGGCCCACATAACCCAATCGGGATTTTGTTGGATAAAATTTCGCGCTCCGAATTTGTTATTACCCCTACCTTTGGCAAGGTCTAGCATTGCGCGGATTGCGATTGCCTTCATAAGGCGTTCGTAGCCGTCGGCGGTCTTGACCGGTGTTTCACTCGTTTGGTTCATTAGCCCTCCCAATCTTTGCCAATTCAATATATGTTTCGTTTATCTCAAGTAATGCCGTTGCTATTTCTACGATTAGCGCGTTAGTTGGCCGTTGTTGTAATTCCTCTATTGCCCGCCGCGCCCGTTGTAGGGCAAAACGCCCGGTTGCTATTTGTTGGTTCCAGGTGTACCCACCAATCAGCTTTTTTGTCACCCGTTTGCCTCCGTTTCTTGTTTTTAGTCGGATATATGGCAAAATAAAAACAGGTAAACTGGGTGACTCCGGCTTTCCTCCCGGCCCCCGCCCTTGCCCGACGGGGGCCTTTCTGTGTAACACACCAAAAACTAAGGCTATAATACTACAAATACGGAAGACTGTCAATGGTGTTATCCGTATTTAACACAATAAAAAAGCCCCAAACGAGGCTTTCTAATCAACTATTTATATCAGGCTATTTGTTTTTGCTTTTTTAGCCTGTATTTTGATAGTCTGGGGTGTTTTAATTGATATGGGAGACCGTCATTATCAAGAAGAGGCGTTCCAAACCCGATACCATTTTTCTTGCGCTCATGGTACAGTCCAGCACAATAGGCCGTATCAGCCTCGTCTAGTTCCATCCTATAGCCTGGCTTCAAAACTGATATGTACTTGTTTTTCTTCCATTCAATGATGGTATCTCTATGCACATCATATTTATCAGCCGCTTCAGTTACGGTGATCGGGTTCCCAATCAGTGCCGAGTATTTGCGTTTGATGATTTGTTGTTTAGTCGCTTTCACGTAAACTTTTTTCCTCCCGTCCGGTGTCTCTACTGTTATTTTAGCACCTGCGGGGACGTTGTTCAATAGCGAATTATCTGTCATCGTTATATCCTTTCTTTTACTGATAGATAAACGGTTCCAATGTCGGCCAGGTATCGGGAGCCGGTATTGAGCTTATTAACCCCGTTCCTATACTGCAAAAGCCTATTAATCCACACATCATTAGCAGGAGAATTACAAACAGAATTGATAGCACATAGCCGATATTCCCTTTTGCATTTACCCTGCGCGAATATTCTCTGGCTTTTATAGCCGAGACAACAATCAATGTGAGGTGTAACGGCACAACGAAGCAGGCTAAACACCCACCGGTAACGATTGTCAGTGTTGCTTCTATAGCCAGAAACATCCAGAAACCGATCATAATTCCTATACCGGCCCCAACGTTTCCGGCATACAACCAACCAACTCCGGACCATCCAAACAATCCAAACAACATTTCTATAAAAAGCGACAATGTATCGGCGCTGGTGAACCCGCCGGTATCGTCAATAACGTAAACACGTCTTCTCATAAGCAATTTCCTAAGACAACAAAAAAGGTTTGTTTGTTAACCCCGGGTCCCAACGGATTAAGAAGAGGTTTAGGAAACCTCTGCTCTATCCACTGAGCTACGGGGGCAACAAACAAACCCGGTCAGGATTGTACTATCAGTTTGCCGATTGAGTCAAAACCGGATACGGGGCTGTGCTTGCGGTGGGCGTCTTTCAAATTATCATTTGTAAAGCCCAGATAAATCTTTGTTGTCTCTATTGATTCGTGCCCCATCAGCTTTTGCAGCACGCCTGTTGGTATTCCGCTTAACGTCGTATCGCGCCCAAAGGCGTGACGCCAGGCGTGGGGATTGTGACGGCTATCAGGTATCCCGGCACGCTCCGCAATCCGCGCAAAGACCTGATATAGCCCGCTGTACGTCATAGGGCCTTGTTTGCCGACAAAAACGGCGTTGCCCGCCGTGTGGGGTACAGTTTCGCGATATGCAGCCATCACCGCGCCGGTTATTTCCGGGCAAAAGAATACCGGGCGTGATTTATCGCCTTTACCGATTACGGTTGCGGTTCCGTCTTTTAGTTGGATGTCACCCCACACCATGCCGGCCGCTTCCGTTGCCCGGCAACCGCTATCCCAAAAGAACAACAAAATAGCCTTGTCTCTAATACAATTTGCAGCGCCGATCATTTTTCGAATATCGGGGGCTGAGATTGCTTTTGGCAATGTGTTCGCCGTCGGCTTGGGTGGAGTTATCTCCCCCAGCGGATTATTCGGGATGTGCCCAGCTTGCGTGAGCCATTCTGCAAAGACATTCAGGTTTCGGTAATAATTACGGACAGTTATCGGTTTTAGCCTCCGGTGCAGTCCATCATAATATGCTAGCCAATCGTCGGCAGTAACGTGTTCGCCGGTTAGCTGGTTGCAAAACTGCGTTATTCGTTTTTCGTAGTCTGACACGGTGGTTTTTAGTAGGTTATCGTGCACCCGCTTATGTTGCAGAAACACGGGTATCAGCTCCTTAATATGGGCCGTGGTTAGTTGTTCCATCGGGAGACAATAGTTAGTTAGCCCGTAAATAATTCGGCGCTGGTCGGGAAGTATGATCTCAACTTCGGTTAGCCGCTCATGCTCCAGATTAATCGTTAGTCGGTTGTTGTTTATTGTGTATTGTGGTGCCAATGCAAAACGCCTCCATTTAATTTCTCTATAAAGAGTATCAAATAGAGGCGATTATTAGCAAGAAAAGGGGGGAAATCGGTTACTTGAGTATTTGGGGGAGATAAAGCCGATAAATCATCGGGGTGGGTGTTGCTATCGGCGACGTGTAAACCGCCTCAACCGGGATGGGTGCTTGCGCTTCATTCCACGGGTTAGAGATTGCCGCGGCAACCGTGCGGGTTTTGTTGTACTTAAAGCTGATCTCGTAGCGTGTTTGCGGGTTGTCTGAGACAACTACCGGCACCGCCGGGTAGTCGCCATCCAGTACCACCAGCTCAAACGCTCCCGGCGATACTAAAAATTCGTAATGCCCGTTGGCTACGTCAACATTGTTGGGTCGGGGGTAGCGCATTGACCCGCCATTGTATCGCAATTCTACGGCCACAGGGCGCGGTGTTACGCCATCGGCCTCAACTATCCAACCGGATACCACAGGGTAAACGCGCTCCGCGTCAATAATTACCTCGTTAGCAATTATTGTGTACTCTGTGGCGGGAGTGGGAGTATTGGTTATTGTCGGCGTTGCGGTCGGTGTTCGCTCCTCCGGGTGGGGTGGCCGGGGCGTGTCTGTCGGCAAAACCGGCGATAAAGGCTGCACCAATAGCTTCGCCTTTGCTGCGTGTTCGGTGGGCGTTGCGGTCGGCGTTGGGGTAATTGGTATTGGTGCCGGCGACGGCGTGTTTGTCGGCGTTACAGTTGGGGTAATTGGTATTGGGGAGGGGAGTTCGGCCACTGCCGAGGCCTGTGGTTGTTTGCCAAACAGGGTGTTATTATCGCTGCCCCACCACCAAAAACCGGCAACTGCCACAGCCGCAAACGCTAGACCAGCCAGTAACAGGCCTAATGCACCGTCACCGCCTGAGCTTCTGCGTTTGAGGCTCTGGTAATATTCGATCCGGGCTTGTTTTGGGTCTTTGCCCGGTTCTACGTAAATGACACGCCGTCGCCGTTTGAACATTATATTCTAAACAGCCCCAGACCGCGCTTGCGGCTTTTGCGGGTGGTTTTGCGGGTAGTTTTCCGCTTAGTAGTTTTCCGTTTTTTTGCCATTAAAAGACACCTCCAACAGGTCTGATTACATCTGTAGCGAAGGGAACGGGGCAATTGCGCCGAAATACGTCCGTCGTTTGCCTCATGCCCCTCCCCTCGCTACGGATACAAAGAAAATAGGGCCGATTAGCGCAACCCACCGAAGAGACTGGTGATTTTGCGGATGATGTACATACCCAGTCCAAAGCCCAGGCTGATGACCACGACCGGCATAAGCAGGCTGATGATCGTGTTCGCCCAGGTAAAAATATCGGGCATGTAAGATACCATATCAAGACTCATTGATGTTCCCTCCTTTCCGTCTTTACAAAAATGCGGTTCCAAAAATTAGGGCCGGCTATCGCAAACCGCCGAAGAGACTGGTGATTTTGCGGATGATGTAAATACCCAGGCCAAAGCCCAGGCTGATGACCACGACCGGCATAAGCAGGCTGATGATCGTATTTGCCCAGGTGAAAATATCGGGCATATATTGCGCCATATCAAGACTCATTAAGTATCACCTCCTTTCTAAAATAGTTTTTTAATGCGATTGGTAGTTTTTACACCACCACGAACTGCCGACCTGCGGTTTTTGTTGCGCTCTTTGCGTTCCTGAGCGCTTTCCAGGCGGGCAAGGGAGTCGTCATAAATAGATTGGCCGATGTCGCTATCACGGCCTCCACGGGCGTCTATAGCGCGTTGTATGTCGCGCTCGTCGCCGATGATGTCATCGGCCATCATATCGTCATAGCCAGTATATGCGCCCATCGCGCCGCTAATATCCCAATCGGGCGTCGGTGTCGGTAAATCGGTGACAAACCGGTACAGCCAAAAAACCAGCGCCACGGCGATTGCAATTAGCATGTAAAACGGCAACACGCCCAGATTATCGACCATCGACCACAGCGTCGCCGCTGTTTTAGCCATAATACTCATATCGGCAACGCCCAGGGAGAGGGCGGGTAAATCGAGTGACGGCGTTGCAATTTCATACGGCGAAAAATCAATACCGCCTTCCGCGTCCATAACATCGTTAAAATCCTGTATCATTACGGTGTTACTCAATGCCCGTCCCCACTGGTTGTCCGGTAACGGCGTCGGTGTTGCGGTCGGCGTCGGTATCGGTGTTGCGGTTGGTGTGGGAATAGCCGATGGTGTGGACGTGCAACCGGTTACTGTAACATCGCCGGGGTCATCGCTGAATACATAATAATAAAATGGCGGGCCATCTACAGGGATGTTGACGTTGACGGTGTAGGTGTATTGATTATCTGGAGTTGACGGCTCGAACACCCATCCATCGGGCCAACCGTCGATATAATACAGGGGGACATCATTGGACCACGAAACAGTAACGGAGTTTAGAGTTAATGTCGCCCCTGTGTTGTTTTTTGTCTCTAAATAGAAACGATACCCCCCATCCCCGTATGGCGCCAAATGTGTAACAAAATCGACGAGACACATTTGTTGCGCTACAACCGGCGCGGTTGTCTGAGACAACATTGGTAGTATTAACATTGCAATCAACGCGACTACTAAAAAACGTTTCATTATTCGCCCGGTATCAACTCTATTAAATCCATAATGATGTGAGCAACCTGTACTGCGAAATTCCACAGCCCCAAAATGAGTCCCTTGAGAAACTCCAAAATCTTGAAGAACATTGTTACCGGCAACATAATCAATAACCACGTCAGGAACAGTCCAAACGGCCCGAGTAAGCTTGCCAGTTCCCGCAATCCTTTGACCATCCGTAACGGCAAAGCAATTATTTCTGCGGCCAATGTTCCCCACGCAGTGAGGCTGTAACGCCGTCTTACGTCCTCACCCATCCGCTCAAATCTCCAACCGATGTCGGCTAACGGGCGGGGTAATGTCGGCGCATACCAATCCGGTGCCGATTCGGTGATTAGCTCGTCGGTTTGGTCCCAGATGCCCATATATGTGGCGCTCAATGCGTTGGTGTTACTCAAAACGCCTGATATAACAGACTGGCCGCTCATTATGGTTTCTATGGCCGTTTCTGACGCCTCGCTTATTTCGTCTGTTACGCTCATGCTAATGCTAACCGGTGAGCGATACGTCAATGTGAACGCCGTATCAATCGGAACTAGCGTTGCTGCCGGTGTCGGTAAACTGTTGTTAGGCAATTCCGGCGTTGATAGTCCGGCGCCCGGCGCATAAATAGAAAATGTCGGTACATCCGGCAACGTAATCGACGGGATTGGCGTCGGTGGTGATTGATAGTCCGGGTCTTCTGAGAAATTCGGCGCGGTCGGTGTCGGATTGGCATAATCAGGCGTTAGTACAATGTCCGGTGTCGGTAATTCGCCCCCAAAATCAAACACTGACGTTGCCGTCGGGTCTTGAGCCCAAATAGTTGTCTGAGACAACCCCACTATTAAGATGGTGATTATTATCCCGACTAACGAACGCCGGGGGGCCGAACGGTTTCCCATACGTGTTTACCTATCACCGTAGCAGTTAAAACAATGATTAAAACGATTACAATCGGGTAAATAATAGACTGGCCGGCAATGTTATTGACTACCTGTATACCAAAAATAAAATTGCACCAGTAATCCCCACCTTCGCTACAGGTTGGCACAAAAACAAACGCCTCGCCGTTAACCGACGCATCAAACGCGCGGTAAATGTTAACCGGCAAATTTAGCGTTAAACTGAAATTATGATAGAGCAGTGATACCAATGTTGATATTATCGTCCATATCGGGCCGATAAATGCCAGTATCGCCGGGCCGATTAGGGCCAGCAGCGAAAACATTAGCGCCGCAAATCCGACCACGTACCCGATATACGGCGCAACCATATTCCACAGTTCAACCATTAAATCCATTACAGACGATACCGCGCCACGAATGCCCGGCATTAGCATATTCCATGCCGCGATTATGGTGTTTATTAACCCGGTTATTTGGGCGTTAATCGACCCGGCCAGCCACGCGCCGAGGTTAATTAGCGAATCCCACAGCCAACTTACCAGTAGGCCAAAAAACTCCATCCACGTATGTTGTCCGGTCTGAAACCACGCAAACCACATAAAAATGGACAACAATGCGCTATTCCACCACGCGGCCAACCACGTCGGGAACTGTTCGGCGGTGCGTACAGCCCAATCAAACCAGTTAATCACGCTCAAAACCGAACTGTTGTTGAATAGTGAGATCAGGATACAGGCCAACGGATGACCCACGTTTACCCACAGTCGGGACGCCAACCACGGTACCCAATCGTCTACGTTCCAGATAGATGGAGCTTCCATCTCTTCCAACGCGGGGAAATTGATACCGGTTAGCTCGTAAAGCCATTCTGAGACGGTGCCACACGTAAACGCCAAACCGCCCGCATAACCACCGTATGTCGGCGATATAACGGGGAGTTGCGGCTCCTCGTTACTCAAGTAAAGACAAACATTATCGACAAAAATACCGGCGGTGCTGGTGTACTCGTCAGTGGTTCCGCCGACGTTAAAGAAACCGAGTTCCAGCAGTTCCCCGTCGTGGCCGGATAGCAAAGACACCGGCATTTCATAGCGAGTGTACTGGTTGCTGGTGTCGGCTGTAAACGTGAGCGTTAGCGGCTCCGAAAAACCCAGGTCACGGATGCGGGCCGTGATGTAGCCCGGCTCACTACTGCGGGCATCAAATTGAAGGATCAGATATTCGCCATCGCTTATTTCCGGGACGTAGCCCGTAAGCGGTTTTTGTCCTACCGCGCTTAGGTTGTAATCTTCCCACGTTGCGTTATCTAACGCGGGTAGAAACCCGTTAGCGGCAATATTGTTCCACATCGCACCATTGCGCCATAACCAATAATCGTCGCTCTCAAATTCGCCGTTTTGCACCAAAGACAAACATACGCCGTAAGCGCGATCAACCTGCTCAAAGCAGATGTAATGGATGTCGACATCGCCCGCCGTGCTTGCCAGGCTGATTATGCTGTCTGTAATCGTTGCGCCGGTGGTAAAAACCTGCTCGTAACTGACCGACGCGGCAATGGGGATGGTTAGCACGTCCGTGTAGTCGCCCAGGGTGATTGACAAATCGCTGGCGCTGTTAAATGTCGATGACATTACCACGGTGTATTGTGAGTTTGCATCAAGTAAAACCGATTGAGATGCGCTCCCACCGGTGTCAATCTCCAATGACCCGGATGTAATATCGGCATCTGTGAGCGTCCACGCCCCACTATCATCATCAAACGATGCATCATCGACGGTATAACAAACCGTTTCCCCACCAATAACTGTCGGGTCTTCAAATTCCAGGCACAGATAATCAAGCGCAAACCCCTCATCGGCCTCTACAATGACGCTGTAATCGCCCACCGAATTGATTGCCAACTCGTCGGAGTGTTCCGTTTTTACGGCTGTAAACTCGTGGGTTGCGCTGTCAATGCCGATGGCGCTACTGATTGACACCGTTGCATTAACAGCGTGGGTGGTGTCGCTACGCCCGATCCAATGAGCGGTTACAGTGGATTCCTCGATACCGTAGCCGGTGCTGGTACTAGCGTGTTCCGTGCCGTCCCAGACGGCGGTGTCCATATCGCCGTAGAAAAACGGGAGTTGGTAGGCTGTTTTTGTAATTTGCACCCAATCAACATCTACATCGCCGCCACCGATGTAGCTCGCCAGCCACACGACTACACTAGCGGATACGCCCGTGTCATTCGTCCAATTTAGAGAGTATGTATTCCAACCGTCACTAACTATCAACATGCTTCGCGGTGATGTATTGGTCAATAGACTCCTAATCTCGAAGAGAAATTGTATACCGTTGATATTGCGTGCACGTACTGATATGTTAATAGACTCGCCATCACCCACAACGATTGCGGTTGTGTTACGATAACGATAACCACCTGCGCCCCCGTAAATGCTGGCGTATGCCCCGCCGGTTGCAAATGTATCCATTGTATGCGTTACTGTTGCGCCGCCAGCCCCTAATTGCTGCAAACCCCAATCATCGGTAACATTGTTTGCGTACGCTGGATTTTTGACAAAATTCGTCGCCTCCTCCATCACCGACACGCCGGCCTGCGATACACTCCCTCCCGCCTCGAATATCGCTTCGCTAGGCGCGGTGATTACGTTGGTAACGTCCCATCCGGTCAGGCCGTCATCAAAATGGGCGTTGGTTACAGTGTCACAGGTAAGCGTGTCGCTATCAGTCACATCAGGATGACAGCCGTAAACGGTCAGCAACGGATAATAGGGAGCGTTACCACCTGCCCCCAACGTGTTAACCGATAGTTCGGTGTCCTCGTCGATACCGGTAGTTGAGGTGTATGTGTATAACGCCCAATCACCTGTGCCGTATATGTCGTTTGTATATTCTGTGCTGCCGTCCCACGTCATCCCAATTTTACCAATATTGGCGCTGGCGCCACCCGTTGTAACAGCACTGAGAATCATGCTACTGTAGACTCTCGTTGTTGTTGCTGTAATTGTTTGCGGTGTCTCAACGCCGGTTGCGGAGATTATCGGTTCGCAGGTTGTGGGGGGCGTGGGGCTGTATGATAACGAGTACACGGTCACTGTAATATATTCGGTGACCGGGGTGGTGCTAGAATTTTTAATAAAATTGATTGTGTAATCGCCGGGTACCATTAAGGCCTGGGCGTTGCTGTACGAGTTAACATCCCCATACCAGTTAAACCAATTGATTAAATTATCATCCGGGTCATATACGGCAATATTACCGAGGCTCCCCCCGGTATACTGATTATCAGTGTCGATTTTATAACCGCGATTATACGTATAATCGTTGGATGGGACGGTAAAAACGCTGGTAAATGAGCCGGTTCCGGTTAACGGGGACGGTAGAATCTCCAGCTCATCCGTTGAGGACACATCAGGCTCCTGCGCCAGCACGGTTGTCTGAGACAACCAAAAAACGCCAACAACGGCCCACAGCGCAATTGTTAGCGTGATTAATCGTTTCATTCGTCGTTTCCTACGATGTGAACGTCAACCGCTTTGGGGTTGCCGCGCACAATGAGAATCATCGACGTGGTAATTGCCGCAGCCAGAAACACAGCCAGTAACACGCCGATGATATAGCCAAACAGTAAAAAAAACGCCTCCTGTAACAATAAATATTCAGTCACGGATAACGCCCCGCAAGTACATTGCAAACATAAACGTCACGTAAGACAGGCCGAACACAACACCGGCCGCAAAAAGCGGCACAAGAAAAAATGACGTAATGGTCATCTATCCACCGCCAATCTAAAGATAATGTTGAATATCAGCACCAGCGCGACGGCCATCAGCCCGACGGTTATCATCATATCGCCAAACGTTGCCGACCGAGAAACCAAAAACACCGAGCCGTCGGTTAACGTGTAGACCATCGTATGTGATATGCTGTCGGTAAAATCTACCAGTTCGCCCATTTTTCTCCGGTAAACAAAAAGCGGCCCCGTCAGGCAACGCGAAAACATTGCCAAATACGGGGCCGCTCGAATGAAAATACGTACTAAATAAGAGACGAGAAACCCAAAATACTGTGTATATAGTATCACAATTTAAAAATCAATGCAACACTGAATTTGTGAGTTGCCCTGAGAGCGTGTTTCAGTGCGGGAACGACCATTTTTGCACCCGCTTTAAT
>Ga0180431_10005922_pt1 | contig 14679 bp, 15 predicted proteins | sample SS_ome_11_FD_132459 | JGI IMG/M metagenome (GOLD analysis project Ga0180431, IMG submission 132459) | Hypersaline lake sediment archaeal communities from the Salton Sea, California, USA - SS_1_MS_1 metaG | ecosystem: Environmental > Aquatic > Non-marine Saline and Alkaline > Hypersaline >... | reverse complement strand
TTTAAAAAGGGGAACTTATTTGCGTTCTACCCGCGCCACATCGATCAACACCACGATTATGGCGTTGACCATAACAACATCATGACTCTTAGCAACAGGGTCTAAACTCTCTGGAGGCCACATCATACCCCCCTTGATGATATTGATCCTTCTTTTTCCCTCAGGCAGAACACTGAGCACTGCCTCGCCGTCGACAGTCTCTGGGTTTGGCGCCGCTATTGTAACGTCAACCATTAACGCTTCCTCCAGCTCCTCAAAGCTCCCGATCTTAAATAACGACCCAAGTCCAATCATGCTACTATGACTGATAGCATCCTTCACAGCCTTCTGAGCAGCCTTGGTCTCGTCCTTCCCATGGATGTCAACTCCTGTCCCATTCTCAAGCAAATATCTTCTATAATCTGGCATATCTTGTTCACTCTAATCGCGTTTGTTGAATTTTATAGGGTTTTTCCCATAAAGTTAAATTGTATGCTGAATTTCCATGAACCGAAGTCGATTAAAGAGCGTGAGAAAGGTGCCTCTGGAATATAGAATGAAAGAAAAGATCAAAGAGTTTCTGGACGAGGACATAGGATATGGCGACATAACCAGCGAGACCCTCATCCCAGCAACTCAAGAAGCACAAGCAACCCTATACTATAAAGAACCAGGCATAGTCTCAGGGCTAGCCGAGGCAGCAACCGTCTTCAACATACTTGGATGCAATGTGAAGCACCACAAGATAGACGGTGAAAAGACAAAAGCAAGAAAAACCCTGCTAAGCGTCAAAGGCTCTGCCCGTGCTCTCCTCATGGGTGAACGACTCGCATTGAACCTCGTAGGTCGTATGGCGGGTATAGCTACTGAGACCGCCAAGATCGTTGAGTCGGTGTACAAGCGTAACCCAGATACCCGGGTCGCTGCTACTAGGAAGACTCTGCCGGGGCTCAGGGAGTTTGATAAGCGGGCTGTGGTGCATGGTGGTGGTGATCCTCACAGGTTTGGTCTGGATGACTGTGTTTTAATCAAGGACAATCATCTTGAGCTGGTTCCCAGTGTAACAGAGGCAGTGAAAAGAGCACGCGCAGGGGTAAGCTTCACCAAGATGATTGAGATAGAAGTCAGAAGCCTTGAGGACGCGGTTGAAGCAGCTAGAGCGGGCGCAGATATAATCATGTTTGATAATATGACTCCAGCAGAGATCAAAACGAACCTGGAAAAACTGGACCAACAAGGTCTCAGGCAAGGCATCATCTACGAGGCATCCGGTGGTATCACCTCCAGCAATGCATGTGATTACGCCGAAGCAGGTGTAGATATCATCAGCTTGGGTGCCTTGACTCACAGTATCCGTAGTCTGGATGTCAAATTTGAGATAGAGATGTTACAATGAACGAGTTACAAGAAAAAATATTAAAATTCAAGAAAGAAAAAAACGCATTATTACTGGTACACAATTATCAGGTACCAGAGATCCAAGAAATAGCAGATTTACTCGGAGACAGCCTTGAGCTATGCAGGAAGGCTCAAGCAGCAGAAGACGCCGACATGATAGTCTTCTGTGGCGTGGACTTCATGGCAGAGACCGCCAAGGTGCTCAACCCTGATAAGAAGGTGGTTATCCCAAGCGGAAAAGCCATCTGCCCCATGGCGGGGATGCTCTCGATAGATGTATTATTGGAAGCCAAGAAAAAGTATCCCGAGGCTCCAGTGGTATTATACGTTAATACTCTGGCTGAAGCCAAAGCAGAAGCAACAGCAACATGCACAAGCGCAAACGCCGATAAAATAGTTAAGCAACTAGGCGCAAAGCAAGTGATATTTGGCCCAGATAAGAACCTAGGCTACTTCGTCCAGAAACGATTACCTGATGTTGAGTTAATCTATGTTCCAGAGGACGGTCACTGTAGGGTACACAGGTTCTTTGGAGCTGGTGAAGACGCGATGGAACTAAAAAAACAATATCCAGATGCAGAGATCTGGGTTCACCCGGAGTGTGAACCAGAGTTCCAAGAAAAAGCCGATTACGTGTTAAGCACCGGTGGCATGGTAAGACGAGCCCGAGAGACAACTGCCAAGACTATTATCGTGGGCACTGAGGAGGGGTTAGTTCAAAGGATTCAACGTGAGAACCCTGAGAAAAAGTTCCTACTAGCCAAGAAATATGCGATTTGTGGTGCCATGAAACGGATCACATTGGAGAACCTATATTTTGCATTGATTAACGAGGAGCCTGTTGTAGAGGTTCCAGCTGATATCGCTGATCGTGCCCGGATTGCCATAGAGCGTATGCTTGAGCTGAGCTAATCGCGATACACTTATTCCTCACTTATCTGTTTTCATTGCGAACAAGTGATATAAATGAGTGTTATCGAGTTTGAGGGAAAGAAACCTAAGATACATCCATCAGTGTTTCTCGCACCCGGATCATGGGTAATCGGTGACGTTACCCTCGAAGAGGACGTAAACGTCTGGACTAACGCAGTAATCAGGGGCGATGATGATACCGTAAAGATCGGAGCAAGAACCACTGTTCTTGAAGGTTGTCTAATAGAGGCTCCCACAGGTAACCCCGTTATGATCGGTGACGATGTGATAATCAGTCACGGAGCTACTGTACATGGAGCAACCATAGAAGATGGTTGTATAGTAGGTATTGGAGCCATTGTGCTGGATAATGCGAGGATTGGCTCCAAGTCAATTATAGGCTCTGGCGCATTGGTCTCACCGAGAACAGAGATACCATGTAATCAACTGGTCTTGGGTGTCCCCGCCAAGCCCATCCGTGAGTGCCGCGAAGCAGAACACGAGTACATGGCGAAAGAGCATGAGAGAACCCTGAGCAAGGCCAAGCTCTATAAGAAGATCTATGCTGAAGAGTAATCCCGTTTTTTTATTTTAAATTTAAATAATCCTAATTATTTATACAATACGCTATGTTAGTGAATCAAATCCTCTTGGGGCTTCTGATTATAGTAACTTTGGTACTAGCAATTATGTTATTCCGGTTCATGTCCGCAGCGAAGAAAACACCTGAAAATACGGTGCCTCCTCCACCTGAGAAGAGTCTAGAAGACTCAGAGAACAATGGCTAATCTTTCTTATTATGCTCAAAGGTGAAGGCAGAAGGGCAGATATCAGTAAGGGCACAGTTCGCACAGTCAGCTTTCTTAGCGTCACAGACACGTCGCCCATGAGTAATCAATAGATAGTTTACTGCCCACCATTTCTCCTTCGGAAATAGGCTCATCAGGTCTTGCTCTACCTTATCCCGGTTTTTCTGTTCACTCAAACCAAGACGATGGCTCAGTCTAAACACGTGAGTATCCACTGCGATGCCCTCGATCTTACCGAAAGCCCCAGAGAGAACGATGTTTGCTGTCTTCCTCGCGACACCCTTGAGACCTATGAGTTCCTCCATAGTATCAGGAACCTTTCCATTATATTCCTCTACAAGCGTCTTTGCCATGGTCTGAATAGCGTCTGCCTTACGCCTAAAGAAACCAGATGATCTGATGTCTTGTTCAAACTCTTCCCGCGGCGCAGATGCGTAGTCTCTTGCAGTTTTGTATTTCTTGAACAAGTCTACTGTAATCTTGTTGATCTGCTCATCGGTTGCCTGAGCCGAGAGTATCGTCGCTACGAGTAGCTCCAGTGGGTTATCGTTGTGGAGCGCTGTTCCAGCTACCTCTGGGTAAGCCTTCTCTAGTCTAGCCAGTATCTGTTTCGCCTTTTGCTGATTATCCATACCCTCTGATATGCCTCGGTTGCTTAAATTGTTTAGAAACCATTATCAAGCATCCATACCCTGCTCAAATTGAGTGCCTTGTTCTTATTCAAAAAAAGGGAAAAGAAGGAGAAAACCCACCTCCCCCCTGATCAACACTGGATCGATCATATCCTTGGCTGGGGAACCGAGCACAGGGGAATACAGCCGAAGCTACCAGAACTCGCCTTAACTGATTGGAGACTCAGCATAAGCGGTCTGGTGGAGAACCTCCGAGAGTACACTTGGGAAGAGTTCATGGGATTACCCCAAGTCGAGTCAGTGAGCGACTTTCACTGCGTCGAGACATGGAGCGTGATGGACCAGAAATGGGAGGGCGTCCAGTTTAAGACCATAGCTGATGCAGCGAACCCGATGAACAATGCAAGATACGTGCTCCTTGAAGCTTATGATACATACACCACAAGCCTCCCATTAAGCGAGCTAATGGGGGACGATATACTCCTAGCCCATAGATTGAATGATGCGCCTCTACCTCAGCCTCTCGGAGGACCCATGAGATTGGTAGTGCCCCATAAGTATGGTTACAAGTCCATCATGTGGCTCCACAAGATATTGTTTAGTGAAAGGGATAAACTAGGATACTGGGAACGAGGCGCCTACCATAATAACGCTGACCCGTGGAGACGACAGAGGTACACCTAACTACCATTCCCCTTATATGACTGTTCAATGGTTTTCAGTGTCTATGGATAAAAATAGAGTCTCAGGATTCTTCACTATCATTGTTGGCGTTTTGATTATGGGCATGTGGACCATGCTTGTTTTCACTGGGCAGGTCCCGTATCTGGATACTCCTCAAGTGGAGATCAAGCTCCATATTTTTACAGAACTGCTGACCGCTGGAGCCTTGATACTGGGAGGCTTGTCTGTGTTGCGGGGTTGGAAGCCCTTGAATCGTCTTCACTATGTCTCGCAGGGTATGCTAATCTATGCCATAATCAATAGCAGTGGCTACTATATCGATCTCGGTGAGACCGCTATGGCTGCGATGTTCGGTGTCCTGCTTATAGGAGCCATAGCTTCGCTGCTTGTTTTCAAGCAAGATTAGACCGAAGTTAGGTTGATGCAAATGTTAAATCCCCTTCGACCCATACTAACTCGATTGTTATGGAGTATGATTACTTAATCAAGAACGCAACAGTAGTTGAGGGAACCAGTAAGAAAGCATACACTGGAGCCATCGGTGTCAAGGATGACAAAGTAGCCGCTCTCGGAGAAGTAAAAGGAGACGCGGTTAATACCATTGACGCCAAGGGCTTGACAGCTTTCCCCGGGTTCATCGATTCTCATAGTCACGCTGACTGGGCTCTTCTCTGGTACCCGGATACTCAGAGTCACGTTATGCAGGGGATCACTACCTTTGTTGGGGGTCAGTGTGGTGGTAGCCCGGCTCCCCTTGGGGAGCATATCAGAATTCCTTGGATGCTAATGGATCACCTGATGAAGTATGATCCCTACAAGTACTATCCTCGTCAGCCATATTATCCGCTTGAGAAGGTCAATGAGTGGATGGAGGAGACCTATGGCTGGACTCTAGACTGGAAAACCATGGGCGACTATTTCAAGGCAGTGGAAAAAACCGGTATCAGCATCAACTATGCACCCCTTGTGGGGCACGGTACCATACGAACCAAGGCTATGGGGCTCGACTACAAGCGAGATAGTACGCAGGAAGAGCGTAGCCAGATGCATGAACTCATCCACGAGGCAATGAAAGAGGGCTGCGTTGGTATGAGTACTGGTCTCGATTATGATCCTGATGTTTTCGCTAGTCATGATGAGATAGTTGAGTCGGTGGCTCAGCTCAAAGAGTATGGTGGGGTTTATTGTCCTCACTGGAGGAGAACGGGTCGTAGGAGGGGCATCGCCGCTGGGCATGTTCCCAACGAGAAGATCACGGCATTGATGGAGTGCGTGGATGTTTATGAGAGGACAGGCGTCAGGCTTCACTATGCTCACCTGAGTACAGGTTGGCAGATATATCCCGGTGCTCCACCCGCACTTGAGGAGGCCAACCTAAGGGTTACTATCGATATGATATTGGAGCGTAGCAAGGGTGATCTGGATATCACTTGGGATGCTATCCCATTCCTCGTAAGAGGAGGATTCAGCGTCATGCCGTATCTTTGTGGATTGCTTGAGCCTTGGCTTCGTGAGCTTGGCAGCCGGGAGGCTCTTGGTAAGTGGCTTGCGGTTCCTGATTTCAGGCAAGAGGTATTTGAGGCCATCAGGGCTGGAAGATGGTTTATCAGGGTAAATTATAACCCCAACACCAATCCTCACTGGGCTAAGAACCTCACAGTAACCAAAAGCAAGACCCCGGGAATCGATGGAAAAAGCGTCCAAGAGATAGCTGATATGTGGGGGGTTGACCCATGGGATGCCTACTGTGATATCATCGTGAAGGACCCTGATACAAGAGGGGTAACTGGGACCCTAAGCTACAACCCAGCATATGACCAGTACTATACTCACCCCAAGGGAATGATAGGGCTTGACACCATGGTAAATGATGACAAATACCAGAGAGAGACCCCACCATACAGCATACCTGGCATCAATAGCTTTGCAGCGTATCCGATTTTCCTCAACAAGTATGTCAAGGACAAAAACACATTCACTTTGGAGGAGGCTGTCCAGAAGATGAGCGCTATGGCTGCACGAGTCCATAACCTTGAAGGAAGAGGCGTCTTGGGTATAGGCAGCTACGCGGACATCGTGTTGATTGATATGCCCAATCTCAAGGTGACTGCAAACGAGGTTGAGCCAAGAAAGCATCCTGAAGGCATCAAGTATGTCTTTGTGAATGGTGATCCAGTGGTCAAAGAAGGTAAACACACAGGGGCTCGACCGGGAAGAGTGCTTAAAAGAGTTTAGCCTCTTTTCACATTTTTTACATGTTTTTTATTAATAATTACTATTTTTACTCGTCTTTGATTTTTTTTATTTAAAAGGAAAATCCTTTTAACTCTTTACCATGCTTACCTTAAACACCAGCGTAAAAACTAGATGAGGAATCTATATGGAGCGATCTAATACCGTTTTCATTGGGAGGAAGCCAGTTCTCAACTATGTGCTCGCATGCATGACTTTGTTCAAGTCAGGATACGAGGAGGTAATCCTCAAGGCTAGGGGACGCAGCATCAGCAGGGCTGTTGATGTGGTCGAGGTCCTCAAGAACAGATTTATGCCCAATGCAGAGGTAGCCGATATACAGATTGGCACCGAGCGCCTAGAATCCGAGGATAGAGGTCCTTCCAACGTAAGCACCATCGACATCACAGTCAAAGCTTAAATAAGACGGTAGAGCATCCTGATTCCTCCGACGCGCCGGAGGACCTATCAACGTGCAGATACAGCTATGTGAATTCTGTCTAAAGAGCGGGATGCTCTGTAACAAATGTAAGGCTAAGGTAGATTCCGGAGAAGTTAGTGATCAGTATATCGAGGTAGCTAAGCTACTGCTGGGAATGGAAAACCAGTACCAGTTCTTACAGAAGGTAAGACTGGACAATGTTTTGGAGGCAGGAGGATTCCTTGTTCTCGTAGTGGGAAAGGGAAACGCCGCAAAGATAAACGCCGATCCAAAATTAACGCGAGACCTCGGTGATCAGTTCAATAAACGTGTGCTTGTCATCGAGAGTGGGGTTAAAGACAGGCAGTTCCTTGAAGACTTGTTCGCAAGCCAGCACATTGTTACAATAAACATCATCTGGCTACCAGACGGAAGCACAGAAACCAGAGTCGTACTACAGGGACGCGGTAACAGGCGTCTCAGTAAAAAGCGTCTGCAGGCACTCGTCAATGTCGCAAAGACCGTTAGAAACATGGATCTTCGCGTAGAGTACGCCTACTGACCGCCAATCTTTTTATACCATTTTCATGTTCAAGTGCGTAGCCAGTGATTGGTGTCAAGGAATGTTTGACAGTAGAATATACATTAATGAAGCAGAGGAAAACTTGGGCGAGACCATAACCCTAGCCGGTTGGGTGAGCCGTACAAGGGACCTCAAGAAGATCAGATTCATCGTTCTCAGGGACAGGACAGGCGAGATACAGTTAGTTGTCAAACCAGAATCCAAGGAAATGTTTGAGCTACCATTGGGAAGAGAGGATGTTATCGCTGTTACAGGTAAGGCTGTAAGGAGTAATGTTGCTAACGCGGGACTGGAGTTTGTCCCAGATAATATTGATGTAGTTAATAAGAGCGAGCAGCCGCTCCCCGTGGATATATTGGAGAATAAGAAGAGCGACCTTGACACAAGGCTGAATTATAGGTTCTTGGATTTCCGTAGCCCCACGAGCAACGCCATATTCACAATACAAAACACACTCGTAACCGCATTCAGGAACTTCCTCAGCGGCAACGGCTACATGGAGTTCCAGCCACCATGTATTATCGGATCAGCCTCTGAGGGAGGAGCAGACCTATTCGCTATCCCATATTTTGATAAGATGGCTTTCCTTGCCCAGAGTCCCCAGCTCTACAAGCAGATGTGTGCCATCAGCTTCGAGAAGGTATTCACTATAACACCCATCTGGAGAGCGGAGAAATTCAATACGCCGACTCACCTTAATGAGGTAAGGCAGATGGATATCGAGCAGGCATTCAGCAACGACGAGACAGTTATGAGCGTACTGGAGAAAGTCTTGGCTCACATGCTGCAGGTGACCAAGGAGAAGGCAGCAGAACAACTGGAGCTTCTCGGAAGAGAACTGGTGGTTCCTGAACTACCGTTGAGAAGGGTTACCTACACAGAGGCTATCGAGATGCTTCAGGGCGAGGGAGAAACCATACTCTGGGGAGATGACTTCACCAAGACACAGGAGAAGCTACTCACAGAGCTTGTTGGACAGGAAGCCTTCTTCCTGAAGGACTGGCCAGGAGCCCAGAAGGCGTTCTATGCTATGCCCTATAATAAGGAGGATGAGGCTGACGCCAAGTATCTGGAGGAGACCTATGGTAACGTGGAGATGGGTGACAAGATAGTCAGGGCTTTTGACTGCCTTTACAGTGGTATTGAGATCAGTAGCGGCACTATGCGTATCCACCTACCCGAGCTACTGGCTGAGCGTATCAAGTACAAGGGCTTGAACCCAGATAATTTCGAGTACTATATTGGGGCATTCAGGTATGGTGCGCCACCCCACGCTGGCTGGAGCATCGGCATGGAGCGCATCACCATGACAGTCACGGGTCAGGATAATATCCGTGAGTGCTGCATGTTCCCCCGTGACAGAGACAGGCTGGTACCCTAGATGGCTAAGGGCAGTTCTTTCACCTATAAGATGGTCATCGTCATGCGCACCGATCTCAATATGAGCATCGGCAAGATGATAGCGCAGGCTTGCCACGCGGCAGTGAGTTGTAGCGAGGAGTGTAAGCGGACCCAGACCAAGCACTGGAGAAGGTGGAGGGACGAGGGAGCCAAGAAGGTGGCATTACAAGGTGATAGCTTCGAGGAGCTTGAAGAACTCGCAATGAAGGCTGAGGAACTCAATATTACTTATGTGTTGATTCAGGATGCTGGTCACACTGAGGTGCCTCCGGGTACTACTACTTGTATCGGTATTGGGCCTCATCAGGAGCAGTTCATCGATAAAGTGACTGGAAACCTACCCCTACTCTAGTTCAGTCCAATGGATTTCTGTTTCTTCTGTGTCATAATAACCTATTTCTTTTAGGTACACATCCCAGCCCTGTAGTACATACTTGTAGATATGGTAGCCTGCGTGGAGTCTGTCTCCGTATTGATCTAAGCTGCAGTTACCTGAAACACCGATATAATTTCTAGCTATCTCTGGGAACGTTTCGATGAATGTCAGATTATTGTATTCACCTATCTCGATGACGGTTAGGGCTGATAACATGACGGCGTCGTACATGTTTCCAGTATAACGGGTCATGTTTTTCCCAAACTCTGCATAATACCGCTCGTTTATCTCACAGTAGAGAGTGTTTGTCTGATCGGGTGTCTTGTCCAGTACTGGGTTAATCATCTTTATCTCCGCCAACTCTGGTATAACGGATATTGTAGCTGTATGGTTGCTGCTTGCATCTCTTGTTCCGAACCAAGTATGGTTCAAAAGTTTGGGGTGGTTGTAAAGCTCATAGCAGAAAGGGGAATGTGGGGATGCATCTATGCTGAAGATGGCGAAATCCTTGGTTATTGCATCCTCCAGACTAACCAAGTTCTTGTTTATGTAATCTGTGTCTGTTGAGTAACTGTATGTTACTATGTCGGATACCGTGCCACCTAGTTCAGTGTAGAATTTCATGAACTCGTCAAAAATGTAGTCCACATGGCGATTGGTCTTAGCATAAACCACGGTTTCAGTGAAACCAAGCTCAATCATTGAACGAGCTATAACCTGTGCCTCGTGGAAGGTTATTGGAGTCAACTGAAAAATGTGCTTGTAGACATCACGGTGGACCGCTGAGTTACAGTCTGGAGAGATTATGACCATACCATAACTCTTGGACTGATAATCACATGCGTCCAGCATACTCCCCCAGGGATACCCCACAACGATCGACACATTCTCGCTGTGGAACTCATCCGTCATCTCTATGGCGTGTTGAGCCCTTTTTTCACTACACTTGAACACAAGTTTGAACCTGTATGGAAGCGAGTTGTTTATGCAATACAGGTTAACATCATTTATGGCTAGGTTAGCGAGAAAAGCCTCTGATGCGTTACTCTCTTTACTACAGGTCAGAACACCGATCTTGATTAGTTGGGGCTCCGTTTCCTCAGGTTCTAATGGGTAAAACAATACCACTGCTAGTATGAATAAAACAGCCGCGATGATGATGGTGTTTTCCCGGTCCATATTTCAATATTTTTTATTGACAGTTTAAGCTTGTTTATAAAGAAAAATTTACAATACACTAGAGACGTTTCCTGCTGAAAATCCAAGTAATATACAGCACCAGAACCGATGTTATGATTACCGCGTAGATTGCTGGGAACACGGGTTTATCTATTTCAATCTCAATCGGTGAATCACTGAGAGCACTTATCTTTTCCTCAACTTTATCAACTCGTACCATAAGAGATTCATTTACTTTGTTTATAGGCTCATCATACATGTAGACACCGGGGGCATGTCCCTCAATCCAAGAGACATTAAAGAATACGGCTCCACTATGATCCGTTTTAGCCGCTGCGATGAGTTCATTGTCTTTATAGATTTCAACAAGCTTGTCTGGGACTGGTATGCCTTCTTCAAGCACCTGTATCTTGTATTCGTGGCGCAGAATCGCGTTTTGATGAACCGTTAGATCATCTTTCAGGAACTCTATTGAGCCACGGATATGGATGGGGTATGAGCTTAGGCTGATTATTGTTGTTGAGTTTTCTATTCTGAGATTATCGGCAAGCAGGTTAAATCGCTGCGCCGACTTCATTTTGATATTCTGTAACGAGACATCGTTGAAGAAGACATCAACCTCTTCTACGATACTCATATAGTTGATGACACAGTCGCCGATGTCCGTGTCGTTGAACTCCGCCCAGATATTATGAACACCGTCTAGATTATACCCAGTTCCAGTGAGGCTTACCCAATCGCATTCACAGCTTTGAACCCTTAGTTTTCCGTGTTGACAGTTACCCAACAGGTAGACTATATCCGAGTCCATTATGGTGATGTTGCCGTAGTAGAGGTTGGCTATCGTTATCTCGGAGTCCTTTATGGTGGTTTCTCCACCTGATGTTCTTATCTGCCAAAGGTTAGCCTCATCCAGCACACTGGTGCAGTCTACTAGTGATAGCCTAGTCAACTCCACTGTGCAGTTCAGTAACCGTAGATTCTCCCTTGTGTTCTCCAATATCTCGTTTAGAATAAGTTGTTCATAGTAGCCGCTAATCGAATTTGTGATGGATACGCTGGTGTTCCTGAGACTCACAGATAATATCTTGATCTCGGTGTCCTTGCAGATTGTTTCCCGTGACGAGCCCGGGGAAAATAGAGTAACCTTTGAGTCTTCGATGCTGCACTCTGTGTCATCGTGTAGATTAACGTCCCCCAGCTCTGAGTCATACGCTGTGATGGATGAGTTACCAGAGGCGTAGATGTTATAATCGCTATCCAGTCCCTCAATGGCTCCGGGTGGCATCAACTCCTCGATATACCAGTGTTGACTGGCTTGGGGCGCAGTACCTGAGAACCCTGAACCCGTAAACTCTACCCTGCTATCCCCAGTTAAGAACATAAAAACCGTATCCGTACAGGTGATAACCGAGTTATTCAAGACGAGTCTACCATAATCAGCCACGTTTATCTCGCCGCTTGTCGTGACAAAGGGGTTAAGGTCTGCCCTGATCCATAGCGTTGTGTTTTGAAGCACCAGTTCACCCCAGTCGGATACCAGTACACCGGGGATGGAGCCACGGTTCCACAGTACGGTCACATTACAGTCCCTGAAGGTTAACGAGGCATTGTCCTTAACCTCAATGTTTCCGTCAACAATGATGGTTTCCCCCGTGTACTGTTCAGTCATGTTACCCGTAACCTGAAGTGTATCCGTGTCTATTGACGCAAGACAGGCATTGGCACCACTAAATATCAGTAAAAACAGAAACAGGACACATGTGAACTTGTGCTCGCTCATGGGTTGGGCTCCTCTTGATTGAACCTATGTTGAACCCATTTTATGCTTTTTTGTAAAAATTTCTTTATCCCGTGACTGAGGGAAGGTACAGGGATACTGATGCCGCGATGAGGTTCAAAAGAGCAGCCGTAATGAACACTGGGTAGACTAATGGTAGTCGCTGTTCAAGTTTCTCAACCCTGAATAGTGTATCAGCGTTAAGATGACTGGAAACTTGCCTCTAATCTAGTTTGAATAAAGATATATTTCTATAGCGTCTCCTGTCAGCCTAGGTAAAAGCCATGGAGTACTCTAGAATCTACGCCAAGTTTGTTTCTGAGCTAAAATATGAAGACCTCAACGAAGCGATCATTGAGAAAGCCAAGATGCATTTCTTGGATGTACTGGGAAACATCCTTGGAGCCCATGAGATGCCTTGGAGCCAGATGGTTATACGGATAGTCAAACAGATGCAGGGAACATCCCAATCCATTGTACTGGGTGAGAAAGGCAAGTATCCGATGTTGATGGCTGCCCTTGCCAATGGTACTATGGCTCATGGTATTGACGCTGATGATTCTGGGGCACGCCCTAGCTGGGCTCACCCCGGGGCATGTATAATACCAGCAGCCCTTGCAGCCGCTGAGGCGGAGAATGTTTCAGGGAAAGAACTGATCACAGCCCTTGTCGCTGGATACGAGGTGAGTTGTAGGGTCGATAGCGCTGTCTATCCCGGGCTACGGAATAGGGGTTTCCACGCTACTGGTGTTGTAGGTGCTATTGGTGCTGTTGCTGCAGCTGGTAAGATTCTTGGTTTGAGTGAGGATGAGTTGGTGAATGCCTTTGGCTTGGCTGGCACTCAAGCCGCTGGATTAGACGAATGGCTTACTACTGGTGATATGAGTAAACGATTGCACGCTGGTAAGGCTGCCATGAATGGTGTGCTCGCTGCTTTGCTTGCTCGTGAGGGGTATACTGGACCTTCTTCTGTGTTTGAGGGTAAGTATGGGCTATTGACGGCTCACGCCGAGACCTATGATCTTGATAGATTGACAGAGGGTCTTGGCGAGGACTATAAGCTATTGAAGTGTAAGTTCAAGCCCTACGCGTGTTGCCACGAGCTATGTTCACCAATACGTATGGCTTTGGAGCTGCAAGAGGAGCATGGTATAAAGATCGAAGATATCGAGAAAATCAGGATCGGATTGAATCACATCACTGCTGAGAACCAGCTCAAGGTAGCCGAGACCCCGCTGCATGCCCAGAATCATCCAGCAGTGGCTGTGGCTATCGCTTTGGTCGAGGGGCAGGTGTTCATGAAGGAGTTTTTTGACTGCTATGAAGATCCAATGGTAGTGGAGCTTGGGCAGAAAGCCGAGGTTTACACTGATCCTGTGATTGATGAGGTGTTTCCTACCAAGATCGGTACAAGGCTTGAGATATTTACCAAGGATGGTACCCGGTTCCACTTGTTTGAGGAGGATAAACCACCCATCCCAAATAGCTTCATCAAGGAAAAGTTCACCGAGTTCGCATCCATGACCCTCCCAAGCGATAAGGTCTTACGGATAATCGAACAGGTTGACACATTGGAGAAACTTGAGACAATATCAAGCCTCTCATCCAATTTCTCATAGACTTATTCTAAGGTGAATAACTCTATTTTAGAAGAATATTGGCGATAAAAACAAGGACAAATAAGAGCATCGAAATATATAGTGCTCTCAAGTTGCTTCTGCCCTCATCCGGTGTGCTGCTTCGTAGAAGCCTGAAGGCATAGAAATAGACTCCCAGATTCAGAAGGATGACAGAAATCAGGTAAAAACCACCAAACCAACCGTACAAATAGGGCATAAATGTCAGCAAAGAGACAAATACGAAAATCACAAAAGAAGTTAGCAAAGCAAACTCTCTACCCCAAATCCTAGCGATACTCTTCACGTTCCGCTTGGCATCTCCCTCAATATCCATAGCCCCACTGCCAATTTCCTCAGCTAGATCGAAGAGAAACGCAATGCATCCAAATAGCCACACCATTCTGTTGAGGAGACCTCCTGCTATGATACCTCCCAGTATGAAGGTTGAGGAAACAGAAAGGCTCACCATCAAGTTTCCGGGTAACCCAGATTCCTTGAATTTCCAGTTATAGAGAAGCCCAATAACCCATATTATAATCGAGTATACAAATGGAGCAAGACCCAATACTGCTGCAGCGGCGAGTCCAGCTATGGAAAATAGTGCTGCGAGTATCTTTAGTTCTGGTATCGTGATTCTGCCTGATGGGAGAGGTCTATTTCGGTGATTGATCTTG
>Ga0180431_10005921_pt1 | contig 14679 bp, 10 predicted proteins | sample SS_ome_11_FD_132459 | JGI IMG/M metagenome (GOLD analysis project Ga0180431, IMG submission 132459) | Hypersaline lake sediment archaeal communities from the Salton Sea, California, USA - SS_1_MS_1 metaG | ecosystem: Environmental > Aquatic > Non-marine Saline and Alkaline > Hypersaline >... | reverse complement strand
TGATGGCAGTTATCCGGTGGCAAGAGACCTCTACATGTATACACAGGGCGAGCCGACCGGGGCGGTCAAGGACTTTCTTGACTGGGGGAAGAGCGCTCAGGGCCAGGCAATTGTTGAGGAGCTGGGCTTCGTGGCACTGTCCTCGTAGCGAGCTATGCGATCTGACGGATGGGGGCTCTCAGCAGCATGGCGGAGGGCCCCTTTTTACACCACAAACTAAGTAGAAGACGGCCATGGCTAAACGTGATCTGAAAAGAACGAGACGTGAGGCGGCGGAGTGGCTCGTAGAGCGAGGCAATCAGATAGCAGGCATCATCGCTATCGTCTTTGTCTTGCTCATCTTCGTGTTTTTGCTGGATAACGCGCTTCCGGTGCTGAAGGGGTACCCCCTGAGTGAGCTTCTGGGAGGTAGGCGCTGGTCGCCGACATTTGAGCCGCCGAAGTTCGGTATGCTGCCACTGATCCTGGGCTCGCTGTATGTGACGGCCGGGGCGCTGGTGTTGTCCGTACCGCTAGGCCTTGCGTGTGCGGTTTTCATCGCGGAGGTGGCGCCGAAACAGGCTCGAGAGATACTGAAGCCGGCTGTCGAGTTGCTGGCTGCGATACCATCAGTGGTTTTCGGGTTCTTGGGGATGCTGCTGATAGGGCCATGGCTGGCGGGGAAGTTGAGTTTGCCTGTCGGGCAATTTGCAGCGCTCGGTTCGCTGATTCTGGCGTTTATGGCGCTGCCGACCATTGTGTCGGTTTCGGAGGATGCGATACGTGCGGTGCCGGTGGCTTTGCGACAGAGCTCACTGGCATTGGGGGCGACACGCTGGCAGACGATATGTCGAGTGGTTCTGCCGGCAGGTAGGTCGGGTATCATTGCGGCGGTGATGTTGGGGCTGGGGCGGGCTATAGGCGAAACGATGACGGTGCTGATGGTGACGGGGAATGCGGCAGTGATACCGCAGGGCTTCATGGGGTTTTTGCGCCCGGTGCGGACGATGACCGCCACGATAGCCGCCGAGATGGGAGAAACGGCTTTTCGGGGTGAGCACTATCACGCTCTATTTGCTGTGGGTTTGATACTGCTTATTATCACCTTCATTACCAACACGATAGCGGACGTGGTGGTGCGTCGGGCCGGGAGGCTGAAGTAATGGGGATGCGCCACAGAATCAGTCCGCGGGTGCTCGAGAAGGTGGCCTTCGGAGGACTGTGGGTAGCGGCCGGGGTTGTGGTCGTGCCGGTTTTCGGGGTCATCGCGTACATGCTGGTGAAGGGCTTTGGGGCCTTGAGGCTGGACATGTTCGCGGTGAGTACGGAGGGGTTACTGCCGGCGATAGTGGGCAGCTCGGCGCTGGTCCTGTTGACGGGGCTGATAGCGGCACCACTGGGCGTAGCGGCGGCAGTGTATCTGACTGAATACGCCCACGAAGGGCGGTTGGTGCGTCTGATTCGGCTGGCGATAGTGAACTTGGCCGGGGTGCCATCGGTCGTGTATGGGCTGTTTGGATTGGCGCTCTTTGTGATGCTGCTGGGGTTCGGCCGGTGCTTACTGGCGGGTGCGTGTACGCTTGCCTTGCTGGTCTTGCCGCTCGTGATCAGTACCTCGGAGGAGGCCTTACGGCAAGTGCCCCATCATTTGCGGCAGGCTTCGTGGGCTTTGGGCGCTACAAGATGGCAGACGATTCGGCGGATCGTGCTGCCGAATGCGTTCCCGGGGATTATAACCGGTTTGATACTCTCGATTGGCCGTGCGGCCGGTGAAACGGCGCCGATCTTGTTCACGGCAGCATTCTATTCTCTGACGCATCCCTTCCCGCGTTCGGTCTTCGATGAGATACTGGTGCTTCCGTATCAATTGTTTGTGATGGCCACCGAGGCGCCAGACGTAACGCTGGAGGAAAAGTGGGCGACGGCATTCGTGTTGGTAGCCCTAGTTGTGGGCCTGAACATTGCGGCAATTGTGCTGAGAGCGCGCTTGCGCAAAGCACGCAGGTGGTGATGATATTGTCCGAGGACGCTACCCGACCATGGGCGCAGGATGAGAGAGACGAGGCGCCAAAGGGCGAAGTGATAGCAAGGCCGCCGGGCGAGATACGCATGGAAGCTCGGGAGCTTGACATGTACTACGGCGACTTCCAGGCGCTGCAAAAGGTAGATATCGCGATTCCGGGCCAGCAAATTACGGCACTAATCGGGCCGTCAGGGTGCGGCAAATCGTCGTTCTTGCGCTCCCTCAACCGGATGAATGACACAATCGAGGGCACGCGTATCGAGGGCCTCGTGCAGCTTGATGGTGAGGACATCTACGCGAAGGGAGTGGATGTCGTGGAGCTGCGTAAACGGGTGGGAATGGTGTTCCAGACGCCGAACCCGTTCCCGATGTCCATCTATGATAATATTGCGTATGGGCCTCGGCTGCACGGTGTGACGGATCGGGAGAGACTGGATGAGACCGTGGAGCGGAGCCTCAGACAAGCGGCGTTGTGGGACGAGGTGAAGGATAAGCTGAGGCAGTCGGCAGTGGGGATATCGGGAGGCCAGCAGCAAAGGCTTTGCATCGCGCGGGTGCTGGCAGTGGAGCCGGAAGTGCTGCTAATGGATGAGCCATGCAGTTCGCTGGATCCGACCGCGACCTTCCGGATTGAGGAACTCATGTTGGAATTGATGGACGAGTATACTATAGTAATCGTCACGCACAACATGTACCAAGCCTCGCGGGTGTCGCAGTACACCGGCTTCTTCATGCTGGGCGAACTGCTGGAGTATGGACCGACCACTCGCATATTTGAAAACCCGCTGGATTCTCGCACGGATGACTACGTGCGCGGCCGGTTTGGTTAGGGGATGGCAATCATGCTACGCAGTCGCCAGGCATTTGATGGGCAGTTAATGCAATTGCACCAGCGCCTGCTTCAGATGGGGTCGTTCGTCGAGGCAATGCTGGAAAAGTCCATGCGCGCGCTCTCTGAGCAGGATGTAAACCTGGCGCGCGAAGTTATTTCTGCCGATGATGTGGCCGACGCAATGGACCTGGACATAGAGAGGCACTGCATGGAGTTGCTCGCGCTGCAGCAGCCGATGTCCAAGGACCTGCGGCTGATCGGCACGGTGATGAAGGTCATCGCCGATGTGGAGCGGATTGGAGACTACTCGGTGGACATCGCCCGGACGGCGATAAAGCTGGCTGGCCGCGAGTACTTCAAGCCGCTGGTGGATATCTCGCGGATGGGCGAAATTGTGGGTGTGATGTTGCGGCGGGCACTTCAGGCACTGGTTGGCAACGATCTGGAGATAGTGGCCGAGGTCATCGAGCGCGACGACGAGGTTGACAAGATGTGGTACAGCCTGCTTGACGAAATCGAGGTAATCATACAGGAGCGGCCTGAGACGGTACCACAGGCGGTCTCGCTGCTGCTGGTCGCGCGCTACCTGGAGCGAGTCGCCGACCACACAGTGAACATCGCCGAGCGCGTCGCCTACATGGTAACCGGACACTTTGAGACGTTGGCCCCCTCGCACCGTTCGGACTACCGGTTACCTGACGACAACACCACCGATTAGACGTCGAGCCGCAAATGCTGTTTCCCTATTGCCGCCTAGGCCACTGCCACCCGGCCTGGCGTTGTCAGTGCGAATCATTCATCTCCTATACCCGTTCCCACACAGCGATCCTCAGGTCTGCAGCATGAAGAAGTCACCGCGCTCGGACTTGACGGTCGGAGTTTCTGCGCCTGCTGAGAGCACTCGGCGGGCGTTTGGCGTCCAGCCCCATTGCAGTTGTAGTGTTATTGGCGGCCAGACCATATAGGCAGGATTCAGTGTACAGAATGGCGAATTGTCTTATGGTGGCGAAATTTCTCATAGTTGCCGGCATGTGGCGAAGTGCATCCGGCAAACGCATTTGGCAAACCTGCATTGCCCCTCATCACTTCCTGCAAGCGCCCCCGAAGCGCAAGTGCGATGTATGAGAGTTATTGCTGCAGAAAGGCGCGTTAGAAAATGGATCTGAGAACCATTGAAGTTGCGTTAACCATCGTCTGTGTGTGTATTGTTGATGCAAGTGTCGCTAATGCTGAGCTAAAGATACTGGACAAGCCGCTGTGGATATTTCCGGGCCAGCAAATCCGGGTTGTGCTCGAACAGCCTGCAGGCTCGGGAGAGTTGCAGGTCGAGGTGCCGGTGACGCTGGAGATGTTCGACCAGTGGGACCAGGACTCCATTCAGCGCTACTACTTCCGCGCACTAGATGCGGGTGATGCTACTCTGCGCTTTTCCGGCGCAGGTGGAGAGCTGGAGCTGGCGCTCGAGGTGGTCGCCTGGGGGGACGTATATAGGCCCCGCCAGTATAAGGATATCCAACTACCGCGCATCTGGCCGATGGAGCAGGTGACCTATGCGGAGTTGAAGTCCGCGCGCACGATGCACAGCGAAGCAGACCTGCAGCAACTGCGTGAGAAGGGGCAGGTGACGTCACGGGCTGCGCGATGGCTCGATACCCCGGATGATGCGATCTACAACATCATCCCCGGGCCAAGCGTGCCTCGTACTTTCGGAGCGGTGCTGGCCACCGACATCGAGCCCAGTCGCGGCATTGGGAAAGGCTGTCCAGTATGCGGTATGGGCGTCTTCGAGGGACGGAGCGGCTTCTATCCCTGGAAGTACAGCTCCGATCCACTGGACTGGAAGATCCGCTGCCCGAACTGTGGTACCGAGTTCCCCTCCAACGACTGGCGTGCCGGAGACATGCACTCGGGTCTGTTCCCCGATGATGGCTTCGGCTGCGAGCCGTTCGAACCGGTACTTGCGCCTGATGGCGGCAAGTGGCGCTGGCCTTTTATCGCCTACTATCACCAACACGCGGCATACATGGCAGAATTCACTCCGGGCATCATCGAGACCGCTGAAGCGTATGCCGCCACTGGTGATGCCGACTATGCCCACAAGTCCGCAATTGGGCTGCTGCGGTTTGCCGAAGCGATGGTGGACATGTCGCTAAATCTCAACCACCGCAAACAGGCGATACGGGGCGTGCACGGAGGGCCCGTCGGAGCACCCCTCGAGAGCCGCTTCCGGCCCTATAACCGCAGTTGGTCCTACATCGAGAGTAACTGGGACTACTCAAGGATGCAAAACTGCGCGCGCGCATGGGATCTAATTTTCGATGCCCTCGAGGATGATGAGGAACTGATAGAGTTCGCCCAGCGCAACGGTCATCCGGAGATCAGGAGTATTGAGGATTTCCATCGCTTTGTGGAGACCGGCGTCCTGAGGGTGCCGATTCAGATGGCCATAGACGATGCGCTGGAGCGGAACTGGCCCGGTCAGGAACTAACAGCGATCAGGCTGGCGCTGTGTCTGGGGACGGAACGGGCTACCGAAGTGGCGGACTGGGCGCTGAATATAGCCAAAGCCGGTGTTCGCTTCTCGTTGACGAATCTGTTTTACAAGGACGGTGCGGCCCAGGAGTCACCAGGATACAATCACAGCCACATCCGCGGCATCGGAGAAGTGTGCCGGGCGCTTGACGACCTGATGCAGCTTCATCCCGACATCTGCCGGCCGCCGCGTTTCGTCTCACCGGCCCGCGACCCTAAATTCCGCCGCATTTACGATTTCCCCCTGGAATTGAGCCTGATCGGCCGCACCACCCCCTATGTAGGCGATTCGGGCAAGGCAGGCCATGCTGATCCTAAGCCAGCGGGCCAGGGCTGGCCGTTACAGCTTGACAGTTGGATAGCTGCATACCAGGCGACCCGCGATCCGCGCTTTGCCCAGGCCATGTATGGGCCGGAAGGTAGTCTGGCGAGAGGTATCGGGGATCCGGAACTAAAGTTGATTGCCGAACAGGCCGGCGAGGAATTAGGCTGGCAGGTGGAACTGCCCAGTAACGTTCTTGATGGCTATGGTTTCGCGATCCTGCGGTCCGGTGAGGGTGATGACCAGCGCGCGGCATGGATGCACTATACCCGCATCACCAAGCACAACCACTCGGACATGCTGACCTATGGCCTGGCGGGATTCAAGCGCGAACTGCTGCCGGAACTTGGCTACCCCGAAGGCTGGGGTCACGCCTGGTCGGGCAGCTGGGGCACTCATTACCTGACCAAGATAACCGGCGTACCCAGCAACGACTTCAATAGCGCCGATCTGACAACCTTTGTCAGCCAGACGCCTGTGCAGGTGGCTGCCGCCGAAAGCTTCGCCACGGCCGGCGGCGAGCAACAAACTCGCCAGCGGACGCTCGCCCTGGTGGACCTGTCGCCTGATCAGTTCTATCTTCTGACCATCGAGCGCGTACAGGGCGGCGAGGAGCACACCTTCAGCTTCCACGGGCCGCATGGTGAAGCCGTGGCTGAAAACGTCGAGATGCAGCCGTATGAAGGCACGGCTCTGGGCGAAGGTTTGCAGTACGGCAACGTCGCAGCGGCTGCCGAACGTGACAAGGAGCTGTCCTGCCTAGCCTATATGCACGATCCGGCACGGGGCAAGCCGGCCAGCGTATGGAGTATGAACTGCACCTTGGGCGGGCAGGATGACGTCTATCTGCGCATGACCAGTGTGTATCCCGAGGGCGGGGATTTGGTGTTCGCCCAGGGGCACAACCCGCAAGGCCGCCTGCTCTATCAGATGCCCTGGGCGATACTGACCAGTCGGGGCGAAGCGCCTCTGACCCGCCAGTACCTCAACGTCGTCGAGCCCTATGTGGGGCAAGCCGCCATCCGGAAGATCGAACGGGTGGCAGTATCAGGGGGAGATCCGGAGGCACAGTTTGAGCCGCTGGCCTTGCGAGTGGTAACAGAGCAGTGCGTGGACACGATCATCTTGCAGCATGAGGCCGGGCCGCTACTGACCGCCGATGGTATCAGCTTCGACGGCGAGTTCGGCTTCTGGCGCGAGCGCGATGGCCAACTGGACACGGCTACGCTGGTGCGCGGCACCCGGCTGCTGAAGGACGACACCGGCGTGATGATTGATGCCGCGGAGTACACCGGCGAGCTTCTTTCATGTGACTGGGCAGGGCGCTCCATAGTGGTCAGTCCGGCCCCCTCTGATACAGCAGGCCTCCCCGGACGCCACATACGCATCAGCAATGCTTACGGCAGTTCGAGCTCAGCTCTGATCAAGAGCGCCGAGTTGGTGGAAGCCGGCTGCCGTATCGGCTTCGAGCTTGATCCCCGTGTTGGCGAGGGTTTTGTCAAGGAGTGCCGGGATGCCCTGGTAGTCAGCGATACTTTTCTGCGCCTGTACCCGTTCGGCTACTATGCGGGCAAGACTCTCGCCAATGAGGTCGGCAAAGCGCTGTGCCGCATCAGCGATGTGGAGCGCGGCTACGATTGCCTATTGATCGCCGAAGATGGTGCCGATCTGACTGCCGCTACTCTGGAAGCGCAACTAGGAGACTTGAATGGCGACGGCCTCAAGCACTTCCTGATATATGACTACGGTCCCGGTGATCTGGTGACGATAGCGAACTCCGCAACGGTCAAGAAAGTTAACGATCACGTGCTGCTACTCAACCATAGCGGTGGCGCACAGCAGGTGACAATAGCAGTCGAACGGCCATAGGTAAATGGCATTGTAGCCCCACCCCGCTGCTACTAAAGGGAGACCAGCAGATGAATGAGGAATTATTCGTGACGCCAAACGCGTTCCAGGGCTCGGACGTCGAGCGGATCAACGCGGCGATCCTGTCAGCCGCCGGCACCGGCAGACGCGTTGTCATCCCGCGCCATAATTGCGCCGGCGATGGTGAAAGGGAGGTCTGGCTGCTCGACTCCGCTATCCTTGTCCACAGCGACACGGTTTTGGAGCTGAACAATTGCCACATAAAACTCTCAGACTGCTGTCGCGATAACATGATTCGGAGCGCCAACTGCGGCATGGGTATCACCGACATTCAGCCGATGCGGCAAATCCACATCTATGGTGTGGGAAACGTTCTGCTCGAAGGCGCTGATCGCCCGCGAGCCACAGGCGACAGCGGCAAGACACTGGGCGAGCGGACCTATGGAACAGACGCGGGCGTGGCCGGAGAAAGCCAGAAAGGAGACTGGCGTAACATCGGGATCCTGCTGGCCTTCGTCGAGAATTTCAGTATCCGGAATGTCACCATGAGGGACTCGCACTGCTGGGCCGTTTCCCTCGAGCGCTCTGCCCACGGGACGCTGCGGGACATGGTTTTTGCGTCCACGGCCTCCAAGATCATAGACGGCGTCGAGCAGACGATACTGAATCAGGACGGAATTGATCTGCGGCTAGGGTGTCACGATATCCTAATTGATAATGTCACGGGTTACACCGGCGACGATTTGGTAGCCTTCACTGCCATTGCGCGCGCCGACAGCATCGCCGGTGCCACCGCCTCCACCATGGTCAGCGCTTCTAAAGACCGCGGCGAGGGTCGGGACGACATCCGCCACATCATACTGAGGAACGTCAAAGGTTACAGCCGTGGCGCTTGCCAAATCGTGAGACTGCTGAACACCTCCAGCATGAGAATGTACGATATCCTGCTCGACGGCGTGATTGACACTTCTCCGGCGGAAGTTCAGTGCCGGGCCGCGGTGAAGATCGGAGACCACCACTATGGCAGCGGTGTAGCGCCAGTGGGCGATACATGCCGGATCATCGTCAATAACGTCATCAGCAGATCGCGAACGGCAATACTGATCGGCGGCTCGCTGTGTGACGCGATGATCACCAATGTCTTGAGCCACGGCGCGGACAGTGAGGCGGTGAGTGTGGCATCGGGTCCGCAACACCTCCGCAATGTCAAGTTTACCAACGTGGTCACCTGCCCAACCCGGTGATGATATGCTGCGGTCTCGGGTGGCCGCGCGCGAGGATGTCAGACACAAACTTGTAAGGCCGCCAGCCGACCCCCACCTGGCGCTACAGACACGGTCAAATGCATGGTCGTAAGTCGTAAAAGGATTGGCACGAAAGCCGACACCTATTCGGTCTGTCAATAAAGCCAAATTGGGCAACAATCTCAGGAGGAAGTGTTTATGGGCATCAGCATCGGACTTGTAGGTCTGGGTAGTTTCGGCTCCGGGTTCGCGGAGCTGTTCAAGCGGCACCCACTCGTGGATCGAGTAGGCCTGTGCGACAGGGAGCCGGAAAGGGTGGCCCAGTTTGCCGATCTGGATTCATGGCAGGACAAGTTTGACCCGCGCGACGCACATGAATCGCTGGAAGAAATCTGTCGGACTGACCTTGATGCCCTGGTCATCATGACGCAGCCGTGGCTGCATGCCCCCCAGTGCATTCAGGCCATGGAGGCGGGCAAGCACGTCTATAGTGCGGTGCCGATCATATCAATTCCCGATGATGATGAGATTCTGGAATGGTGTGACCGGTTGGTGACAACCTGCCGGCAAACCGGCCTACACTATATGCTGGGAGAGACCACCTTCTATCGTCCGGAGGCCATGTTCTGTCGGCGAATGGCTGCCGAGGGCGCTTTCGGCGATTTCGTGTATGCCGAGGGCGAGTACTTCCATGACGTGGACGCTTCATGCAACTTGCGGGAGGTATCTAAGCACCGCCTGGCCAGTCGCGCAGGACAGGAGTGGATAGAGGCGCGCAAGAAGTATGTGGAACTCGGCCGGCTGGGAGGCCCCATGCACTATCCAACGCACTCAACTAGTGGCCCTGTATCAGTGATGAATGCACATGCGGTAAAGGCTACCTGCTACGGCTATGCAAACCGCACTCAGGACCCGCATTTCAATAAGTATGCTTTCAGCAATGAAATGGCCCTCTTTTCGATGTCCAATGGAGCAGTAGTGCGGATTTGCGAATTCCGTGAAGTAGCTCGTAGCTCCGCGGAGACTTTTCGGATACTGGGTACGCGAGGCAGCTATCGTGATGGGATCTGGGAGACCAACCATCGCGATGAGCCGTTGAGTGCCAAGCCGTTGGAGACGAGTGAGTTGAGCATTGATGAAATGCGGGATCCGTTGCCGCCCGAAGTGGTGGTCGCCTGGAGTGAAAGTGACGGCGACACGGTGGCCTATGGCGGCCATGGAGGGTCTCATGCCTACCTGGTGCATGAGTTTGTGGACGCGGTCGCACACAATCGCCATCCCACGATCAATGTCTGGGAGGCGGTGCGCTACATGGCGATGGGGGTCACCGCCCACCAATCTGCTCTGCGCGACGGGGAAACGCTCAAGGTGCCCGACTGGGGCGATGCCTGAACCGCGAAGGGGGGCGATGCGGCCCGCGGGGCTTCAGGCGACGTCGGCACCGTAGAACTGTTGGGCGTAGAGGTCGTGGTAGGTTCCGCCGGCCGCCAGGAGTTCATCGTGGGTGCCACGCTCCACAATCTCGCCACCGTCAATGACGAGGATCTGGTCGCAGTTGCGCACTGTACTGAGGCGATGCGCAATGACGAAGGTCGTGCGGCCTTCCATAAGGTGGAGCATGGCTTCCTGGATATGGGCCTCCGTGCGGCTGTCAACACTGCTGGTGGCCTCGTCTAGGATGAGTATTGCCGGGTCGGCGAGGATGGCGCGCGCGATGGCGATGAGTTGGCGCTGCCCCTGGCTGAGTGAGCCGCCGGCCTCTGAAAGCACCGTATTGTAGCCATCGGGGAGACGGCGGATGAATGAGTCGGCGTTGGCAAGTTGAGCGGCGGCCTCAATCTCTTCATCAGTGGCGTCAAGCCGGCCGTAACGGATGTTCTCGCGGACGCTGTCTGAAAACAGGAAGGTATCCTGCAGCACGATGCCCAGTGAGCGCCGCAGATCATCGGTCTTGAGGTCGCGGATGTCGTGCCCGTCAATGCTGATGCAGCCGGTCTCGATATCATAAAAGCGCGTCAGCAGGTTAATGATGGTCGTCTTGCCTGCGCCGGTTGGCCCCACCAGCGCTATAGTAGCTCCCGGTTTGGCCTCGAAACTCACTCCGTTGAGGACCGGCACGCACTCGTCATAGGAGAAGTTCACGTCATCGAAGACAACATGACCCTGGACGTTGTCAAGCGGAACCGCGTGCGGCGAATCCATCACTTCAGGCACTTCGTCCATAACCGCAAACACGCGTTCGGCCCCGGCTATAGCGGACTGTATGGTTCCGTAGAGGCTGGCGATCTGGTGGATCGGTCGCGAGAAACTGCGGGCGTAGTCGAAGAATGCAGCGACGGTGCCGATGGTGGCCCAGCTGGCTACGACCATCCAGCCCCCTGCGCCGGCGAGGAATGCAAAGCCTATATTGCGCAACAGGCCCATTACGGGCCCCATGAGTCCTACCAGGATGTTGGCACGGGTCGCCGTGGCGCGCAAGTTCTTGTTGGCCACGTCAAACGCCTCGATGGCCTTGCCTTCGCGCTGACAGACCTTCACGATACGCTGCCCGGTCACCGTTTCCTCGATGATGCCATTGAGCACCCCGAGATCGCGCTGACGCTCCCTGAAGCCTCGGCGTGTCGTCCGCGCAATGAGGTACGTGGCAATTACCGTGAGCGGCAGAACTGCCAGCGTGACCACTGCCAGCCGCCAGTTCATGGCCACCATCATCGCCACGGACCCGATGACGGCGAGGATGCTGGACAACAGTTGCGTGAGAGTCGTACCTAAAGCGCTGTTGACGGCATCAGTATCATTGGTCAGCCGGCTCATCAGTTCGCCATGTGGATGGCGGTCATGGAAGCGCAGTGAGAGTGCCTGCAGCCTGGTGAACAGGTCGCGGCGGAGGTCACGCAACATGGCCTCGGAGATACGCAGTATCAGCACAGCCTGCACCCAGCGCCCGGCCGCTCCCAGTATCGCCAGCAATGCCAGCAGCCCCACGACCCAGCCCAGCAGACGAAGGTTGCCGGGGAGGATAGCGTCGTCAATGGCGACGCGGATCAGATAGGGGCTGACGAGTGACAACAGTGAAGTCACCAGGACAAGCGCGACCACACCGTACAATCCGGAACGATAGCCGTGCAGGTAATTCCACAGTCTGCGGATCACTGCGCCGGGGTTCTCCGCCTTCTGGACCAACTGACGAAAACCGTGGCGACCGCCCGGGCCGGGGAGGGCATGCGTCCCGTCAATGCTCGTGCGTCTTTCAGACATCTGCAACCTCCTGCAGCTCCATTTGCGACTGGACGATCTCGCGGTAGATGTCACTTTCGGCCAGCAGTTGCTGATGGGAACCGTTGCCGACGATTTCGCCGTCGTCGAGGATCAGGATTCGGTCAGCCGCCATGATTGAGCTGATACGCTGGGTGATAACCATGCGGGTGCACTGATGGGACCAGTGAGCAAGCGCATTGAGGATGCGTGCTTCGGTAGCCGCGTCCACGGCACTGGTGCAGTCATCCATGATGAGAATTGAGGGGCGACAGATCAACGCGCGCGCCAGAGCAAGCCTCTGCTTCTGGCCACCGGAGAGGTTGACGCCACGTTGTCCCAGCACGGTGTCATAGCCGTCAGGAAAACCGGCGATGAAATCATGCGCCTGCGCCAGCTTTGCTGCATCCTCAACTTCGTCATTAGACGCATCGGGTCTGGCGTAGCAGATGTTGTCACGGACGCTGCCGGAGAAGAGCGTCGTCTCCTGCATGACGATGGCGACGGCATGCCGCAACTGCCCGCGAGTGGTATCTCGCACGTCAACCCCATCCACCAACACCCTGCCTTCGCTGACTTCATATAATCTCGGAATGAGGCTGACAAGGGTTGATTTACCCGAGCCGGTCGAGCCGATGATGCCGACGGTGTCTCCGCGCTCACAGGTAAATGAAACCGCACGCAGCACCGGTCTGCCGCCGTCGCTGCCATAACTGAAACCGACGTTATGAAACTCGATGCTGCCAGCCACTGCAGGCAGGCTCACGGGGCTGGGCGGATCGTGCATCTCCGGCTCGCTCTCTAGGACATCGAGTACCCGTTCCGCCGAGGCGTCGGCTCGTGCCACCCTCATCACGAGCATCCCGACCATCATCAGCGATGCCAGCATCTGCATGAGATAGTTGATGAAGGCGAGGATCTGCCCGACCTGCAACTCGCCGGCGTTTACCTGGATGCCGCCGAACCAAACCACGCCGGCGACGCCGAGACTTACTAGCAGCATCATCATCGGCATGACACCTGCAACCAGGGTCATCGCGGCAATCATCGTATTCATCAACGCCTCATTGTCATAGCGGAAGCGCTCGCACGCGAAGGCGGAGCGAACGAACGCCTTCACCACGCGGACACCGGCGAGGTTCTCAAGCATCACATTATTGACGCGGTCCAAACGTTCCTGAACGGCCGTGAAGAGGCCGCGTGCCCGGCCCATGATGACTGCGAAGATGATGATCAGGAGCGGGGCAATTGCGACCAGCAGCAGCGAGAGCTTTGGCGAGGTGATTACTGCCATGATGAGGCTGCCCAGAACCAGCAGCGGCGCACGCACCAGGATGCGCAGGAACATCGCCGCCGCTTCCTGCACCTGCTCAACATCGTTGGTGAGACGAGTGACGAGACTGCCCGTTTGAAGCCGATCGAGTTGTGAGAATGAAAAACGCTGCACCGTGCGAAAGACGTCGGCACGTATGTCAGTGCCGAAGTTCAGTGCGGCTCTGGTTGCGTACACAGTGCAGCCCACGCCCCCAATCATCCCGATGATGGCCACGAGGACCATGATGAGTCCCGTGTTCATGATAGTGTCCAGGTCGTTGTTCGCAATGCCGATATCAACGATGTTCTGGAGCAGGCGTGGCTGTGCCAGGTCCATTGCCACCTCAAGCGCCATCAGTAGCGGGGCCGCGATTGCAGCAACGCGGTACGGCACCATGTACGATATCAGTCGTCTAAAGGATCTCACACGTCACGCACCTCTGCGAGCGCTCCATTGCGGCGTGCGCTTCAGTTCTCGGTATCATCATCATGCTTCCGTCTGACTTCGTACATGGCCTTGAGGCCATCGTGAAGCTTGTGAAGATCTTGTTCGCCCAACTCCCCCAACATCGCCATGAGCCGCTTGCGACGCTGTATGTGATGCTGCCTGTGTTCAGCCCGACCTCGAGCAGTCATCTCGATTCGTACCACCCGGCGGTCGTCCGGGTCATCTACTCGCTGCAGCTTACCCGCCTTCACCAGCTTATCCACCATTCCTGTGACCGTACTCGGCTGCAGACTCAGTTCCTGGGCCAGCTCCGACATCGAGGGGGAATCGAGCCGGCTGACGGTGCGCAGGCACTCCAACTGCCCGATGGTAATATCCATGTCCTGAGGGCGATGCCTGCGTCGCAGCGGTGGACGAAAAACCGCGTGCAGTAGTTCCTCGACGGCCCCCATCAATTCTTCACGCGATTGCTCCATCGTCGCACCTGCTTCGGAAGACAAATAGTTTGGCTTGCGAAGTATTATAGCATATCCACACTGCCTGTGCAAGGCCCACATATGCGAGGTGGTACTGAGGTATGGCAAGGACAGGTGTCTGCGCTACGTGCCGGAAACTCAAACTCGCATCCATCATACGTCACGGCTTGCGCATCCCCTCCCGAGCATGGTATTCTGTTTCATGTTGTGGGCTGACCTCGTCGTCACGGAATGGATAGGAGTGAGATGATCAGCATGAGTAACACGAGCACGATATTTATGGCCTTCATGTTTGCTCTGGCTGTCTGCACCATGGCCCCTGGCCAGGAAGATGATTACTGCGATTCCTTCGAGGACGGCATTCCCGAATACTTTGGTGCTACCC
>Ga0180431_10005918_pt1 | contig 14685 bp, 15 predicted proteins | sample SS_ome_11_FD_132459 | JGI IMG/M metagenome (GOLD analysis project Ga0180431, IMG submission 132459) | Hypersaline lake sediment archaeal communities from the Salton Sea, California, USA - SS_1_MS_1 metaG | ecosystem: Environmental > Aquatic > Non-marine Saline and Alkaline > Hypersaline >... | reverse complement strand
TCGGATCCCTCTGGAGCAGATGGAGGATTTCAGCGTGGACCTCTACATGACCGAGGTCGTGATTCTGCCGGACTCGCCACTGGTTGGTCAGACGCTGGAGGAGTCCGGCCTGGGTCGAGACCTCGGTCTGACCGTGATGCGCATCGTCCGTGACAGCGCGCCCCAGGTCGTGCCTCAGGCAGCAACGTCTTTGGATGAGGGTGACGTCCTGCTGGTGGAGGCAGAGAGAGAAAGCGTGCTCCGGGTGAAGGAGGAGGCCGGGATCGACATCAGAGCTGACGTCGAGCTTGCTGATCCCGACTCGGAAGCCGGAGACATCGGACTAGTGGAAGTGATCCTGCTGCCGGGCTCGCCTCTGGTTGGACGGACACTGAGAGGCCTTCGCCTTCGGGAGCGGCACGGTCTACAGGTTCTGGCCATCAGTCGCCATGGTGAGAAGCTGAGACTCAAGATGAGCAGGATTCGACTGCGCACGGGTGACGTGCTGGTGGTGCAGGGCGATCGTGCCAGGATTGCAGCACTGGCCCGACGGGATGCCTTCCGTTTCCTCAGCGAGGTCGGAGAGGAGCGTCGCAACAGAGAGCGAGCGCCGCTGGCGCTATCGATCTTCGTGGCAGTCTTGATTGCCGCCACTTCGGGCCTGGTGGCGCTACCCGTCGCGATGCTCCTGGGGGCACTGCTGGTGTTCGTGACCCGCTGCATAACGCCCGAGGAGGCATACGGCCGGCTTAGCTGGAAGGCTCTGATGGTGATCGCCTCGATGTTGAGCCTGGGAGCGGCGATGCAGGCGACAGGGACGGCGGAATTCCTGGCGGCGCAGATAGCCAGAGTCGTGGGGAACTCTCAGCCGATCTGGTTGTTGACCGGGTTCTTCGCCTTGACGGTGCTTCTCACCCAGCCCATGTCCAACCAGGCTGCTGCGGCAGTCGTCGTGCCGATAGCCTTGCAGACGGCCGCCCAGTTGGGCCTGAACCCGCGCAGTTTCGCGATCATGATAGCTCTGGCGGCAAGCTGCTCGTTCCTCACGCCTCTGGAGCCGTCCTGTCTGTTGGTGTACGGGCCCGGTCGCTACCAGTTCAAGGACTTCGCCAAGGTGGGGCTGCCGCTCACGGTCCTGGTCTACGCGATCGCGATTACGCTGGTCCCTCTGCTCTGGCCCGTCGACGTGCTGCCATGAAACCCGGGGAGGTTCGTGATATCGGGTCGGTATGCTGCTGGGGCGTCGGCGAGGTCTGGAACGACGAGATTCCCCCGCGCCCGGATGCGAGACAAAAGTCACAGACGAATCCACGGGAAAGTGGTATCCTTGTGGCAGGACTGGGTTGAGGGCAAAGGTCGAACGGCGAGAGAAGACCTCAAGCAACGGGGCCCGATGCCCCAGCTAGCTCAAGGCACAGGACACCTGGCGAGCGAGCTTGGGCCAGAGAAGCCGACACCCGGGAGAAGGATAGCACTTCCACAGCTAGCTTCCTGGATGCAGGTTGCGGGGAGAAGAATGATGCAAGACAAAGCGACCATTGTCGTGCACGGCGGAGAGATGGACAAGCTGTATAGTGCTCTGATCATCGCCAACGGGGCGCTGGCCATGGGCATGGAGGCTTCGATCTACTTCACTTTCTGGGGCCTTCTGCGGCTGCAGAAAGGGGGGCTGGAAGAAGGCCCGCTCTCCAGAATGGACATGCCCGGCCTGGATAAAGAGATGGTCAAGCAGGCCATGGAGAAGGCCAACGTGGCCTCGTTGGAGAAGCTGATGATGGACTTCAGGGAACTGGGCGGCAGGATCATCGCTTGTGAGATGACCATGGAAATCATGGGCATAGCTCGAGAAGACCTGCGAGAGGATTGGATCGATGAGTACGGCGCCGTGGGGACCTATATCCAGGAGGCGCGGGATTCGGTCATCTCACTCTTCATCTAAGCAGACCGGCAGCGGCGTAAGACTCATGTATGAATGATATCAGCGATGTCGTGATGTGTAGCGATCAAGTCAAGTCCCTCGGTGTCGAAGGAGGTAGGTGGTATGGAAGCCAGAGGCAGTGTCAAAGGAAAGCACTCCCAGCACCCGGTGGTGCTGTATGCGCTCTCGACCTGTGGCTGGTGTCGCAAGACGCGCAGGTTCCTGGAGAGTCAGCACGTGGCGTTCGACTACGTGTACGTGGATTTGCTGCAGGGGAACGAGCGAGAGGAAGTGATCACCCAGGTCCGCCGATGGAATCCCGGATCCTCGTTTCCCACGATTGTGGTGGATGACCGAGCGGTGATTGTGGGGTATCGGGAAGACGAGCTGACGGAGGCATTGGACCTATGAGTGGAGATGTTACAGTGTCAGCAGAGGAGGTGGCTGCTCTGCGCGAGCGGCTAGACCGAGAGGCCGAGGCTTTCGGGTATCACCTGAACCCGAGCCGGGAATTCACGCTAGAGCTGACGGAAGGGCTGCTGATCAACGAGAGGCGGTACGGCTACCGGGCCTGTCCGTGTCGTCTGGCAACCGGGGACAAAGAGAAGGATCTGGACATCGTTTGTCCCTGTGACTATCGTGACGCGGATTTGGCGGAGTGGGGGGCGTGCTACTGTGCTCTGTACGTTTCTGACCAGGTCCTCTCGGGAGAGCTGCGGGTTCGACCGATACCGGAACGCCGTCCGCCGGAAGGGCGGCGCCAGAGAGAGAGCCCGGACCGGGTGCCGACCCGGTCTGGCCACGAGCCCTCTCTCCCGGTGTGGCGCTGCCGGATCTGCGGCTATCTTTGCGCCCGAGAGGCGCCACCGGGCGTCTGTCCGATCTGCAAGGCCAAACGGGAAAGGTTCGGGCGCTTCTGGTAGCAGCAAGTCGGCAGTTGATCCCATTGATATTGATAATGAAGGGATACCGCGATAGCGATGCAAACCAAGACGTATGCCGTGATCGGACTCAGTTGCATAGACTGCGCTGACAGAGTCCGGGCGGCTGTGAATCGCGTGGACGGTGTGAGGGATAGCCACGTCGACCATGCTGCTGGCACCCTTACCGTCTCGACTGCAGCGCCCGATTTGACGGAGCAGATCGCCAGGGCCGTGAACTCGGCGGGCTATCGGATAGTCACTGCGGGCGGATTGGAGAGCAGACCGGCCAAGGGTTTCACGCGCTTCGTCTTCTCGAAACGAGAGACGGCTGCGACCGTCGTGGCCGGTCTGGTGACGCTGTCGGGTCTGGTTGCGCTCGCCCTTGGAGCTGCAAGCTGGCTGCCGACAGGTTTGTTCGCTATTGCAGTGGCCATCGGCGGAACTCCTCTGATCCGCAGCGCCTACCAGGAGCTGTGGCTGTCACACAGGCTCGGAATCAATGTGCTGATGGTGATCGCGGTCTCTGGGGCAATGGTAATCGGTGAGTGGGCTGAGGCGGCCATCGTCGTGGTTCTGTTCTCGTTCGGCGAGGCATTGGAGGGCTACTCGACGGAAAGGGCCAGGGGTGCTCTGGCCAGTCTGGTGAGTCTGGCGCCGCCGGTAGCCTTGAGGCTGAGACCGGATGGGAAGACCACCGAGGTGGCGGTAGAGGAGCTATCCGTCGGAGATCTTGTACTGGTGCGGCCCGGGGACCGCATCGCCGTGGACGGCACGGTCGTCGAGGGGACCAGCGCAGTGGATCAGGCCACCATCACCGGGGAGAGCGTGCCGGTCGACAAGGAAGCGGGCGATGCCGTCTACGCCGGCACCGTGAACACCTTCGGTGCATTGAGGGTGGAGGTGACTCGTGGAGTCGAGGATAGCACCCTCAGTCGTATGGTGGAGATGGTGCAGGAGGCCCAATCCCGGCAAGCTCCGATCCAACGCTTCGTCGATCGCTTCGCTAGCATCTACACACCTGGCGTCGCGATCGCCGCGCTGCTCGTGGCGACGCTGCCCCCGTTGGTCTTCGGGCAGCCCTTTTGGGGAGATGCGGGCTGGTTGATGCGCGCTCTTCAGATGCTGGTCATCGCATGCCCGTGTGCCCTCGTGATCAGTACGCCGGTCAGCTTGGTGAGCGCTATGACCAACGCGGCCTCCCACGGGGTCTTGATCAAGGGGGGACGCTATCTGGAGGCGCTGAGCAACGCTAGGGTGTTTGCATTCGACAAGACCGGCACCCTCACGGAGGGTCGCCCAGTGGTAACCGACGTGCTGGATGTATGCGAGTGCGGGGAATGCCCGGAGGATTGCGGGCTTCAGCACGCTGCTGCGGTGGAGGTACAGTCATCTCACCCGTTGGCCCTGGCATTGGTCGAGGAGGCGCGCGCTCGAAGGATCGATGTTCCACGAGCGTTCGAGGTGGCCGTGTTGAGCGGGAGCGGGGTGGAAGGCCAGGTGAACGGCAGGAACGTGACCGTCGCGAGCCATGCTCACTTCGACCAGTGCTTCCCTCACAGCGAGGGGGTCTGCGTGCTGGCTGATGACTTGGCCTCGCAGGGAAAGACGGTGATGCTTGTCCGTCACGACGATGAAGTGTGTGCTCTGTTCGCCGTGGCCGACGCCGTGCGGGCCAGCAGCCACCGAGCGATCAGCGAGCTCACAGAGGGGGGCGGCGTTCGCACGGTGATGCTGACCGGCGACAATCGGGGCGTGGCGGAGGTTGTGGGCAGCGAGGTTGGCGTGGACGAGGTACACGCTGGGCTCTCTCCGGAAGAGAAGGTTGACTTCATCGCACAGTTGGGGGCGGAGAACGGGGCCGTGGCCATGGTGGGCGATGGGATCAACGACGCACCAGCCCTGGCAAGAGCAGACGTGGGGATCGCCATGGGCGGGGCGGGCTCAGCCCAGGCCATGGAAACAGCCGATGTAGTTCTGATGGGCGATGACCTGGCGCAGTTGCCGTTCGTGGTCGGGCTCAGTCGCGAGACCAAACGCGTGATCGCCATCAACGTCGCGTTCGCACTGGTTATCAAGGCGCTGGTCTTCGCCCTGGCCGCGACAGGGCTGGCCTCGTTGTGGATGGCGATCGCGGCGGATGTCGGGGCATCGGTAGCCGTGATCCTCAATGGCGCGCGGCTGAGGACGATGAAGATAGGCAGCGAGTAGATGATCTGTTGTGCCTGGGGAGGCTGTGACCAGGCGTCGAGGCACTTCGGAGCAAGTGGTCGAGAACACTGACTGGGGGCAGGAGAGTTGGAGCGGTCTCTCAGTTGACGAACAGGGAGGAATGCCAGATGAGAAAGATGACGGAGGAGAACCTGAAGGTGGCCTTCGCGGGCGAAAGCCAGGCTCACATGAAGTATGCCATCTTCGCCGACCGGGCGGACAAGGAGGGCTATCCTGAGGTGGCGCGGCTCTTCAGGGCCATTTCGTACGCGGAGCGGGTCCACGCCAGCAACCATCTGCGGGCTTTGGGAGGCATCGGAGACACGGTGACCAATCTGGGCGAGGCAATCGACGGCGAGAACTACGAGAACACCGAGATGTACCCGGCCTTCAACTCCGTGGCCGAACTACAGGGTGAGAAGGCCGCGATGCGCAGCATCCACTACGCTCTGGAGGCCGAGAAGATCCACGAAGTGATGTACGGCGAGGCCCGGGACATCGTCGAGACGGGCAAAGATCGAGAGGCCGCCACGGTCCACGTTTGCCCGACCTGCGGATACACGGTGATCGGCGAGCCACCAGAAAGGTGTCCGGTCTGCAGAGTGAAGAAAGAGAAGTTTCGCCAATTCTGATCATGAGCCACCTGCAGGATTCGTGTCCTGCAGGTGGTCACTGTGAGGATGAAGCTGTGGTCACAGACTCGGATCGCTTAGTTCCGTGTTCGTGTGTGATCGTGCGTATCAGGAGAGGAAGGCAAGATAGTGAAGGCTAGGAAGATCAAAGAAGGCGTCTATTGGATGGGAGCCATTGATTGGGACAGACGCCTGTTCGATTCCCTCATACCACTTCCGGATGGAACGAGCTACAATGCCTATCTCATCCGCGGAAGCGACAAGACAGCTCTGCTGGACACGGTTGATCCCAACATGGCCGACGTTCTGCTGTCCCAACTGCGAGACGTTCCGCGGGTTGACTACGTCGTTGCTCACCACGCAGAGCAGGACCATTCCGGATCTATCCCTCGAGTCCTTGAGAAGTACGAGGACGCAATGGTGATCGCAACGCCCAAAGCAAAGGGGATGCTTGTAGATCTCCTGGGTATTCCAGACGAGCGGTTCATCACTGTGGATGACGGGCAAACCCTATCACTGGGAGATAGGACTCTGGAGTTCATACATACCCCCTGGGTTCACTGGCCTGAAACCATGGTGACCTATCTTCAGGAGGATCGTATCCTGTTCACCTGTGACTTCTTTGGTTCCCACTTGGCCACGACTGATCTGTACGTAGGTGACGAAGCGCGCGTCTACGAGGCCGCGAAGAGATACTATGCAGAAATCATGATGCCCTTCCGAACGATCATTCGGAAGAATCTGGAGAAGATCGGAGGCCGTGAAATGGAGCTGATTGCGCCAAGTCACGGTCCGATCTATGATCGGCCAGTGTTCATCACGGATGCCTACCGGGACTGGGTTTCTGAAGGTTGCCAAAACACTGTGGTGATCCCTTACATATCAATGCACGGCAGTACCGAGAAGATGGTGAGGCATCTGGTTGGCGCGTTGGCCGAGAGAGGGGTCACGGCGTATCAATTCGATCTGGCGGTGACCGACATCGGGAAGCTGGCCATAGCTCTGGTGGATGCAGCCACGATTGTTGTCGGGACACCCACAGTGCACGGGGGTGCGCACCCGAACGTCATCTACGCCGTGCATCTGGCCAATGCCCTGAGGCCCAAGCTAAAGTATGCCTCGGTCATCGGCTCCTATGGATGGAAGAGCCGCGCCATAGAACAGATCGCCGGGTTGATTCCGAATCTCAAGGTTGAGATACTCGACCCTGTTGTCTGCAAAGGCTTGCCCCGGAAGAATGATCTTGAGGCCTTGGATAGATTGGCGATCAGCATTGCCCGAGAGCATCATGAGCTTGGTTGCGAATAGCCGACGGCCCGTATCTGGGGCATAGGCTGGTGAGTAGTGAGGAGGAGAGCACAGGTGAGCGAATACATCAACAATCACTCCAAGCGCCAGGAGGAGCTGAAGAGGCTGATCCAGGAGTTGCACGATGGCAAGAGCGTTGATGACGTAAAGAGCGATTTCGCGGAGCTGATCAGAGGAGTGAGCGCGCTTGAGGTATCCGCCATGGAACAGGCCCTGATCGCTGAAGGAATGCCGGAGTCTGAGATCAAGCGCCTGTGCGACGTTCACGTGGCGGTATTCCGGGAGTCGCTGGACGAGCAGGTGGAACAGGCGGTTGCCCCTGACCATCCGGTTCACACCTTCCGAGCGGAGAACTCCGCGGCCGCCGAAGTATTGGACGTACTTCGCGAGTTGATCGAAGCCGTCAGGGCTGACCCGGCGACGGCGCCGTTGGCGCAGGCTCGCGAGCGGCTGACGGCATTGCGGGAATACGAGAAGCACTACGAGCGCAAAGAGAACATCCTGTTCCCCTACCTGGAGCGACACGGCTTCGCGGGCCCGTCATCGGTCATGTGGGCCATCCACGATGACATACGTGCCTGGTGGAAGAATCTGGACAGAGCGCTCGCTGACGGCCCGGGCGATGACCCGTCAGTCTTCGCCGCCCGGGTCGAGTCCCTGTTCGAGCCGATGAGCAGAGCAATGAAAGACATGTTCTACAAGGAAGAGAATATCCTGTTCCCGACTGCACTGGAGCGACTGAGCGACGAGGAGTGGTCGGAGATTCAAGGCCAAGAGGCAGAGATCGGCTACTCCTATCTGGAGCGAAGCGAGTCATTGCCGCCTGCGGAGGTTGTCATGAAAGTTGGGAGCGAGACCCCGTCGGCGGGGCCCGAGGCAATGGGTGGTGATATGCTGCGGTTGGATACCGGCGCGTTGACGGGGGAGCAGATCAACTGGCTGCTGACCAATCTGCCGGTGGACGTGACCTACGTGGATGGGGACGACACGGTACGCTTCTTCTCTCAGACCAAAGACCGTATCTTTCCGCGGTCGCCCGCCATCATCGGACGCAAGGTGCAGAAGTGCCACCCGCCTACCAGTGTACACCGCGTGCAGCAGATCGTGGATGACTTCAGGGAGGGGAGCAGCGACGTGGCCGAGTTCTGGATTCAGATGGCGGGCAAGTTCATCCACATCCGTTACTTCGCCATCCGCGATGAGAAAGGTGAGTACCAGGGTACCATCGAGGTCAGCCAAGATGTCACCGATATCCGCAAGCTTGAAGGCGAGAGACGGCTGTTGGACGAAGAGGTCTAGCGGGCATGCGCATCCTGGCAATCGTCTCCGGCGAGTACGGCGAGCGGATGGTGGATAACGTCCGCAGGCACGGACCCGCGGACTGGACCGTAGAGGTGTGGAAGGCGCCAAGAATCCTTCCGCCGGTGATCGACTACCCAGAGGATCATGTGCCCGAGGAACTCCCTCCCGCGGATCTGATCCTGTCTTTCGGAGAACATCCGGGTGTCGCGGAACTGCTTCCGGACATCGCGCGCACGAGCGGTGCCAGAGCGGTGGTCGCGGCCGTGGACAGCGAGGCTTGGCTGCCTCGGGGGCTGGCCCGTCAGTTGCGCGGGTGGTTGAATGACCTAGGCGTCGCGTGTGTCACACCCAAGCCGCTGTGTTCGTTGACCGAGAGCAGCTATCTGATCGGCAGAGGCCAGCGGATTCAGTATGATGAGGCCAAGATAGCGGAATTCGCGCGTCACTTCGGGCAGCCGAAGTTGAGCGTCAACGTGAACCCCGAGACTTGGTGCGTTGAGTCCGTGGCGGTGGTTCGCGACTCCGTTTGCGGTTGTGCGCGACACGTGGCGGATGGCCTGGTGGGCGCATCAGCGGACGACGCTGAGGAGAAGGCGGGGCTGCTACATCACCATTATCCTTGCCTGGCGACCATGGGGGTCGATACTGATTACGGTGATACGCTGATGCACGTGTCGGGCAACATCCTCAAGACTAATGTGGGCGAGGAAGTCAAGCCCTTCAAGCGGGTGTCCTACATCGTCCCCGGAGCGCGCAGCAGCCAGGCGTGATGTCGACCGGAGCAGAGGCTTCATCCAAGCTTCTGGCATTGAGGACAGATGCCGAACAGGTCGAATCGACAACTGAGCATGCGGTAGCCGGTCCTTTGTGCCACGTCCTCTCGCAGATCCTGGAACTGCTCGATCTCGAGGTCGGTGATCCTCCTGCACTTGACGCAGATCAGGTGGGGGTGGGGAACTGACGTCCTCCCATCGTAGTGGGTGCTACCGTCGCTGAAAGCGATCTCTAGAACCTCCCCCATCTCCACGAGCAGCGCCAGGGTCTTGTATATTGTGGCCAGACTGGTCATCGGGAAGCTGGCTTTGACGCCTTCGTGGACCTGTTCGGCGGTGGGATGTGCGTCGCTGTTGACGACGGTGACAAGTACTGCCATCCGTTGCGGCGTGAGCCGGCACCCGCGATTCCTGAGTTTGGTGACCAACTGATCGAGTCTGGCCTGCGCATCCTCCATCGACTGAACCCCCCGTAGTGACGTAGTCCCACGGCGAACCCTTCAGAATAGCTCGGGGTCTTGCCGCTTTCGAGACAGATTCTCTGTAGACAATCATGCCACCGAAGATCGCTCCAGTCAAACCGGACCTTCCGGAGAGTTGAAGTACCCTCTCAGCAGGGAAGGAGGCGCGATAGGCGATGTCCTGTTCGTGATCTGCCCGGAGTCGCTCAATAGCGGGCAGCACAAGTGGTGCTTGACGTCCAACCTTATTTGTGCTATGATGACACTGTTCCCGAGTACTGGGAAGTTCCTGTCGCTGCGGAGGATTGGGCGCTATGGCGAGTGCTACTCGCGTGACCCTCAGCCTGATACTCTCGGTGAGCCTGCTGCTAGGCACAGTGGTTGGTTGCAGTCGGGCGAAGCCTATCTCAGCCCCCACGTCTACACCGGAGGGGACTGCGACGCCTGCGGGCGGCCTGGGTCTGTCTTCTCTGGACTTGACTCCATCGCCGACGGCGGGTGAGCCGAGTCCCGTGCCGCCCTCTCCGACCGTTGCCCCCAGTTGGACACCGACGGCCACGCCTATTCCGGCGACGCCGACCGCCAGTCCAGTTCCGATGACGCCGACGCCCGAGGTCGATGAGGCTGACGCAGCCGCTGGAGCTGCCGGGGCAACGAGCACGCCCGTGGCTGAGGAGCTGGCCGCCCAGAGTGAGGTTTCCTACACCGTTAGGTGGGGGGATAGCCTGTGGGCTCTGGCGAGGGTCTTCGGTACGACGATCGATGACATAGCGGCTCTGAATGGATTGGTGGACACTGACTTCATCCGGGTGGGTCAAGCGTTGAGGATCCACACGGATGTGTCGACTCAACCGGTACCCACGGTGGAGTACGTGGTGTTGCCGGGCGATTGCCTCTCCATTCTGGCACAGCGGTTCGGCACGAGCGTTGAGGAACTCCAGCGCACGAATCGGATCGTCAACCCCTGGTACATCTACGCCGGTCAGACGCTCCAGGTCCCGTCTGGAACTTGGGCCGCTGGCTCCGGCGGAACTCGCTATACTGTGCGGCCGGGTGACACTCTTTGGCACGTCGCCATCCGGTACAGCACGACGGTGTGGAGGATTCGCATAGCCAACAACATCAGAAACCCGAACCTGATCTACCCGGGGCAGGTGCTGATTATCCCCTGAGACAACTGGACTGCTAGTGGTCACAGGTGATCTCAATGGGTTACACGCTAGTGAGACAATGGAGCGTCTCACCAAGTAAGTGGAGAACGGAGACAGCGTCGGTGCAGCGAGCGGCCTTCTGCTGTCTTCTTGTTTCCTGAGTGATCCGTGCCGATCAGCAGGCATCGGTTTCCGGGCGGTGAGCGATCGGTGGTAGCTGAAGTGGTGGTCGCTGTGGGAACGGTGTTGTCCGTGGGTGTTGGGCCGTCGTCTGTCGGCGCGTGGGTCGGCAGTCGCAGATGGTCGAATCTTGAGGGTGAGCGAATCGCGGGTTACGACCGGCTCGCAATGAGTGAACCTTCTGGCGAGTATCGGAGTAGTATGGATGAGTGACCCTGACGAGAAGCGGTGGCGTATGCCTGAGGACGCGGAGTTGGTAGCGCGCATCCGTGACGGCGACCTGGGTGCTTTCGAGCTGCTGTACAGCAAGTACAAGCGGGAAGTATTCCAGACGGCCTTGGCCATCACCAGAAACCGAGACGCTGCCGAGGAGATCCTCCAGGACTGTCTGGTCAGAGCCTACAAGAACATTCACAAGCTGAACGGGGAAGGATCCATTGCTCCGTGGTTGCATCGCGTGACTGTGAACCTGAGTTATAGCTGGGGAGCGCGCCGGCGTCCGTTTCTGTTGCCATTGGAAGAGATGCTGGATCGCATTATTGCACCATCGAGTGCGTCTCCTGAGCGGCGAGCCGAAAGAAGGGAGATCGAGGGTCTTGTGCAGGAGGCCATCGGCTCTCTGAGTCCCAAGCATCGCGCGGTGGTAGTGCTGTGCTATCTGCACGGGTTCAGTCTGGCTGAGATCGCCTACATACTCGACTGCCCTGTGGGCACGGTGAAATCCCGCCTGCACTACGCGTGCAGGAATCTGAAGCGTTACCTGCAGGGCGATCAACGCGTGTCTGCTGGAGTGGCCTATGAATACTCCTAGAGAGAAGGGAGCTTTGCGAACGGAGGAGTTGACATCTGATGCCGACTTGGGCCGGCTTCTGCGTCGCACCTTGCGGGGGTCGATAGGTAGAGAAGAGCCATCGCCTGGTGTTTGGCAACGCGCATTGAAGGAGGTCGAGGCAGAGCGAGCCGAGAGTGGCAGAGCGTGCCTCAAAGGACCCATTCACGCGCGGTCGGCGACGTTGGCGCAGGCGGCGGTGTTGGTCGCAATGTTGTTGGTGTTCGGTTTCGGGATCGACGAGGGCGCTCGTTTTACATCGGAGGTCTACCAGTCGACGCCCACTGTCAGAACCACCGAGACGGGTTCAGGCAGGGGGTCCGGCATAGACGACATGCTGAGTGGACTGCGCCTGACCCGATCGGCCAAGCAGTTCACCATTATGGATTATCGGCTTGCGCCATTCGTTGAGTGCCCTCGATAGGGATGAGTGAGGGCGTGTGTTGCTGGCACGCAGACGTGGTGGCGCCGGAGTATCGTTCTACTCGCTTGGAAGCCCCGTTCCTGGGTACAGGGCGTTATTCACGGGGCAAGGGAAAGGGGGTGAGGCGAGACCGTAGCGACAGAGCCAAGTCATGGTAGGACCAATGGTGTTAGTACCAGTCTGCTGTGAAGCCGACAAAAAGGAGGAAAAGATGCGTCGGAACAAGCTATTCGTGATTGTGGCAGTACTCGTGATGGTGTCAGTGGTTGCCGGCTGTGCTCCCAAGGAGAAGCTGGCCACGACACTCAAGTGGAACTTGGGTGCGGAGCCCCCAACGCTCGACCCGCAACTGGCTACCGATACGACTTCGGTCGACTGCGATCGGGGTCTGTTCGTGGGATTGACGACCATCGATGCAAAGACCGTCGAAGTCATCCCCGACATGGCCAGCAAGTGGAGCGTCTCGAGCGACAACCTGGTGTGGACCTTCGATCTGCGCGACGATGTCTGGTGGGTGAGCTACGATCCAGCCACCAAGAAGGCCAAGAAGGAGCGCAAGGTCACCGCGTATGACGTGGAGTACGGTGTGAAGCGCTGCATCAACCCCGAGACAGCTTCGGACTACGCCTATGTGCTCTACATCATCAAGAACGGCGAGGCCCTCAACACCGGCGAGAGCACGGACCTGGATTCGCTGGGCGTGAAGGCCGTCAGTGACACGAAGATCGAGTTCACGCTGGAGCAGCCTGCCGGCTACTTCCCCAACATCGCGGGCATGTGGGTCGCCTTCCCTGTTCCCAAGGAAGTGATCGACGAGCATGGTGACAAGTGGACTGACCCTGGGAACATATGGTCCAACGGCCCGTACCTGCTTGACACTTGGGAGCATGAGAACAAGCTGGTCCTGGTCAAGAACCCGTACTACTACGACGCCAAGAACGTGGCAATTGAGACTATCGACTGCGTCATGGTGGTGGAGGATTCGACCGCGTTCGCCATGTACGAGAACGGCGAGCTGGACGTGCAGCCTGTCCCGTTGGACGACATCGATCGTGTGAAGGCTGATCCGGTGCTCTCCAAGGAGCTGTACATCGCGCCTCGGCTTTGCACCTACTACTACGGCTTCAACGTCACCAAGCCGCCTACCGACAACCTGCTCGTTCGCAAGGCGCTCTCCTACGGCATCGATCGGCAGAAGCTGATCGACACGGTGACGAAGGGTGGCCAGCGACCGGCCAACGCCTTTGCGTGCCCGGGCATCTTTGGCTCACCGTGGGACAACCCCGACTACAAGGGACCTCACTTCGATGCCGACATGGCGAGGAAGTTCCTGGCTGACGCAGGATACCCCGACGGTGCGGGCTTCCCCGAGATGACGCTGATGTTCAACACCAGCGAAGGGCACCAGAAGATCGCCCAGTTCATCCAGGGACAGTGGAAGGAGCACCTGGGCGTCGACATCAAGATGGCCAACCAGGAGTGGAAGGTCTACCTGAAGACCTTGACCGAGGATTCTCCGCAGGTCTGGCGGCTGGGTTGGTGCGCCGACTACACCGACGAGAACAACTGGGTCACAGAGGTCTTCCATCCTGGAATCGGTGCCAACCGGGCGAAGTGGCCTGAGGATGACCCGGCGGCCATCGAGTTCATGAAGGCGTGTGAGGACGCCGCGGCGGAGTCCGACCCTGCGAAGCGCAAGGAGCTGTACTTCAGGGCCGAGACGATCCTGTGTGAGGAGTACTGCACCATCATCCCCATCTACTTCTACACCCGCGTCGTCTGCACCAAGCCGTACGTCGAGCGTGTCTACATGCCGCTTGGCGGTCAAGGCTGGCATCTTTGGAAGGTCAAGGCTCACTAGGCATCGTGTCCTGATGAGCTGAGATGTGGATTCACCAGAGCCACGTAGTTCCCTTCGGGGAGCTACGTGGCCCTTGTCTTTCGCACCGAGGCGGGGGCATCACCCGTACCTGGGGGAAGCATGTGTCCTCGGATAGCCTTGGCTGAGTGACAGACGCTGGGGTCATCGACGCCAAGAGGTGGCTAAGTGAGGGAGACTCTGGCGCGGATGGCGCGATGCGGTCTGCTTATGAGGGGTCATGTCTAGGAGTACTCGCTGGGTCGTAGTTGCCATTCTGGCACTGCTAGGATGTAGCTTGGTCCTGCTCTGTATCGCAGGATCTCTGGGAGCGGTGCGATGGCTGGGCGCGCTGGGCGAGCTTGGCTCCCAAGCCGGGTGGACAGGCTCTGGCAGGACCGCTGGACACGAGGCCGGTGTGCTGAGGCTTTGGGGAGCTGACCCGGTGACGCTGGACCCGGCTCTGGTAACCGATGCTCATTCCGCCGAGTACGTCATTGAGATCTTCAGTGGCCTGGTCGCCTTGGACGAAGGGCTGAACGTTGTGCCCGACATTGCTGAGCGATGGGAAGTGAGCGCCGATGGATGCACGTACACCTTCAAGCTTCGGACTGGCGTTTGCTTCCATGATGGCCGGGAGGTGACTGCCCGCGATTTTAAGTACTCGCTAGAACGGGCGTGTGACCCCGTGTAGGGATCACCCGTTGCGCAGACCTATCTGGGCGACATTGTAGGGGCT
>Ga0180431_10005917_pt1 | contig 14687 bp, 8 predicted proteins | sample SS_ome_11_FD_132459 | JGI IMG/M metagenome (GOLD analysis project Ga0180431, IMG submission 132459) | Hypersaline lake sediment archaeal communities from the Salton Sea, California, USA - SS_1_MS_1 metaG | ecosystem: Environmental > Aquatic > Non-marine Saline and Alkaline > Hypersaline >... | reverse complement strand
GAATCTCCTTTTTCCGGGTAATCCTACCAGACAGATCTCTGATATCCAGAGAAATCCCGCGAATTGGTAAATTCCTCTCGTCCACCGAGACGCTGTTGGCCATCGGTCGAGGCGGGCACGGGCAGGGGGCTTCCGGCCGGGGGGTCAAGCCGCTCCGCCAGAGCTCGATCAAGGGGTGCCGGGCATGCATGCCCGGGATTGCCACGGCGGTGCCGTGCACAGGGATGGGTGGGCAGCCCGGTCGGGCCTCGGAGCGTTACTCCTCCGGCTTCAGGGGTGGCAGTTCGTCCAGGAAGCCCAGCGTCTCGAGCTGGGAGATTGCCTGCTCGCACCGCGCGAGGCGCTTGCGCAAATCCTCGAGCGACTCGACGCCGAACTTGTAGAGGTGGGCCAGGACCTCGTCCATCTCGTCGGTGAGCGGCTGGGAACGGCTCCTGAATTGCCGGAGGGCGGGATTCCGGGAACAGGGATAGACGTTACTGAAGAACTCAGCCGGGCTGCGGCCGAAAACGTCGAGGATGGCCAGGACGTGCCAGAGCTTGAGGTCGAGATTTCTGGCCAGCAGCTGCGACAGGTACCCCTTCGAGAACCCGGCGCGTTCCTCGACCTGCCGCTGGCTCAGACCCGAGTCCTTGACCATCTTGCGGATCTCTTCCAGAGCGGGGGTTGCCTCTGCTTTCCAGTCCATGCCCTATACTGTATTCCCTTCCCGGCCCATCGGTCCACCTCCGCGCCCGTGCCCGTGGCTCTCCCGGGGCTCGCCGCAAAAAAGGAGGGCACCCACGGGGTGCCCTTTGAGAGACCTCTGGCTGAGGTAGAGGATGATGGCCGGTCGCCGATTCCCTCCGCGTTACCGGCGTTTCGCGTCCGGCTCCGATTCCAAATCGACGGAAGCGGTAAGGATCGCCTCGCCCTGGACGTCATGGACCGCGACCACCAGCCGTCGCGTGTGAGGCCGCAGAGCCAGCTCGGCGTCGTAGACGGCATGGGCTCCCGGCGGGGGCGGCGTCGCCCCTTCCAGCTGGAACGGGACGACGGGGATGTCGGAGCGGTTGCCGCGATCGTCGATCGCCGCCACCCGGAGCTCGAGCCGGGCCTGATAGCCCTCGGCGACGGGCAGCATCACCACGCCGTCGAGAGGAATCCGCAGCGATACGGGAACCTGCAGCTCCCCGCGCCGGCGGCGTGACGGCGTTCCCAGCTCCACGCCGAGAGCCTGGGCCCCCAGGTCGGTCGAGAACAGCAGCTGGCTCTCGACCATCATGGTCGCCGCGCTCTTGCGGGAGAAATCGCTGAATCCCTGGCGACTCCGGGCCTCGAGACCGGGGCGCAGGATCTCAACGCGAATCGCGTGTTGTTCGTCGTCGCGTTGGCGTTGGGGGGAGAATCCGAGCCAGTAGTAGCTGCTGACGTCCCGGACCGTCTCGTCGAGCGCCACTTCCCGGAAGCCGTTGAGCATCGCCAGACCGCCGGTTTTCTCCGCCATCACCATCAGAGAAGCCTCGTTTTCATGCTCGCGCCCTACGGTTCGGTCGAAGTCGGCGGCGGAGGCGGCGAAGCTGCTCTCTGCAAAGATCGCTGAGGTCACCAGCTTGCGAATCTCTTGGGTCTCCACGATCCGTGAAACGGGTTGGTTCGCGGGCTGCTTCGCGATCGTGGCCATATCGGCCTCCCAACCGCTGCGCTCGGCGGCGCCGGCATTGCGGATCTGCAAGCCCGGCATGTCGATGGGATAGAGCGTATACCCCAGCAAGTTGGCGGTATCGATCAGCTCCTCGAAGGAGTTCATCGAGCTATAGCGACGGCTCGCTTCGCGGACCTGGGCGTCCATGCCGGCGGTGGAGAGGGTGGGATCGCGTGGCCAGCCGCCCGACATCAGCAACATCACCTTGCGACCGGGCAGGGAGGCGAAGGTTCGCAACGCCGAGGTCGCGGCGACGACGACGGTGCGGATTTGCCTGCTGAGAAACCGCACGCGGTCCACGGCGTACGCCGTCGTCTGGCCTCTGCCAGCCACGGTGAGGTCAGCGTCCGCGCCGATTTCACTTTCCCCCCGAGGTCCCCATCCCTGACCGAGCTCGTATTGGGCGTCATAGCGATTCTGTTCACCGCATCGCTGGAGGCCGAATGCGGGTTGCTCCATCGCCCGCCGGAGATGCTCGGTGACCTCTTCGGGCGACGACGACCACGGACCGATCAACTCGAGCTCCCGGCCGTCGAATGCGACGATGGCGAAGCGATCGTTCGGACGAAGCAGGGGGAGGTCCTCTTGGAGCTTGCGAAGAATCCGGTCGCGATCCCGCGCAATACCGAAGAAATTGTCCACGAAAACCAGGAAGTTCGTGGCGACCGCGGCTCCCGTCTCGGCAGCGGGTGCCGGCGCCGGAGCCTGCGGGGTGGCGCGGTGCGCCGGGTCGCGGGTTGGTTCCTCCGCCGCAGGCGGGGGGGAGATCGCCTGCCGCTGGCGGATTTCACTGAAGTACTCGATCGCGACTTCTTCCGCGTCGACGATCAGTCGAAAATCTTCCGGCCGGAGATCCGTGACGCGATCCCCGGCGCGATCGGTCACCACCACCTCCAGATTGATCACGCGAACGTCGATGGCCTCACGGAAAGAGGCGAGGTCGGCCTGCTGGGACGCTGCCCCGGTGGATATCAGGAAGAACGTGAGAATCGCTGGTGCGCATCGCAGCACCTTACCCCTGGATCTGGCCGACGGCAGCTGAAATCTCATCTTCACCTCCGATGTAGGTTACAGCGGCTGGATCAACGACATCCAGCGGGAAATCGCAAGTCTGCAAGAGCGATGCCATGGGTCAGCCCGGACAGGTACGGGCTGATTGGGTGATCGCGCGCCGCTGGCCGTCATCGGAGGGGGGCGACCACGTCCCGGGGTGGAGACGGCAAGACCGAGCCCGTGTTCGTGCCCGATTCCGGACAGATGGGGCGAGACTCCGGGCCGGCGCATTGGCGCCGGAGGCCCTCGAATCATGACGTTACGGAAGATGAGGTCGAAGAGGTCCTTGAGTGGCCAGGTGACGACTTTCGCGGGCGGAGAGGTGCCCGACCTCAGAGGCAAGCCGTTGGCGGCGTATCGCCGGCGGCTCGCCGGTCACCCACGGAGGAAGAGATGAAGCAAGGCCGATTTCCCCCGGGTTGGAACCAGAAGCGGGTGCAGGAGGCGCTCGACTACTACGAGAATCAGACCGAAGACGAGGCGGTGGCGGAGCACGAAGCGGCCTATGAAAGCCGCACCGAGACGATGATGGCTGTACCTGTCGATCTGGTTCCCACGGTCCGTGAGCTCATTGCGAAGCACCGCCCCACCACGTGAGCTCAGGCTCACTTCACTCGCACACCAAGCCCGAGGCGATCAGCACACCTTGCCCCTGCCCGCTGCTCGGGCAAACAAGGGCAAACTTCCATACGCTCAACAATCGAGACACCTGAATGGAACGACTGATGGTACGCCCCATCAGTCGCGTCGTTTGCCCTTGCCACCCTCATGAGGGGGAAGACCCTACCCCTGGTCGAGCACCTCGTCGAGGGAGGAGGCCGACACGGCCCGGCGCAGCCAGCGCTTGAGTGCGGTCGTGCCGGCACCACCGGTCCGCGCCGACAGCCCTCGAAGGGGATCTTCGCCGTTGCCGACGGCTTCTGAAAAAGACGAGCAAGATGGGCAAAACCCTGGCGGGAAACCGATGTATACAATGCGTGCGGGGAGGCTATGGGATTGCGCATCATCGAGCTGCCGCTACTCGATCCGGAGGCCGAATCCACCTTCGGTGGCAAGGCGTGCGGCCTGGCGCGGCTGATCGCCGTCAGGGCGAAGGTGCCGGCGGGATTCGCCGTGGAAGCTACGACCGCGTCACCGGATCGATGGCCGGACGCGACGCGGGAGAGCGTTCGCCGCCGCGCCGCCGCGCTGCTCGGACGCGGCCGCCTGGCGGTGCGCTCGTCGGCGATCGGCGAGGACTCGGGCGAACGTTCCTTCGCCGGCATGCTCGCGAGCGTGCTGGGAGTCACCACCCCCGGCGACACGCTCGCCGGCACCGCGACCTGCATCGCCTCCGGCGCAAGGCGCCGGGTGCTGGCGTACGCCGGTGCGGCGTCGCCCCTGGCGGTCGGCGTGGTCGTCCAGACGCTGGTGGAGTCGGAGAAAGCGGGCGTCTGTTTCACCCGCGATCCCGCCGGCCGGGACGGCGCCGTTGTCGTCGAAGCGGTGCGCGGAAGCGGTCAGAAGCTGGTCTCCGGCACGGTGGAGCCCGAACGCTGGCGGGTGTACCGCACGGGTCTGGGGAGCTGGGAAGCTCGGGCCGAGGCCGCGCCGGACCTGCTCGGCCTCACCGAGGCAGCGCAGATCGCGGCTCAGGCCGCGGAGCTCGCCGAGCGCTTCGGATACCCCCTCGATCTCGAGTGGGCGATCGACCGCGACGGCACCCTGTGGTGGCTCCAGGCGCGTCCGATCACCGCGGCGGCGCCGCCGCCGCAGTTCGTGATCGACCGTTCGTTCGCCGGCGTGGATGACGGTCCGGTGACCGTGTGGTCGAACTGGAACGTGCGCGAAACCCTGCCCGATCCCATGTTTCCCCTGACCTGGGGCTACTGGCGCGAGGTGATCCTGCCGATGGTGACCCACCAGCTCGCCGGCGTCTCCCGCTCGTCGCCGCTCGTGCGGCATCTCTACGGAGTCGATCTCGTCCACGGCCGCATCTACTTCAACATGAATGCCTTCCTCGCGGCCCCGCTCGTGGGCTGGCTCGGAATGCGGTTGCTGGAGATCATGGATACCCGGGCCGCGGGGATCGTGCGCGAGCTCCGCGCCGCCGGAGTGCTGCGACCGCGACGGCTTCCGGGATCGAGGCTGCGGCTCGTCGCGGGGAGCCTGGTGGCGGGCGGGCGCAGCCTTGCGCGGATGACGAGCGCGCTGCGCCCGCGGCGAGCCCTGCAAGCGCTGGCGGAAGACGGCGAGGCGATTTCCCGGCGCCGCGACGTCTCCCAGCTCTCGGATCAGGAGCTCATCGAGGAGATGCACCTCTGGGAGCGGCCGCCGTGCCGCCGACTGCGGCACGGTCTCCAGATGGAGATCGTCGCCATGCTCGTCTACGGCGCCGCCACCCGCGCCTTCCAGGCCCACCGTGAGGCCCTCGACCTTCTCACCAGCGGAATTGCCGGCAATCCCACCACCCAGATCTCCCGTACTATCGATGAGCTGATCGAGGCCGCCCGGCCCCTCGCCGCCGTCTTTCCGGAGCCCCGTTGCGCGATGGAACTTCTGAGCCAACTCGCAAGCGAGCCCGCCGCAGATCCGTGGCTTGCCCGATTCCACGACTTCCTGCGCCGATTCGGCCACCGCGGCCCCAGGGAGTTCGATCTCGGCGCCCGCCGCTGGGCCGAGGACCCGACGATGATCGTGGAGCTCGTCCGGGCCGGTCTCCGGTCCCCGGCGCGGGTAAGCGTCGGCGCCCGCATGGATCGGCTCGCCAAAGCGCGATGCCGGGCCTTGAATGAAGCGGTGACCGCCTCGCCGCGGTGGCGGCGTGGGCTGATGCGCCGGCTGGCGCGCCTGGTGGAGCTTTACATGCCCCTGCGCGAGGCCCCCAAGCACTACGCGATGTTCGTTTTCCAGCGCACCCGGCAGGCGGCGCTCGAGCTCGGCGATCGACTCGTCGACCGGGGTCTCCTGGCCGGGCGCGACGAGGTGTTTTTCGTCGCGTGGCCCGAACTCCTCGCCCTGGTTCGAGGAGAGAAAACCGCGGGCACTCTGCGCCGGTTCCTCGACGAACGCAAAGCGCTCTTCGAGCGCTTCCAGGCGGAACGCGCCCCCGATTTTCTCCGTTCCGACGGCGTGCCCATCGTCGAGGATCCTGCCTGCGCGCAGCCGGCGCAGCAGGAGCTTCGCGGCACCGCGGTCTCTGCGGGTCGGGCGTCAGGCGCGGTACGCGTTCTCAGCGAGCCGGATCCGCGGGCCATGGCGGACGGCGAGGTCCTGGTCCTGGAGTACGCCGATCCCGGCTGGACGCCGCTTTTTCCCCGCGCCGCCGCCCTCGTCATGGAAGTGGGGGGGCTCATGTGCCACGCTGCGGTCCTCGCCCGCGAGATCGGCATTCCGGCGGTCTTCGGCGTCCGCGGCGCCACGCGCATCCTGAGCGACGGCGAGCGCGTCGGCGTCGACGGAAATCTCGGCACCATAACACGAGAGTCTTAGGATTCGGTGTTCCGTTCCCTCACCGCAACCCGCTTTCCCCAACCGGTAAAGGTTTCGGAAAAAAGCATCCGCTCCGGACTCCGTTCGGCGGTTTTGCTGGCCTTGGCGTTGCTGGGTGCCGGCCGCTCGGAGGCGCAGCTCTATCCCTTTTTCACCTACTCGGTCGAGGATGGGCTCGCGCAGTCGGCGGTGCGGGCGATCGCGCAGGATTCGCGGGGTTACCTCTGGTTCGGCACCGCGGGCGGCGGCGTCAGCCGCTTCGACGGGCGGGAGTTCGCAACCCTTTCCACGGCCGACGGGCTTCCCGACAACCGGGTCAATGCGATCGTCGAGGACGCCGCCGGACGACTCTGGTTCGCGACCGAGCAGGGCCTGGCGGTCTACGACGGCCGCCTGATCGAACGCTGGGACCATGCGGAAGTGGCGGGAAAGACGATTCTTTCGCTCTTTCGCGACCGCTCCGACCGGCTGTGGATCGGTACCGACGGCGGCGTCCTGCGCAAGCAAGGCGAGGCCGTGGTCTCGCTGCGGGTCGGTGAGCATGCGTTGAGCAATATCGTCCTGGCCATCGCCGAGGACGCCGCCGGCGAGCTATGGGTGGGGACGCAGCGCGGCGCGTGGAGGCATACGGAGGGCGGCTTTGTCCGGCATCCGGGGATGGGTGAGGAGTCGGTCAACACCCTTTTTCTCGATTCCCGCGGCGAGCTGTGGATGACCAGCGAAGGCGCAGGAGCCGGGCGCTGGAACATACGGAGCTTCTCTCGGCTCGATGAGCAACCGTGGCTGAGCACGAATCGCCTGCTCGCGGTGGCCGAGGACGCCGCCGGCCGGATCTGGCTCGGGACCTACGGGCAAGGAGTCGTGCGCTACGCCGAAGGCGAGCTGCGCCAGCTGACGACCCGTGAGGGACTGCCGAGCAATATGGTGGGCGAACTGCGGCTCGACGCCGAGGGCAACCTCTGGTTCGGCACCCTCGGCGGCGGCGCCTGTCGCCTGAGCGACGAGACCTTCCTGCACTTCACCACCGCCAACGGCCTGGCGTCCGACCGGGTTCTGGCGATCGAGGAGGACGCGGCCGGCCGCCTCTGGATCGGTACCCTCGAGGGCGGCGTCAACATCTACGATGGGCGACGCTTTACGCATCTGACCACGGCCGACGGTCTGAGCGGCGACACGGTCACCTCGATCCTCGCCGATCGCCGCGGCGGCATCTGGCTCACCACCGTGGGGGGCGGCGTCACCTACTATGACGGGCGGCGCTTCCAGCACTACCGAAGCGACGCGGGGCTGGCCGGAGATCGCGTTTTCTCCGTCACCGAGGACCGCCACGGCATGCTCTGGTTCTCGACCTGGGGCAACGGGATCAGCCGCTTCGACGGCACCACGTTCACCAACTTCAGCCAACGCGACGGACTGGCCAGCGACACCGTGTACTCGGCCTACGAAGATCGCGGCGGCCGGCTGTGGTTCTCCACCCACCAAGGCATCAGTCGCTGGGAGGAGGACGGCACCTTTACCAGCTTCACGATCTCGGAAGGGCACGTCCCAAGCCGGGTCAACGCGGTGGCGGAGGATCATCTCGGGCGCCTGTGGCTCGCCACCAAGGACGGTCTGAGCATCTTTGACGGCCGCTCGTTCGAGGTCGTGAACCGCCACGACGGCCTGAGCTCCGAGACCATCTATCTCATCATCGCCGATCGCCGGGGACGCCTGTGGGCGGGCAGCGAGCGCGGACTGGATCGGATCGAGCTCGAGGCGAGCGGCGCGGTGGCGGGAATCCGTCACTTCGGCAAGGCGGAGGGCTTCCTGGGGATCGAGACCAACCAGAACGCCGTCCTGGAGGACCGCGCCGGCCATCTCTGGTTCGGGACCCGGGGATTGACCCGCTACAATCCCTCTGAAGAGCGTCCGCAACCGCAGCCGCCGAAAACGCACATCACCGATCTCCGCCTGTTCTTTCAGCCCACCGACTGGAGCGAGGTGGCCGGCGGGACCACCGGCTGGCATGGCCTGCCGGTACGGCTGGTGCTGCCGCACGACCAGAATCACCTGCAGTTCCGCTTCGTCGGCATCAGCCACAGCCTCGCCGCAACGGTGCGCTATCAGTACCGGCTCGAGGGCCTGGACCGCGACTGGTCCCCGGAGACGGAATCGCGACAGGCCGTCTATTCCAGCTTACCGCCGGGCAGCTACACCTTCGCGGTGCGCTCGCGCACCGGCAGCGGCGCGTGGAGTGAGCCGGCGAAGTTCCGCTTCGCAGTACGGCCCCCTTTCTGGGCGACGTGGTGGTTTCTGGCCCTCGCCGCGGTCATCGCCGGCGGGGCGATCGTGGGCGGATTCAAAGTCAAGACCGCGCGTCTGCGCGTCGAGGCCCGCCGGCTGGAGGAGAAGGTCTCCTGGCGCACCCGTGAGCTGGCCGCCAGCGAGCAACGTTACCGGCAGCTGGCGGCCGACCTGCAACAGGCCAAAGAGGTGGCGGAGATCGCCAACCGGGCGAAGAGCGACTTCCTGGCCCATATGAGTCATGAGATCCGCACGCCCCTCAACGGCGTGGTCGGGATGACCAGCCTGCTTTTGGCCTCGGCCCTCCCGGCCGAGCTCCGCGATCACGTCGAGACCATCCGCCTCAGCGCCGAGACGCTTCTGACCCTGATCAACGACATCCTCGATTTTTCCAAGATCGAGTCCGGGGCCCTGGAGCTGGAGAGCCTCCCGTTCGAGGTCGACACCTGCGTCGAAGACGCCCTGGAGGTGATGGCGCCGATCGCGGCGAGCAAGGGGTTGGAGCTGGTCTACCTTCCCGCTCCGGGCGGACCGCTGGCACTGACCGGCGATGCCACCCGCACCCGCCAGGTGCTCATCAACCTGGTGAGCAACGCGGTCAAGTTCACCGATGAGGGCGAGGTCACCGTCGAGGTCTCCGCACAGCGGCTTGACTCCGAGCGGCTCGAAGTGCATTTCGCCCTGCGCGACACCGGGATCGGGATCCCCGCCGAACGGCTCGAGACCCTATTCGAACCCTTCCGCCAGCTCGATTCGTCGACCACGCGCCGCTTTGGCGGTACCGGTCTGGGATTGGCGATCAGCCGTCGGCTGTGCGACCTGATGGGAGGGAGGATCTGGGCCGAAAGCGTCGTCGGCCAGGGCTCGACCTTCCACTTCACCGTTCTCGGCACGGAGACCGACGCGAGGTTGGAGGAGACCGCCACCGCGCTGGCGGGCAAGCGGCTGCTGGTCGTCGACGCACACCCCGCCACGCGCTGCGCTCTGAGCGATCTCGCCGGCGCCGCGGGAATGGAGTGCACCGCCGTCGCCTCGGCGGCGGAGGCGCTCACGAGCCTGCCGGCGCGGCCCTCCTACGACTTCGCGCTGGTCGATCGGGGGCTTCCCGACATGAGCGCAGCCGAGCTGGCGGTGGCGATGCGGAGCTCAGCGGCAGACGCCCCCCCGATCGTCCTGCTGGGGGGCGTCGACGCGGTGGGGAGCTCGGTCGACGGATCGGTTGCCGCCAGGATCACCAAGCCGGTACGCCGGCGGCAGCTTTACGACCTCCTGGTTCGGATCTCGCAAGGTGCGGTGAAGGCCCCCGACGACGCGTTGGCCCCCCGCCGCTCCACGGCCGCGTCCACGCCGCTGCGCATCCTCCTCGCCGAGGACATGGCGGTGAACCAGAAAGTCGTCCTGCTGATGCTGGAACGTCTGGGATACCGGGCCGATCTGGCCGCCGACGGCTTCGAGGCGGTGGAGGCCGTGAGCCGCCAGAGCTACGACGTGGTGCTGATGGACGTCGAGATGCCGCGGATGGACGGTCTGGAGGCAACGCGCCAGATCCGTCGGCTGATTCCGCCGGAGGTAAGACCGCGCATCATCGGCATCACCGCCCACGCCATGAGCGGCGACCGCGAGCGCTTCCTCGATGCCGGCATGGACGATTACCTCAGCAAGCCGATTCAGCTCGACCAGCTGCGGGCCGCGCTCCGGCGCACGGCCTTGCCGAACGCCGCGGAGTTATCGCCGGCCTGTTGGCATTAGTGGCGTGTTTTCCCAAGCCTCAGGGATGGGACTCCATGACCCGACCCGTGATACCCTTCGTGGAATCCGGGGCCGCCCCCGGCCCCGGGGATTCGTATTTTTGTTTGGGATTCCATCCTACGAGAAACCGTCTACGGGAAGAGCTGCCTGGCGATGAAGGTCCTGTTGGTCGTCGCGGAACAAGCCACCCGACAGCAGCTGGAGGAGTTCTTCTTCAGCCGCCGGCACGGAGTCGTCACCTGCACCGACTCCGCCAGCGCCCGCGAGCACCTCGAGCAGCATAGCTGCCCTTATGTGCTGATCGACCTGGAGGTCGATGAGGGAGCCGTCGAACTCTGCCGGCAAATTCACGAGCTGCCCAACGGCGACAGCACCTACACCCTGGTGCTGCCGTCGGCCGAGAGCATCGAGGCGATGCGCGCCGCGCTCGAGGCCGGGGCCGATGACTATCTTCCGAAGCCCGTGGGGCTCGCCGCCCTGCAGCTGCGCCTCGCCATCGGCGAGCGCCGGCTCGCCGCGCGACAGCAGAAGCGATCGATCTCGCGCCGGCTCGAGCACAGCGAGCGACGCTATCGGACCGTGATCGAGACCATGCACGAGGGAATCTTCCAGGTCGATCCCGAGGGCATCATCGAGTTTGCCAACTCCCGCCTCAGCAACATCACCGGTTACTCCCTCAACGAGCTGATCGGCGAGAGCGCCGACGAGCTGCTGGTCGAGCCCGAGGTGCGCGAGCGGCTGCCGGAGCAGAGGCTCCTGGGCTCCGGCACCGGCTCGGAGGAGTACTCGATCCCGATCAAGACCAAGAGCGGAGATCCGAAGTGGGTCAACCTCACCGGCGCCCCGGTGCCTCCGCTCGACGGTGTGCCGTGCGGCTCCTTCGGGATCATCCAGGACATCACCGAGCAGCGCAACGCCGAGGATGCCTTGCGCTTTCGCGAGCAGTACTTCCGCGCCCTGTTGGAGAACTCCTCCGACCTCATCACCATCCTCGACATCGACGGACGGATTCTCTATCAAAGCTCGTCGAGCCAGCGTCTTCTGGGGTGGGATGCCGAGGAGCTGGTCGGAGAGAACTTTTTTGACTACCTCCACGCCGACGATCGCCAGAGCTTCTCGGAGGTCTTCGATGCCGCCATCAAGGCGCCGAGCTCCGAGACCACCGCCGCGGCGCAGTACCGCTTCCGTCACCACAACGAAGAGTGGCGCAACCTCGAATCGCTATGCAACAACCTGATCGACAACCCGGTGGTCGGCGGGCTGGTCGTCACCTCGCGCGACATCAGCGAGCACCGGCGGATCGAGGCCGAGCTGAGACGCGAGCGCACGTTCTTCCAACAACTTCTGCGCAACTCCCCCGCCGGCACCGTCATCCTCGACAATGACGATCGGGTGGTGGACTGCAACCGCTCGTTCGTCGACCTTTTTCAGTTCCCGCTCGACGAGATCAAGAAACGGCCGTTGACCGATTTCATCGTCCCGGAGGAGTTGCAGGACGAGGCGACGGAGTTCTCCACGGCGGTATCCAACAAGCAGACGATCGAGTACGAGACCACGCGCCAGCGCAAGGACGGCTCGAAGGTGGAGGTTTCGATCATCGGCTATCCGATCGTGGTCGCGGACCGCCGGGTCGGTGCCTTCGGCATCTACAGCGACATCACCGAGCGCAAAAAGGCCGAGCGCCGGCTCTTTCACGGCGCCTTCCACGATGCGCTCACCGGCCTGCCCAACCGCTCGCTCCTGAACGAACGCCTGGAACGCGCCCTGCGCCGCAGTCGGCGGCGGCTCGACTACCAGTTTGCGCTGCTTTTCATCGATCTCGATCACTTCAAGGAGATCAACGACAAGCTCGGGCACGCGGCCGGCGACGAGTTGCTCGTCGAGACCGCGCGGCGTCTCGGCAACTGCCTGCGGCCCGGCGATACGGTCGCGCCTGGGGGGCGACGAGTTCACGATCATTCTCGAGGATCTCCAGCACTTAAGCGATGCGACCCGCGTCGCCGACCGCATCATCGAGCAGCTGGCCGAACCCTTTCAGCTCGTCGGCCAGGAAGTCACCAATTCCGGCAGCATCGGCATCGCCTACAGTGCGACGGGCTACAACAGCGTCGACGACCTGGTACGCGACGCCGACATGGCGATGTATCGCGCCAAGGCGGCCGGCAAGGGACGCTACGAGATCTTCGATACCAAGATGCACAAGAGCGCCGCCGAGCGGCTGCAGCTCGAGCGCGAGCTGAGCCGGGCGATCGACCAGAAGCAGGTGGTCCTCTACTACCAACCGGTGGTTTCGCTCACCACCCGGCAGGTCGTAGGGTTCGAGGCCTTCGTACGCTGGCACCACCCGCAGCGCGGGGCGATCAACCCCGAGAAGCTGATCTCGGTGTGCGAGGAAACCGGTCTGATCGTACCCCTCGGCCGCTGGGTGTTCCGCGAGGCCTGCCGTCAGGTCGTCGACTGGCAGAAACGCTTTCCGGCAAGCGACTGCACCCTGGTGACCGTCAACCTGTCGGCCCCGGAGATCTCCCATCCGAAATTCCTGGAAAAGATCGATCAGATTTCCAAGGAAACGGAAGTCAAGCGGTCCTCGATCGGGTTCGAGATCTCCGAGAGTGTAGTGGTCAAGGCGGAGAAGTCGATCTCCAACATCATCTGGCAGCTCCAAAAACGCGGTTTTCGTCTTTACATCGACGACTTCGGGACCGGCTACTCCTCGCTGAGCTCGCTGCACCGTTTCCCCATCGACACGCTGAAGATCGACCGTTCCTTCATCCAGCACATGGCGCCCGGCGGGGAGCAGTTGGAAGTCGTTCGCACCATCGGTGCCATCGGCGAGAGTCAGGGTCTGCATGTGGTCGCGGTGGGAATTGAAACCCAAGAACAGCTCGAACAGGTCCGCAGGCTCGAGCTGCTGCCCTTTGCCCAGGGGTACCTCTTCTCACAGCCGGTGCCCCCCGAAGCGGCGGAGAAGCTGATCACAGCCGAGAAACTGTGGCCGGGGGCTGACGGGAAGGCTTGACCATCACCCCCGTTCGCTGCGGCCGGGAGCTCACGTTCCGCGGTCCGTGAGTACCATGGGCCGGCAGAGCGAAATCACCAAGCCATGGGAGAAGAGCAATGAACCGAGTCGTCGTGACCCTTTCCGTCGTCCTGACCCTGATCCCGGCGAGCGCCGCGGTCGCCGCGAAGCGCTCCGAGAATCCCGTACCCGCCCCGGCCGAGAGCCGACTCCGGGCCGAGACCTTCGCCGGCCTCGCGCTGCGAGGCATCGGTCCGGCCCTGATGTCCGGCCGCATCGCCGACATCGCCGTCGATCCCACCGACCGCAGCACCTGGTACGTGGCCGTGGCCTCGGGCAACGTCTGGAAGACGGTCAACGCCGGAACCACCTGGACGCCCATCTTCGACGACTACGGCTCCTACTCGATCGGCTGCATCACCCTCGACCCCGCCAACCCCCAGGTGGTGTGGCTCGGCACCGGCGAGAACAACAGCCAGCGCAGCGTCGGCTACGGCGACGGCGTCTACAAGAGCCTCGACGGTGGCCAGAGCTGGGAGAATGTCGGGCTTACCCGCTCCGAGCACATCGGCAAAATCCGCGTCGATCCGCGCGACTCCGACGTCGTCTACGTCGCCGCCCAGGGTCCCCTGTGGGCCCCCGGCGGCGACCGCGGCCTCTACAAGACCACCGACGGCGGCAGAAGCTGGGAGCGGGTGCTCGAGATCAGCGAGAACACCGGCATCAGCGACGTCGCCTGCGATCCCCGCGACCCGGACGTCCTCTACGCGGCCTCCTATCAGCGCCGGCGCCGCGTCTGGACGCTCATCGCCGGCGGCCCCGAGTCGGCGATCTACAAATCCTACGACGGCGGCGCCGGCTGGAAGAAGCTCACCCGGGGTCTTCCCGAGGGCGACGTCGGCCGGATCGGGCTCGCGGTCTCCCCGATCGATCCCGACGTGGTGTACGCCACCATCGCCGCGGCCGGGGACGAAAGCGGCTTTTACCGCTCCGCCAACCGCGGCGAAAGCTGGGTCAGGCAAAGCGACTATATCTGCGTGGATCCCCAGTACTATCAGGAGATCTTCCCCGATCCCCATCACTTCGACCGGGTCTACGCCATGGACGTCTGGCTGCACGTGACCGACGACGGCGGCCGCACCTTCCACCGGCCCCCTCCGCAGTTCAAGCACGTCGACCACCACGCCCTGGTTTTCGACCCCGACGATCCGGAGTACCTGCTGATCGGCACCGACGGCGGGCTTTATGAGAGCTGGGACCGGGGCACCACCTGGAAATACGTCGCCAACCTGCCGGTGACCCAGTTCTACCGGGTCGGCATCGACAACGATTTTCCCTTCTACAACGTCTACGGCGGGACCCAGGACAACGACACCCAGGGCGGTCCCTCGCGCACCGCGAACATCCACGGCATCCGCAACAGCGACT
>Ga0180431_10005915_pt1 | contig 14688 bp, 15 predicted proteins | sample SS_ome_11_FD_132459 | JGI IMG/M metagenome (GOLD analysis project Ga0180431, IMG submission 132459) | Hypersaline lake sediment archaeal communities from the Salton Sea, California, USA - SS_1_MS_1 metaG | ecosystem: Environmental > Aquatic > Non-marine Saline and Alkaline > Hypersaline >... | reverse complement strand
TTTGCCAATGGGAATGCAGCCCTCGGGCATTGGCCGCTCGATCCAACATGGGCAACTGATGGAGATGCTTCAGTAGACCAAATCGCTGGATCACCAGGGTATGCGCTGTACATCCACAGTGGGGATACGCGGTGGCACCGTCGCTACGCAGCGGTATCGATTCCGCCGCTTCGCGTCGGCCAGAGCGTGGTCTTCTCATGTAAGATCATGACAGTGCAGAACCAGGACAATCATACGTTCCTCTTCTCCCCCGCGAGGCGTGAGCTTGATTCAATCGCTGGATCCCTCCCCTACTTCTTGTTCACGGGAACCGGTGGTGGCTCGTATGTCAGAGAACCTTCCGAGTACGGTAGTGACATCCCTCGACCTATCCCCTTCGTGCCCGACGTTTACCGTTGGCATGCATACATGTTCCGGTTCACTGCGGGCTCATATGCTCTTCTCATTGACGGAGCTGTGGTGCACACGGGCTTGTTGAACGAGCCATTCACCGCGACCAGCAACTGGATACTCCTTCTTGGCGAGGAGAGCCTAACTGAGGCGTGCAGGGCCTATTTCGACGATATCAACGTGTCGATCGAAGAGTAGTCGGTTCTACGAAGAGAGATCCCAATTCCGCCGAAGCGCGACGCGCGTCCTTGCACGCGCCCGCCTGCTTCTGCACGATTTGAACGGGAGGGGAGGGAGATGCCGGCCACACTCTTGGCACTGTTCGCGATCTGGCTCCTGCTGACACGTCGTCTCGACCCACCAGCGCTCATTGTGGGCGCTGTTGCGGTGGTATTCGTCTGCGTCGCCCAACGAACCCTGTTTCGGGAGCATGCTCGGCTTGTGTCAGCGCTTGTGGTCCATCCTTGGCGGAGTCTTGGGTACGCCGCTGTCCTGACGTGGCGGTTCGCTATCTCAACCGCATACACGATCCGGCTGATCCTGCTCGGAGACGAAGAGGGCAGGATTGTAGCTCTACCACTTCGCCTTCGTCATCCAATCGGCCAATTCCTCTTGCTCAACTCAATCACGCTGACGCCGTCCACGATCTCTCTGTTGGTCGAAGGCGATCTCCTGTACATCCACTGGCTGCGTGCCCGGAATACTCAAGGAGACTGGGCGACAATCAAGGAGACGCTGGAGAGACAGATGCTCAAGATCTTCCGGGAAGAGGCGCCATGAGTGTTATCGAAGGTGTCCTGCTGGCAACCATAGCCCCGCTCCTGTTTGTCCTTGTGAGAGGTCCCACTGCATGGGATCGATTGCTGGCCTATAACTCCGCGGCCAACCGCATTGCGGCAGTTTTGGCCATCTCATCGGTCGTGTTCGATCACCCGGTGTTGCTGGATGTCGCCATTGTCTACGCGGCGCTCAGTTTCATCGGCGTAGTCGCTCTGTCACGCTTCATGGAGAGAGGGGAGGGATTTCGTTGATTGGAACTGCCCTTTCAGGATTCGGAGCGCTTCTGGTAGCTGTCGGCACGTTCGGCATCGTCCGCTTTCGGGATGTCTATTCCCGCTTGCAGGCAAGCGGCGTCTCGGACAACGCCGGGCTCGCTCTTGTCCTGTTCGGACTCATCCTGTACGAAGGTTGGACACCCACCGACTGGAGCCTCCTCTTTCTTCTTGTCCTCATGCTCGCGATCAATCCGATTGCCACACACAGCATCGCGAAGAGTGCTTTCGTACAACGTCACACCGGGGAGACGTCACCATGATCTCGAGAACTGTCCTCCTCGGGTTGCTGCCAATCATCGCCGGCATCGCACTGTTTCAGCGGCGCCGGTTGACCGCGGTGATCGGGATGGGTCTGTTCAGCCTTGTCCTCACGGCGAACTACCTTCTGCATAGCGCGCCCGACGTCGCTGTAACCGAAGCGGCGATTGGCGCAGCTTTGGTCACGGTCATCTACATGCTGGCGATCCGCCGAACCGGGCGGTTGCTCGTGGTCGCGGACGAGGTTCCGGGACTGCTTGCCTTCGAAGGTGATCAGCCTGTTGGCGTCGAAGTCGATATCCTGGGCGGATTCGCCCGCCGCCTCGGTCTCGATTTGTCCATCCAGATTGTCCCGCACCAAGATGTCGAGACCGTCCTTCTGCGGGGAGACGCCGATCTGGGTGCCGGCGGTCTCTCCGCAGAGCTTGATGCACGCCTTCACCGAAGTCGGGACCACCTAACTACCGCGTGGGTCCGTCTGCGCCCCAAAGGAGGAACCGATCTGGATTCCGAGGAAATTCCGACCGCCAAGCGATGCGAGTATCCCGGCTATTTCTCTGATCTCATCGAGGCGGTCCAACGGAACGACCCGGTCGAGGCTACGCTTGATATGGCCCGTTTCCTTGCTGTATCGCGGAACGATCTCTCCAGCTGGAGTGTCACTCGTCTGCTCTCTCCGAGAGGCTACGCATTCGTCGCTGCACCCAGAAGGAAGCGTCTGAGGGATCAGCTGACTGCCTATATCGATGAACTCGAACGCAGCGGCTTGCTGGACGATATGATCCGGAGGCATCTGGCATGAGACGACCTGTCCGAACGACCCTCGTTGTTGCCCTGTCGCTGCTCGTTTGCGGGATCGTCATCTTCGATCTTGCTGTCTCCGAAGCCCCTCTCCGTCCAGACGACTCTGTCCTATTGGCTACGAAGACCGGGGCGTCAAACCTGGTTTCAGCGATCTATCTCGGGGCACGGCTCTACGATACACTGTTCGAAGTTCTTGTCTTCACTGTTGCGGTGATCGGAGTGTGCTTCTATCTGTCCGAGAGACCTTCCACAGCGCGACCTTCCGCAATCCCGGAATCGCATGTGCTTCAGGCGTCGGCGCAGATTCTGTTCCCACTGATCCTGCTTCTGGGCCTGTACTTGACCTTCTTCGGGCATCTCTCTCCTGGTGGAGGCTTCAGCGGAGGCGTCGTCGCTGCGAGCGGCCTGTTGCTCTGCGTGATGTCAATTGGTTTGGATACCGTCTACCGGCGCCTCAGCGGTGCAGGGATCGAACGATTGGAATGGGCGTTGCCAATGCTCATCGTCGCTGTATGCGTTCTGCCATTGGCGTTCGGTCGCTCGCCTCTGTCGAATCTCCTCCCAGTCGGCCGCGCCCGCCAGGTGTTTGGCAGCCCATCGATCCTGCTCCTCAACATCCTCATCGGACTGAAGGTCCTGATCGGGTCGTGGATGGTCCTGCACGCCTTCATTCGTCACCGGGGTGAGATCTGATGGGCTGGCTCAATGGCACAACCATTGCGATGATCCTCTTCGCGATTGGGACAACAGCCCTGATCGTCCGACGGGATCTCGTGATCAAGCTTCTTGCCCTCGGGTTGATCAACTCAAGCGGGATCCTCTTCCTGATCTCGATCCGCTTCCGTCCGCAGATGGTGGCACCGATTTTGCCAGTGCCTGCGTGGGTTCCCATTGCCGATCCATTGCCCCAAGCCCTGGTTCTATCCGCGATCGTCATCAACTTCGCGATCCTCGCTCTGTCGCTGGTATTTGTGATGCTGCTTGTGGAACGCTATCACACCACCGATTGCGAGCGCATTGAACACGCAGTCGACACCGAGAAGGCAGCGCAGGAGAGCCAGGCCCCCGAGGGGGATTCTCAAGCATCCGACGCAGAGAGGCCTCACCGATGATCCTCCCGTTGTTGCCGCTTTCGCATGTGTTTCTCGGGCTGACCGCGATTGCCTGGAAAGCTTCGGCGCGGGCAACCCTGATCGCTGCTTTGATCATCGACATCTCCCTGCTTGCGATGGCCTTCTCTCCTGCTGCCCATTGGCTTTCCGGACTCTCCGTGGGTGGCTGGGTCGACGTCATCGGAATCCGACTTACGCTCGACTTGCTGGCGCGAGATTTTCTCCTACTCACCGTCCTATTGGAGTTGGCAGTAGTTGTCTACATCTGGCGTCAGCACGTGCGTCCCATGTTCGTTATCTTGCTGCAATTCCTCGTCGGATCTGTTATAGCGCTCATCCTATCGCAGGACCTGTTCAACATCTACGTCATTCTTGAGCTTCTCACCTTGGTGAGCTTCCTCTTGGTTGCCTACGACCGTCGAACGTTCCAGATTTGGGCGAGCCTGAAGTACCTGATTCTGGCGTCGCTTGGCATGTCGATCTTCCTTCTCGGCGTTGCCGTGGTCTACGCCAACGTGGGCAGCCTCGGACTGGCAGCCATCGGCCAGACTGTCATTGCGGATCCGCACGCCGAGTGGATCCCGCTGGCCGCAGCGCTGCTGGTCGCGGGTGTGTCCGTCAAGGCGGGAATCCTCACCTTCTCTCTCTGGCTGCCGGATGCCCACTCCACGGCTCCGGCTGCCATCTCGGCCCTCCTCTCTGGTTTGGTCATCAAGATGGGTGTCGTCGTCTTGATCCGACTGGCAGCTATCTTCCCGTTGGGGCTCGTGCTTCAGATCCTTGGGGGAATCACAGGAATCGGGGGCGCGATCTACGCGATGTCAAGTAGAGACCTCAAGCGGATGCTTGCCTTTCACACTCTATCCCAAATGGGCTACCTGTTGATCGGCATGAGTACAGCGACCCACAACGCGGCAAATGGCGTGCTCGCCTATGCGCTTGCCCACGGGTCGTTCAAGGCACTCCTGTTCCTCGCCGCAGGCACAGCCTTCGATGCCGTTGGCTCAACGAATATTGCACATATGATCCACACTCGCCATCTGATTCCGCTGCGCACGCGGGCCGCCCTCCTACTAGGGACCCTGGCCATTGTCGGGCTTCCGCCATTCGATGGATACATCGCCAAGGCGCCGCTATTGGCCGCAGCGCACGGATGGGCAAACCAGGCGATTCTTGTCCTCATAGGCATCGGCACCGCGGCATCGTTCTTGAAGCTCCTCCCGCTGTTCAAAGGGCCCTACCGTCGAGTAGGAAACGACCCGGCTTGGCAATCCTATGTCATCCTAGCCCTTCCCATCCTGCTGTTCCTGCCAATCGAGCGCGCGCTGTTCGGGGCCGCATTCGTCCTTCCGGCCATGAACTGGGTTATCGCCATGGAATCCCTGGCCGTGCTGGGCGTCGGGTGGCTCGTATTTCGGATCCATCGCCGAACCGAAGCTCGCCCGCCGGAGGGCTTGCTTCGCCTTGAGACCGCAACGGCCGCCATTCTCCTTGGATTCGCGGCGGTCTACGCGCTGCTCAAATTCGCATGAGCCATGCACACCGAGGCGCAATGCGATACCGTTGAGTGCATGAACGACTGCTTCCTCGGAGCCTATGATGCGTTCCTGATCGACATCGATGGGGTTCTGCTCTGCGAGCACAAACCGGTTGCCGGATCACCGGCGGCGTTGCACCGGCTCACCAAGAGCGGCCGCGTGCTCCTGCTGACGAACAACTCCACCCGCTCGCGACAGCAGCATGCCATGAGACTTGCGGACGCCGGATTTGACGTGCCCGCGGAGTGGATCCTGCCCACATCGTACCTCGCGGCGAAGTATCTGCTGGACAAGTTTGGCCCCATCTCGACGTGGGTTCTTGGCGAGGCGGGATTGCGGGAGGAGATTGGCAACGCAGGTCACCGCTTTGCCGACCGGCCAGAAGAGGCCGAAGCACTCGTTGTTGGCATGGATCGCCACTTTGACTACGAAGGACTCACCGCCGCGTACCGTGCGTTGGCAGCAGGAGCGCGATTCATTGCCACCAACGAAGACGGGACGTATCCAGTTCCCGGTGGATTCCATCCTGGCGCCGGAGCGATGGTCGGTGCGCTTCGCGGCATGGGGTTCGTACCTCATGCTGTGATCGGAAAACCATCTCCCACTCCGTATCGAGCTGCCCTTGCACGGCTCGACATCGCGCCGAGCCGTGTCGTGATGATCGGCGATCGTTTGGAAACCGATATTGTCGGTGCCAACGACATGGGACTCGCCACGGCACTCGTCCTATCAGGGGTCTCCGCCGCCGTTGACGTTGAATCGGTCGGAGTACGGCCGACATGGATCGCCGCGGACCTGGCAACGCTGGTCCATGAGGAAGGGTCTGCCTTGCCGCTTTCGTAGTAGCAATCGATAGGAGCTTGAACAGGTTCGTACAACTTCAGTACGATCATCGCAAATGGGGTGAAGTGATGGCTGACACCGTTCTTCTGCGAGTCGTCGATCTTGCGAAACACTATGGCGATGTCCGGGCCGTCGACGGGATTTCCTTTGCAGTCGACGCTGCATCGGTGTTTACGCTGCTTGGCCCGAACGGCGCGGGGAAGACGACAACACTCGAGATTCTAGAAGGCATCCGCGAGCCTGATGCCGGGGAGATCCATGTCTTCGGCAATCGAGTGAACCGAATTGGCCGTACGGTGAAGCAGCGAATGGGTGTGCTTCTGCAGGATGGGGGATTCGAGCCGTACCTTAGGGTCCATGAGGTGATGCGGCTCTTCGCGTCGTTCTTCGAGAACCCGTTGCCGATCGACGATGTGCTATCGCGAGTTGCGCTGGAGGAGAAGGCTGGAGCACTCGTCCGCACCCTTTCCGGGGGGCAGAAGCAACGCCTTGCCGTTGGGGCAGCGTTGATCAACGATCCGGAGTTGATCTTCCTCGATGAGCCGACAACCGGACTCGATCCACAGGCACGAAGGAACATGTGGTCCATCGTCACCGGCCTGAAAACGGATGGCAAGACCGTCGTTCTCACGACGCACTACATGGAAGAAGCCGAAGCACTCTCGGATCTAGTTTGCATCATGGATAAGGGGACGGTCATCGCGAACGGGACGCCACGCGATCTCACACAGGCGTTCGGTGAGGAAACGATGATTGAGTTCCGCGGGGACAACTTGTCGGACGAAGCCGCGGAAGGGCTTCGGACATGCGCCGAGGAGCTGCGCATCGACGGCGGGACGGTAACACTTGAGACGAGTGATTTGCCCGCAACTATGGAATCACTTCTAGCGTGGTCGCGAGTGCAGGACATTCCACTGCGAAGTCTGACTGTCCGGCAACCGAATCTCGAAGACGTATTCCTCGCTCTGACCGGCCGGAGGCTTCGCGAGTGAAGGCCGTCCTTTTCATCTCCCTGACGCATGTTGCCACAGCGATTCGCGAGCGCGTAACGCTTTTTTGGTTTCTGATCTTCCCAGTCTTCATGCTTGTGATCCTCAGCATGATCTTCGGGCAGATCGCCGAGGAACGCGAGATTAGCTTCGACATCACACTGGTGAATCTGGATCGATCCGAAATGGACTCTTCAGGGTTTGCGGCGAGAGTCACAGATGCATTTGAGGGCTTGGCCGGCCCGACCATCGCAGCACAGGCACCGCTATTCACATTGCACCAACCGGGCGGCGCTCAAGCTCCCGCGGACTTCCTCGAAGCGGAGTTGAATCTTCTTCGCCGAGGGCGGCGCGCCGCGGTCGTTGTGATCCCAGACGGGTTTGGGAACGCCGTGCTGCATGGCGTTGTACACACCGAGAACGATGCTCAGCCTGCCATGATCAACGTGTACATGAGTCGGACGAGCATCGCCTCTGAAACCGCAACCGAGATCATCGGACAGGTTCTAGCGGAAGTTGACCGCGCAATCCTCATCGGTGCCGAGCGCTTCGATCCGAAAGACGAGATCGAGAGCAGGGCGCACTGGCTTAGACAAGAGGAGGCCGAGACGCGCTACATCGACTTCCTCTTGCCGGGGATCATCTTGATGGCCTTCTTCACCAACGGCTTGTTCGGCGTGCCGGGAGCTATCCTGTTCAATCGAGACCGCAGAATCCTGCGACGCTACTGGGTCACGCCGCTTTCAGTGCCGCGGTATCTGGCGGGCTTCTCACTGGGGCATCTGGCGCTATGTTGCTTGCAGTTTTGGATTCTATTCCTCCTCGGCCGGTATGGATTCGGTGCCACCATCTCGTTCGCTCAACCGGACGCGCTCCTGACCTTGGTGCTTGCGGCGGCGACGTTCATGGCGTTTGGATTCCTGATTGCAGCAGTGGCGCGCACAGCAAATGCGGGGATGGCCACAGCGAACATCCTCAACATGCCGATGATGTTTCTAAGCGGGATGTTCTTCCCCGTCTCGGGGCTGCCACCATTGATCATGGCTATTGTCTACGCGAATCCGGTGAGCTACCTGGTAAATGGACTTCGCGTCAGTCTCGGCGTCGAGAGCAGCTTCTTCCAGCCCGCCCTGATGGTGCTCGTTCCATTGGCGTGGATCGGTCTGTCCGTGGCTGTTGCTGCGAGAAAACTAAGGTGGGATGTGGAGCGATGACTGCGTTTCGACGTCTTCTCGTCGCTGAGATGAAGATCCTGATGAGGGATCGGATGGCCTTGTTCTTCACACTGGCATTCCCGTTGGTCTTCGTGTTGATTTTCGGGTTCCTGATGGGAGGGTTCGGAGACGCTTCGCGATCGCGCATAGGCGTTCACATTGCACACGACTTGGATCGCCGCGTTCTTGATCTATCGATTGCCACGGCAGGATCGATGGAGATCGAGGCGTACGATTCGATCGAATCCATGGAAGAAGCGGTGGCCGGTCGGGATGTCGATTTTGGCCTTAGCTGGGATGGGACCGCCTTGCTGTTTGTATATGATGCAAATCGCGTGCAAGAGAACTTCGCGTTCCAGCAAGTCGCAGCCGGGATTGGTGCGGACTTCAACCTGCGCCGCCAGAACGCGGTTCCTGCGATCTCGATGGAGCCAATCGACGTGGGAGAGGTTGCATCGACGGGTTGGTTCAATCTGGTACTGCCCGGTATTCTCGCGTTTTCCATCCTCTCATCCGGCTTGTTTGCCGTCTCAGGACACGTGACCTCGATGAAGTCACGCAAGACCCTCGATCGACTGGTTGTAACGCCAATGCGGCCCGTGTCGCTTCTCGCGGCGATCGCCTGCGTGCGACTCGCTGTCGGGTACGTCTCCGTGTTGCTCACCCTGCTGACCGGTGTTCTTGTCTTCGGTCTTCGCTATGAGGTGAGTTGGTTTCGGTTCACCTTCTTTGTCATCTGCGGCACCTTGGGAACGATGGGGATAGGGACAATCATTGCTCTTCTTGTTCGGAGACCCGCAAGTGCGAGTCACATCGCCAATGCACTGGCGATGCTGATGATGTTTTTGGCGGGAATCTACTTCCCGATCGAGTTCATGCCAGGGTTTCTCCGCGCAGTCAGCAAGGGTCTCCCGCTCACACACATGGCGAACGCCATGCGCTATGCAAGCGGCGTGATGGATATGGCAGAAGCGGAGTTTTGGGCAATTTCGCTTTCGTTCCTTGGCATCGCGATCATTCTCTTCCCCGTGCTCGCCCGCTACGTTGTTCGCCCGCTCCGCCGATAGCATCGGGGTCCATACGAGATGAGTCCCGGCTACTCGATCCCGACCAAATGGAGGGCGCCGACGCTTGCCAACAGGACAAGAATGCCAGCGATCAGGACGCCGACCGCTATCCACGGGAACGCCTTGCGAGGATCGATCCCAAGCAACCTTGCCACGATAGACCCGGTCCATGCACCTGTTCCTGGCAACGGAATCGCCACCAGCAGGATCAATCCAATGGGTCCCCAGTGCTCGACCCATCGACTCTTCTTGCGTGCTCGCGCCAACACCCACTCCAGGAGTCTTCGCGAGATGCGCCAGCGGAGGAGAACCCGCTCAAACGCTTCAAGTCCAAACAGGAGAGGCAGGACGACGAGCAGATTGCCGACCACGGCAAGCAGGAATGCCGCTGTGGGGGAGCAGCCCTGCGAGATGGCAAGGGGGATCCCGCCACGCAGCTCCGCAATGGGAGCCGCGGAGACGCCGATGATCAGAAGTGCCGTGCCGAGGGTCATGAGGTCCAGTCTACCTCCGCGGAGCCGTTCGCGGTAGTCTGGCGGCTATCTCATGCGGGCTGTGGTAGCCACGAGGGGCGTCTCATATAATCGCCTGCAAGGAGGTGGGCAACCGTGAGACTGTACAACACACTCACACGCCAAACGCAGCCGTTCGAACCGTTGCACAATCAGACCGTGGGGTTGTACGTCTGTGGCCCCACCGTCTACGACCACATCCACATTGGTAATGTCCGTCCGATCCTCGTCTTCGATACCCTACGGAGGTACTTCGAGCAGTTCAGGAACTGGCGCGTCGTGCATGTGCAGAACGTGACCGACATTGATGACAGGTTGATCGAACGCTCGATTCAGACCGGGGAGCCGGTCAGCGCGATCGCCAAGACCTACACCGATGCGTACTTCGAACTGCTTGGTCGATTGCACGTTCTTCCCCCGACGCATAGCCCGCTAGCGACAGAGCACATCCAAGAGATGGTTGACCTCGTCTCACATCTGATGGAGAAGGGGTATGCGTACGAACGCGGTGGGGACGTCTACTTCCGCGTCGCGGCATTCGACGGCTACGGGAAGCTCTCAGGGCGCCGCCTTGACGATCAAGAGGCGGGCGCGCGGATTGAGGCATCCGAGAAGAAGGAGAACCCGCTCGACTTCACTCTATGGAAGGCGGCCAAACCGGGGGAGCCAACCTGGACCACGCCGTGGGGTGGAGGACGGCCCGGCTGGCATACCGAGTGCGTTGTCATGTCGCAGAAGTATCTCGGCGAGCACCTTGATATTCATGCGGGGGGAAACGATCTCATCTTCCCGCACCACGAGAACGAGATCGCACAAGCCGAGGCTGCGACAGGAGAGCCGTTCTTCCAGTTCTGGCTCCACAACGGGATGCTTGCGTTCCAGGACGACAAGATGTCGAAGTCAATCGGAAATGTCGCGCAGGCGTACAAGGTTCTCGACACGCACGATGCGGAGACCGTCCGCTACTTCTTTCTGTCGCGCCACTACCGCAAGCCGATGGAGTACTCCGAAGAGGGGCTGAACGCTGCGCGCACAGCCCTCGGGCGAATTCAGACGCTCGTTCGCGACGTCGAAGCCGAGCTTCGCGGCACCGATCGCAAGCCAGGAGCGGGCGGACAAGCGTTCATTGAGTCGCTTGTGACCTACCGTGATCGATACGTCGAGGCAATGGATGATGATCTCAACACCGTCGATGCAATCGGCATCCTACAGGAGATCGTTGCGCTATCGAATCGATTCCGAGCGGACGCATCCGATGAAGATCGCCCTGCGCTAAGTACCGCTACAGCGTTGATCCGCGAGCTCGCATATCCACTTGGCCTCTTCCCCGACTCGACAGCCTCTGCTCAATCGATCGATGCGGATCTGATCGGCCTCCTCATCGAGCTCCGAGCTGAGCTTCGCGCCAAGAAGGAGTTCGAGCTCTCCGATCGCATTCGTGACCGCCTAGATGCGTTGGGAATCGCACTGAAGGACGGTCCATCGGGGACGATCTGGACGACCGACTAGGTCATCCGCCTGCGCGCCCCTGCAGCAGGTGCGTGAGAATCTGCCGGGCCTCGACGAGATCCCCGGCAACGTGGTATGCCACATTCGATGGGATGTGTTCGATCATACGCGCAGGCGTTCCGATGAGGATGATCTGATCGATCCCAGCGCGATGCGCAGCGATCAGGTCAAGATGAGCGTCACCGATGGCCACGGCCTCCACGGGATCGACACGAAACACCTTCAGAGCGTGCAGAAATGCTGTTGGTTCCGGTTTGGTTGGAACGTCATCGCGCGTCAAGACGAGGTCGAATGAGAGGTTGCACCGGCGAAGCACGGCTTCCGCGCTACGGCGCGAGTTGTTTGTCACCAAAGCGGTACGAACTGCGCGATGCGTGAGCAAACCCAGGAGTTCGTGGGCTCCGGGGATCAGCTCCCCGTTTTCCGCGCCGGCCTTCTCGGTTGCGTGGAGCAACGCCAGGCCCCTCTCGCGGACGTCAGGAGGCGCCTCCTGCAATTGGGCGAGGATGGGTCGACCGTCCCATGGGATGCCAAGTTCCCCTCTCAGAGACACCCAGTCGATCTTCGAATCGAAGACCGTCCCATCCATGTCGAGTAACGCTGCCTTGATCTGCATGGTCGCACAGTGTATCCGACCGGAATTGGCAGATCAGATCGGATACGGCGACTTGCCCGATCCCCTGAAGGATCTGGGGAGCTACGGAAGATCCCGGATATGCAGACTCACCACGTCCGAGTACTGCACACCGCTTGCGTCGGTGATCACGAGTGTGATCCATACGTCTTCCCCGTCGCAGAACTGGGTAGATGGGGCGAAGTACAACGGATCGCTTGCTCCCGGATCGAGGAACCATCCCTTGCTTGCGCTCCACTCGAAGCAAACCTGCTCACAGATCGGGTGTGACACCGTCGAGTGAAGTTGGATGAACGAACATTCGTTGACGCACAGTGGCATGTTGCGGTTGATCCCCGGCTTCACGGCGTGACACGGGTCGGCGCACAGATCAGAGCAGCACCGCTCAAGCGGGACGCAGGCTGTCGCTCTGCAAGGTGTACTCGGATACCCACATCCGCCGACCAAAGGTACATTGGACGGCGGCGCAGGTACGACTGTAGGGACGCCTACCGTCGTGTGTGCCGGCCGGCATCTGCACGGAACCCTAGTGCAAGGTGTGCTAGGGTGTCCACAGCCCCCGACCAACTGTGGTGTCGACGCAGCAGCATGTGCCGAGTTGCAGGTCGAGCAGGGTGCAGAGATTGATTGCGGTATCACAGATACGGGAGTCCACGTGGGTGTGGACACGACCGACGGTGCGGGCGCCTCTTGCACCGCAACCGGATGCCAATAGCTCGATGTCTCCTCAACCGTGCCCGTGTCCACCGTAGCCGAACTTGAATCCACTTGTTGATCAGCAAGCGGGGATCCGAATAGAAGCAGCAAAGCGAGAGCAGCGACCCCCGCCACCATCAGCCACACTCCAAATGAATTGTCCATTGCTCACATCCTCCCGTTCCGGCGCTCTCCCCCATCACAGGTTGTCTCCCGGAGCTGCGCTTCCTTCCCTTGGAATCAGTATACCCATCGAGCCGCAATCCACGCGTTACGTGGATCACACAGAGGCTGCTTCTGAAGACCCGCGCAATCCCCCTTGCTCCGCGGTAGGATGTCCAATATCCTTGGGCATTCTGAACACGCGAAAACCTGGATCTCATGGAGCGAGAAGCCTGTGATAGATCCGATTGCCAACTACGCAAGCACACGAGAACGCGTTGGCTATGTCCCTCGAGACAAGGCAACTCGAGCGACCTACGAGGCGCTAGGTTTTCGCTGTGGGCTTGAGATACACCAACAACTGAAGACGGCAAGGAAGCTATTCTGCCGCTGCCCAGCCGGCCTTTATCAAATCGCCGACGACTTCGATGCGCAGCTGCTTCGCCACATGCGTCCGACATTGAGCGAACTCGGCGAGTACGACGGTACGGCGCTGATGGAGTTCAAGACGAGAAAGCACATCATCTATCGAATCAAGCGCGAGACAGCATGCACGTACGACATTGATGACACACCGCCATTCCCGCTGAACCGCGCCGCGCTCGCGATTGCTATGCAGATCGCGTTGTTGCTTGACACGAGCATCGTTGGGGAACTGCACATCACGCGGAAACAGTACCTAGACGGGAGTATTCCTACTGGATTCCAGCGCACCGCGATCGTGGGAATCGATGGAGCAGTTTCGGTAGGATCGAAGCACATCGGGATCCGGCAGCTGAGCCTCGAGGAGGACTCGTGCCGCGAAGTGTCGGATCGCGGGCACATTCGTGTCTACACGACAGATCGGCTAGGGATGCCACTTGTGGAGACGGTGACCGAGCCAGAGATCCTAACGCCGGACGAAGCCGCCGAAACCGCGAACCATCTTCGATATGTTGCGCGCAGCACGGGCTCAGTGAACACAGGGATCGGCGCGGCGCGGGAGGATGTGAATGTGAGCATCGACGGCGGAACAAGGGTCGAGATCAAGGGCGTCCAGCACATTCGGGCCATTCCGGAGCTGACGCACAACGAAGCATTTCGGCAGCGAGCTCTGCTGCTAGTCCGCGACGACCTTGCGATCCGTGTCCCTGATTCGGCGACATGGTCGTTGCGGACATTGGCGATCGATCGAGCGGAAGTTCCAGAGCTGATGGCGGCTATTCAGTGTGGGGAGGACGAGCAGATCGTTGCGGTATGCCTTCAGAAGTTCGCCGGTCTTCTGTCTTTCTTCACATCGCCAGGGCGGTGCTTTGCGGACGAGCTCTCCGATCGCCTAAAGGTCGTCGCTTGCATCGACAAGCCGAACATGCTCCACTCCGAATCGCTGGATCCGGCTATGCGCATGATTGACTGGGAGGCATTGCGCGAAAGGTTCGGCGCCGATGAATCGGACGCACTTGTAGTCGCATGGGGACCGTCGGAGGACATGCCCACAGCGGTTGAAACACTGAGAGAGCGATGCCGCTGGGCGTTCGACGGGGTTCCCAACGAGACGCGAAAAGCCCTCTCAGACGGGACCACGCTGTTCGAGCGTGTTCTTCCAGGACCGGATCGAATGTACCCCGACACCGACTCGGCCCCCATTCCGATCGACGAGGCCATGATTGGTGCAGCGCGTCAAGCACTTCCCGCGTTGTCGGTCGCGGAGCAGGTCAAACAGCTCAAGCGATGGCACGTTCCCTTGGATGCGCACGCATTCGTCCTCAGGCGCAACCTCTTCGGCCTGATAAGGCGTCTCCACGAGGATGTCGGTTTGTCATCCAGAAGCGCCGGCACGCTCGTCGGCCACGACCTGCGGCATGCCAGTCGATCATGCCCAATTAACCAGGAGCGAATCGTCAACATGGCCAAAGCTGCAGCCAG
>Ga0180431_10005914_pt1 | contig 14693 bp, 16 predicted proteins | sample SS_ome_11_FD_132459 | JGI IMG/M metagenome (GOLD analysis project Ga0180431, IMG submission 132459) | Hypersaline lake sediment archaeal communities from the Salton Sea, California, USA - SS_1_MS_1 metaG | ecosystem: Environmental > Aquatic > Non-marine Saline and Alkaline > Hypersaline >... | reverse complement strand
GTTTAAATGATGTTGCCTACACCGATAATTTGTTAGTTGTAGAGTGGAAACGAGAAAGAATGAATAACGCTCCGGTCAGGATGGCTGGTCCGGCGATCAAGACGAAGGCTATCCAGTGCATTCCCTGGGCGCTAATGATGTAAGAGGCACCCGTCGCAAAAAATAGCACGCCGCCGATAAACGGACGTTTCCACCCGACCCACAGCAGGATCAGCACGATATAGGTCGGAACCAGATGAATTAAGAAGCCAACCACCGCTTCCAGAATTGGGATACCTTCGCCAAAGGCATCCAGCGCGAAGAGGCTGATAAAAATGGCAAATATAATTCCCAGCACGCGTGGTGCCCACAGGATGAATTTTTTCATTTTTCCTCCTTCTGGGTAAAATAATACCCGAATTCAGAGAAATTTCGCAATTCCCCACGGATAATAAAAAGACTTTATAATCACAGCTGAGGAAAATCCAAATATATGAATAAATATTACAAAACAGCGTTTTTAGGGATTGCCTTTTTGCTGGCAGCTGGCTGTGCGCGTCCAGCGCAGGAACAGACACTCCCTGCAACCACAGCTACATTGCCCACTTCGGCGACCCCCACAGCTCCGGCACCAGCGGCGCCAACTGCTGTGCAGACAAGCATGGAAACACTCGTTTCGGACTCAAAGTACCAATCACCCTCCACCACATTCTCCATGCAGCTCCCCAGGGATTGGAACTGCAGTGAGACAGGTGATTTCCAGACCAATTGTGAACAACCGCAGGGAAACGCTGCTCTATTGGTCAGGGTTACTGCCACAGGCTATCCATTAGACGCTGAAGCATTCTCTGCTTTCACCCATGGGGAGATGGTGTCCCAATATGCCGACGTTAAAGAATACCGCGAAGTTGATCGCAAAGAAGAGATCGGTTTAATATCGCTCCTCTCTACATGGCGCGAAGATCAGACGTATATTCAGGGGCGGGATCTTTTCCTGCAATCTCAAACCATGGTGCTGCATGTTCATATGCGATCGAACCAGGATGCCTGGGAAGCAAATCAACAGCTGTTTGATGATGTTGCGGAAAGCATAGAAACATACCCTGCTGCAGTCGGGGAAACACCGTTATATGTGTTCAAAAATGATTATACAGCGCCAGATCTTTTCTTTGAGCTGGAAGTACCCAGCGCCTGGACGCGGTTTGTGGATGTTGCCAGCGTAGAGAAAACCGTTGTGGAAGGATTTCTTTCACCTGACTTGAGCGCGTCGATCCAGGTGGCCGTCTACCGGCAGGGCTCGACTATATCGCGCGACATCAAGGCAGATAAAACCCTGGAGATTATGCGCAAATTATACGGTTGGGATCTGCGCGTATCTCACGATAAGGCACTTCCCGATGGGCGCGAGCGGCTGGAATGGTATGCGACCCGGCGCGGAATCAAAGGCGTATCCTATTTTGACTCCTATGCAACGTCATTATATATTTTCAGTGTGTTGTGGGACGAACCGCTTGAGGATATATATTATGAAACGCTGGACGAGATTATAAATTCCTTTTCTCGAAGGTAAGATTGTGCGCAGGCGGCGAACCGTCATCATAAAAAAACTGATAATAAAACTGAGCATTCACCGGCGTGTCATGATAATTTCTGGCGCAGATAGCACGCTTGAGCCGGTGATAGCGTGAGCGTGGTGATCCCGACACAGGCATGGGGCAGCAATTCGATCTACCCATGCCCTTGATTGGCCTTGCCCTGTGCAATATTTCAGGACACAATCTCTAATTTGGCCAGAGAAGCGGCTAATTTCTTCAGCCCAACCGATTCAAATATCACAGTTACAGTTTCGTCATCTCCGAGCACGCGCGTTTCTATCACCAGGCCGTCTCCCCAGGTAGGGTGCACGACCCGCATTCCAGCCTGATAAGCCGCTTTCTTTTTCTGTTCGGATTTCTTTTCTTCCAGGCCGGTGTGCAAATTGGGCTGCCAGCGCGGCTGACTGAGCGGGTTGACACGGTGTACACCCAGTCGGACGCCCTCCTGCCGTATTAAATCCTCCGGAATATCTTCGAGAAACCGGGAGGGCATCGTGTATTCATAGCGTCCATAGTTGCTGCGCTGGCCAGCGCGCACAAAAATCAAGGAATTCTTGGCGCGTGTGATTCCCACATAGAACAACCGTCGTTCTTCTTCCATCTCCTCCTGCTCATCGAATGAGCGGTTATGCGGCAAAATACCATCATCCAGGCCGACAATATAGACAGTTGAAAACTCCAGGCCTTTGGCGGCGTGCAGCGTAAGCAGCGTGGGCGCTTCCAGTGTTTCCGGGAGCGTGTCCTGGTCGGAGACCAGTGCCACATTTTCCAGGAAAGCTGTCAGGCCCTGCTGGTCGAAATCAAAAGCCAGCTGCCGCAGTTCAAGCACGTTTTCCCAGCGGCTTTCCCCAACTTCTGTGCCGTCATGCAGGTATTCCTGGTACCCAATATCAGCGATGATGCGATCGAATACGTCCGGCAGGCTGTGGTCAGCAGATAAATCGCTCCAGCCGTTCAGTAGGCTCCCAAATATTCCCAGGACATTCTTTGCGCGTCCGTTAAAAGAAGACGTAAATGGTTTCTCATGATCGCCTTTTCCCAAAGCGGACAGGATGTCAGCCGGATGTACGCCATTGCGAACAGCTGTGCTCTCCAGCTCCGCGATGGTTTTGCTGCCGATGCCGCGTGTGGGGGTGTTGATCACGCGCCTTAAACTGATCATATCAAAGGGGTTATGGACCAGCCGCAGGTATGCGATCAAATCTTTAACCTCGCGCCGGCCGTAGAAACGCTGCGCTCCCACCAGACGATACGGCATACCGCTGCGCAGAAAGGCTTCCTCAAATAAACGTGATTGGGCGTTGGTGCGGTACATCACAGCGATATTTCCCCCGTTTTCACCGTTTTCCATCCGGTCGGCAATGTTATGCACCACATAGGCTGCTTCAGCGTGTTCATCGGCCGCGTCCTGCAGCGTAAGGCGTACCCCTTTTCCGCGATTGGAAACCAGGGATTTCGGCGTACGACTGTGGTTCTGGTTGATGACGGCCTGGGCGGCATCCAGAATATTCTGGGTAGAGCGGTAATTCTGCTCCAGCAGGTATTTCTTTGACTGCGGAAAATCTTTCTCGAACCGCAGGATATTGCGGTAATCCGCGCCGCGCCAACGGTAAATCGACTGGTCTTCATCGCCGACAACGTACAGGTTGTGGTGCTGGGAGGCGAGGTGTTTCAGCAGATCATACTGGGCCAGGTTGGTATCCTGGAATTCATCCACCAGCACGTATGTGAACTGGTGGCTGTAATATGCGCGCACTTCCGGTTCGCGCTCCATCAGTTCCACGGCGAAGCGCAGCAGGTCGTCAAAATCTACCGCGTTGCTGTTGCGCAGCGAGCGTTCATATTTTTCATAAACACGTTTGGCAACTTCTTCGCGGTAGGTTCGTGTCTGAAAACCCTCGGCGCTGATTAATTTGTTTTTGGCGTTTGAGATAGCGTTATGCACTGCAGCAGGTGGGTGCAGTTTTGGATCAAGGTTAAGGTCTTTGAGCGCCCGCTTGATGATCGCGCGCTGGTCGTCCGCGTCCATGATCACGTAATTCTTGTCAAACGGCAGGTACTGCGCTTCCTGCCGCAGAATGCGCGCGCAAATGCCGTGGAAGGTGCCCATCCACAGCGCATGCACGGCGCTTCCCACCATACGCTCCAGACGTCCACGCATTTCTCGGGCAGCTTTATTGGTGAAGGTTACCGCCAGGATGTTAGATGGCGGCACCCGATTTTCGTACATTAAATATGCGATGCGCTGGGTCAGCACGCGTGTCTTACCGGAGCCGGGCCCGGCCAGAACCAGCACCTGGCGCTCACGCGCGGTGACTGCATTGTGCTGCTGGGGATTTAACTGCCTTAAAAAGTCTGCTGCCATTCGATGGTAGATTGTACCGCAATCACTCTAAGTGAGATAGAGCGTATCTTGGAAAATGTAAACTGTACTTGACATTACATCAGAATAACTTTAAAATGTAAAGTGTAATTTACATTGATTGATATGGAAGGGAAGTTGATGAAAAAAAATCTGGTTACGAACCGTGTACGGGAAAAACGAGAGGCACTTGGGTTGACCCAGCAGGAGCTGGCGGACCGGGTCGGCATCAGCCGTCAGAGCATCATTTCCATCGAAAAGGGGCGATATGTGCCTTCCGTGCATTCCAGTCTGTTGCTGGCACGCGCGCTGGGTGAGAGTGTTGAAATCCTATTTCAACTTGCAGATAAGGAGTAGATGATGGCATTATTAAAGAAACATTGGGTGTATATTCTCAGCCGGGCGACGATCGCAGGGCTGTTTGGTTTCATATTCGCACGGGGTTTCCAAAATGTGGGGATGGGGGTCACGATTGGTCTTGTGCTGTTCATTGGGTTCCTATATTATTTGCTGTCCAACCGCTTTGTGGTCGACAGCAGCCATCCACTTTTTCCGATTCGGCTGGATGAACGCGAGCAGCAGATTCGCAACCGTGCGCTTCGTATTGCGGCGGCGGTATTTGGCGTAGTGCTGGCTGGATTGGCTATTATGCGGACAGCAGGTTTGCCGTCCATCCCTCAGACGGAAATCGCCCTGGGTGCGGCCGCGCTAACCTACCTGGTCGCGCGGATTGCCTTTGAGCGTGTGATGTAACACGCTGGCAAAGACAAGAATCGCCCGACGAGAGATTCTCTCAGCGGGCGATGGTTCTATTGGCTAATGCAAGCCCATTCGCAGCAATCTGCGCTAGTAAAACACCACTGCGCGCAGTAGCAGAATACGCCCGGTTCACTCGGTTCAGGTGCGGAAGGCCGTGAGATGCACATGCCGCGATAATTGGCTCCCATCTGGTCAAATCCATACGGCAGACGGCAGGTGTTATCCAGGTTATAGATATCCTGTACGGGGTAATCGTCATGATCGATCATTGGTGATCCAGCCGCGCTGGGCCCCATGGTGTCGTTGTAATCAAAGCGCGCGGTATCTTTCAGTCCGTTATCCGCCCATGCGTTCCATAAGAATTCCTCAGGGTCATCAAGCAGCATACGGCTGATGGCAAACTGCAGCGCTTCTGCGTCTTCTGGATCTACGCGTGCAAAGGCTGCTTTTTCTCCGGACATGATCACCTGTGTATCATAGCCATTTCCCTTAAAGCCCGCGTCCGCGATCAAAGGCTTCGGGCCGCCAACGTCTCCATTTTCATCGGCGTATACCGTGACAACATTCGCCGACCATTCCTCGCCGATGTCTTCCGCCAGTACGATCAGGTCTCCACGGCCGGTTAGTGTCCGATCGAATTCAACCCCGTACACGCCATTCAGTCCCCATACGTCCGGGTTTTTCCCAAACAGACGGATCGTGAAATAGAAGAAATCATCCCCGGGCGCGAAGTCAACCGTGATGATGTCAAGATCCGGCTGGTAAATCATTTCTTCCGAAGTGAAGGGACGCTCGTACAGGCTGTCGAGGAACTTATCTCCACCAATTCCGCGATTTTCCTCAGCGCGTACGCTGGAATTCACATCCTCCAGTGTGCGATCCGGTTCACCGGGTTCACCGGGCTGGATCAACTGCGGGGTAGGGGTGGGCGGCGGGGTTTCTGTTGGGCTCGCCTCGGCTGGCGCTTGATCAGGCGGCTGGGTGACCTGCGGTGCAGCCAGTGCTTCGGCGGTATAGGTTTGGTAAATTGCCTGCAGGGTTTCTTCCATCTCATTTTCAGTGGACTGCCCGCAGGATGTGATTTGGGTGGCAACCAAGCTAACCAGCAACGAAAGGATTAATAAGTAAGGTCCGGTATGCTTTTTCATATCTCCTCCTATGGAATCATTAATTAACTATATACATTTTTCAGAATGATTACAATGGAAAAAGAATGGAATCTTTTTCTGGAACCATCCCCTGTATATACAAAGGGGATGGTCTGATGTTTCTACTTGCCTGCGTATATGGCGATGATGCGCAGGATGACCGCTACCGCTTTTTCCGCGGTTTCCAGGTGCAGGTATTCATAGGGCCCGTGGAAATTATCCCCACCGTTGAACAGGTTGGGGGTCGGCAGGCCCATGTATGAAAGCCGCGCGCCATCCGTCCCACCGCGAATCGGTTTGGTGATTGGCTCGATATCCAGATCACGCATGGCTTGCTGAGCGGCCTCAACGACATGGAACACGGGCTGAATCACCTCTTCCATGTTGCGGTATTGCTCTTTCATCTCAATCAATACGGTGGATTCGCCATATTTTTGATTGAGCAGATCAGCGCAGGCGTGCAAATACTGCTTTTTTTGTTCGAATTTATCCACATCGTGGTCGCGGATGATGTAGTATCCTTTGAAATCTGAAACCGTTCCGGCATCTGTTTTCACCAGGTGATAAAATCCTTCCGTCCCCTCGGTGTGCTCCGGGCGCTGCGCTGCGGGCAACAGGCTGTTAAATTCCATGAAGATCAGGGAAGCGTTTTTCATTACGTTTTTGGCACTGCCCGGATGGACAGACACGCCGTGAACCTGAACCACAGCCCGCGCGGCATTGAAATTCTGGTATTCAATCTCGCCCAGAGGTCCACCATCGACTGTGTAAGCAAAGTCCGCGTCAAACGCCTGTGCGTCAAAATGGGTGATGCCCATGCCTGTTTCTTCATCGGGGGTGAATGCCACTTTGATTGTCCCGTGCGGGATGTCCGGGTTTTCAATTAGTGTTTCCAACGTGACCATAATGGCGGCGATGCCAGCCTTATCATCCGCGCCAAGCAGTGTGGTTCCGTCAGTCGTAATCAGCGTCCCCCCCTGTAGTTCGCGCAGCGCTGGAAAATCTTGTGGAGAAAGGGTCATCCCCGGTACGCCTTTTAAGGGAATCGCTGTACCGGTGTAGTTTTCGATCACCTGCGGTTTAATGCCTTTGCCATTGAAATCAGGGCTTGTGTCCATATGTGCCAGGAAGCCGATCGTTGGAACATCCTGCGTAGTATTGGCTGGCAGGACGGCCGTCAGGAAGCATTGCGCATTGAGGGTAACTTCCCGCAGCCCCAGACCGTTTAGTTCGTTTTCTAAGAGCCTTGCCAGGTCCCACTGGTTTTCTGTGGTGGGAGTGCGGTCCGTCACTTCCTCGTCCGACTGGGTTGGTATGTCTATATAGCGCAGGAAACGCTCTTTCAATGATTCCATTTCTACATCCCTTTCTGTTAAATGTTGTGGGTTGCTTTGATAGAAGTATCTTAACTTCTCCTGCTAGAATTCGCAAGTTTTTCCGGCTGCCAAATTGCGCAAAAGCGGTTGATCGGCTACAATGGCAGGCATGGTTTGGAAAATCAACGGACACGATTGGGCGGTTGATATGCTGCGAGAACATATCCGCTCCGGCTCCATGCGGCACGCATATGGATTCGCCGGACCGCAGGGTATCGGCAAACGCACGCTGGCGCTGCGCTTCGCGCAGGCTGTCAACTGTCCAAACCACACCCCGGACGGTGATCCGTGCGGAACGTGCCGCACCTGCCGGCAGATAGAAGCTATGGCGCAGGCTGATCTGCATGTTGTGCAGTCCGCGTTTCCTGGTGATTCCCTCAAGGTCGACCAGGTGCGCCAGCTGACGCATGATCTTTCCTTGTCTTCTTATGAAAGCAGATATCGCGTAGCTTTGCTGCTGCGCTTCCAGGAGGCCACACCCGGCGCGCAGAACGCGCTGCTCAAGACACTCGAAGAGCCCAACCCCAATGTGCTCATCCTGCTCACGACAGATGACCCTGACAGACTGCTCCCGACCGTTATTTCACGATGTGAGTGGCTACGCCTGCGTCCGATGGCTGTCAACGATCTATCGAAAACATTGGGCGCTCTCCATCAGGTGCCTGCCGAACAGGCGAACTTGATCGCGCGCGCTTCCGGAGGCCGTTTGGGCGCCGCGCTGCGTCTGGCGCGGGAAGAGGGAGGACTGGAAGAGCGCAGGCATTGGCTGGAAACGTGCGTTGCCCTGTTGGATGATGATCGCAGCGGACGGCTTGTGTTTTCCTGGAAATTGGCTGGCCCACGCAAACGCGATCGGCAGGATATTAAGAATGACCTATGGGCGGCTTTCGCCCAATGGCAGTCCTTCTGGCGGGATGTCATGCTGACTTCATCCGGCAGTCCGACCCTGATCACCAATATTGATTTTCAGGATGTAATTGCTGACACTGCAAAGCAAGTCAGCCCCAATGCAGCCGCCGGATATATCCGTTCGCTGGAGCGCGGTTTGGCACGACTGCAGCATGCTAACTTGTGGCTCATGTTGGACGCGCTCTTGCTCGCCTGGCCGCACATACCGCTGGAATCATCCACTTCTCGAAAATAGCACAAAACTGATAGCCGATATAATGCGAATAAACAACCCGGTAGAGGACAAACCATGAAATTGCCATCTGAACTTCTGATCATCATAGCCATTATGCTCTTGATTATTGGCGTTTCCGGATGGTATTTTGCAATATTACGAAAAAGGCGGAAAGATAAGGCAGTCCGCAAGGCGATTGAACTGAAATCCTATGGCACAGGCGGGCCAAATGGCCTGGTGCTGCCTGTGTTGGAAACGCTTGCCGGATGGAAACGATTAAAGCTGCTGACTTTCGCGCAAAACAGCTTCAATCCTAAATTTTCCCTATTTCCGAATGAAATGCGCTACAAAGTATTTTTCAAACGCAGTGCGCGTTATGACCAGATTGAAACAGTGGAATATGTTGCCAGCCATTATTTCAACAAAGCGCGCTTTTTCTTTAATCATACTTCTCTGACGCTTTCCGTTGTGTTTACCGGTGGGGAACCCCTGCAGGCTGTGCTGGATTTTCTGCAGGAAAAGGGTGTCACCACCAGCCAGGTGTCTGTATAGGTCTAATCGAATCCCGATCAATCGCCCTTACGGATGATTTTTTTCATCGATCAACGCAGCATGGCGCGCAGACGGCGTGCCTGGTTGATGAATTCCGGCTTGTAGCGCGCCGTTTCATGGCGTGGTCGCGGCACATCCACATTCACATCCGCCCGCACCTGCGCAGGACGGTCACTCAGCACAATCACGCGGTCAGCCAGAAGCAGCGCTTCTGAAATGGCGTGGGTTACCATGACAACTGTCTTTTTGCGGGACTGCCATACCCGCAGCAGTTCGACCCCCATTTGATCGCGCGTTAGGGCATCCAGCGCGCCGAAGGGTTCATCCAGCAGCAGCATATCCGGATCCTGGATCAGCGCCCGTGCGATCGCCACACGCTGTGCCATTCCGCCTGAAAGGGACGCCGGCCAGCTGCCGATAAAATCTGAAAGCCCGACCAGTTCTGCCAGGTGCAGTGCCCGCTGGCGGGCGGCTTGTGGTTCGGTGCCGGAAACTTCCAGCGGAAGAAGAATATTATCCAGCACAGTGCGCCACGGCATCAGGCTGCTGTCCTGAAAAACCAGTCCCACGCGCGGCAGGCGCTTTTCCGGAAAGACCACTTCTCCGTCGCTGGGCTGTTCCAGCCCGGCCAGAATGCGCAGCAGGGTTGTCTTACCGCATCCGGAGGGCCCCACCAGGCACACAAAGGATTGCGGTTCGATGGTGAGGTCAATATTCTCCAAAACCGCGACACGGCCGCTGCGGTCATCAAACATTTTGCTGACCCCGCGCAGTTCAATCGCGGCGGAGGTCGCTTTGGGGTGTCCATTCGCCATTATTTTTCCGAAGGCAGAAAGGCGTTGGTATAGGCGCTTTTCAGGTCTAGCGGCGTAGCCATCAATCCCATCTGGATCAGCAGGTCATGCATGTTCTCCCAGGCTTGTGGGTTGGAACGCCCGATTTGCTCTCCGCCCCACAGCGCGATTGATGTGTCCAGTACCTGACGCTGCACAGCTTTTTCTGCCGGGTCCATTCCTGCCAGGTTTTCCACATATGATTCGCAGATGGTGAAGGCTTCATCCGGGTTTTCCATGGTATACGCGATCCCTTTTAGTGTGGCGCGTACCATGGCGGCAACCAGTTCCGGATTTTCAGCCAGGACCGTTTCGCTCGTCACCAGTCCATTCCCGACCAGGGATAGGTAATTTGATACTGCCAGGGTGGCTACATCATATCCCTCGGCTGCCAGTTTGACCGGTTCGTTGCTGACGTACACCACTACCGCATCGTCCAGCCGGTTTGCAAGCGATTCGGCCTGGGTAAAGCCAATCGCGTCCAGGGAGACGTCTTCTTCTGTGAGACCGCCGGCGTTGAGCAGGGCTTTGAAGCCAATATAGCTGGCGCCGTACAGTCCCGGGATGCCGATCCGTTTGTCCTGCAGGTCCGACGGTTCCCGGATGCCGCTCTCAGTCAGGGATGTAACCCCTACCGGGTAATCCTGGTACCAGGCCATCACGTATACCACCGGAAGGCCCTGGGCGCGCCCGAGCAGCACTTGCTCGCCGGACACGATTGCGAATTGCAGTTCTCCGGCTCCCAGCAGCGCCACAGAATCGGTTTCCATGTTGTAATCCATCTCCACTTCCAGGCCTTCTGCCCGATAAAAACCATTCTCAATGGCCACATACAGCGGCGCGAACTGCACATTGGGGATGAAGCCAACCGGCAGGCGGATCACCGCCGGCTGGACATCCGCCGCAGGAGCGCAAGCCGACAGCAGCAGTGCGAAAAATACGAATATTGAAAATAAAATTTTGTTTTTCATAGCCACCTCAAATTTCCACTTCCTGCCAGCGCAGCAGGCGTTTTTCAGCGAACAGCACTAACCCATATAAAGATAATGCCAGGAAAACCAGTGTAATCACGCCCACGAACACCAGCGCTGTGTCATACTGGCCCCTGCCAACATTAATCAGGAATCCCAACCCGCGGTCTGCCCCGACCAATTCTCCGACGACCGCGCCGATCACGGACAATGTTGCTCCAACCCGAAGGCCGCCGAACAGCACCGGCAGCGCAGCCGGGATTTCCAGCAGGCGCAGCGTCTGCCAGCGGTCGGCGCGCATGGCGCGCATCACGTCGCGCAGGTTTTCCGGCACGGCGCGCAGTCCGACGACCATGTTAACCAGCACCGGAAAGAACACAATCAGGGCGCAGATCAGCACCTTGGAAAAAATGCCTGGCCCGAACCAGATCACGAGAAGGGGGGCGATCGCCACAGTCGGGATGGCCTGGCTGGCTACCAGGAATGGCTGCAGGATATTTTCCAGCAGGCTGGATTTGGACAGTAGATATCCCAGCAGCGCGGCGGCTGTGATGCCAGCCAGCAGCCCGGAGAGCACTTCCACCAGGGTTGCCGCAGTATGGCGCAGCAGCGAGCCATCGGATAGGGCGCGCAGGAAGCGCTGTGCTACCTGCATGGGGGAGGGCAGAATGAAAGCCGGCAGGCGCAACGCCCACACCAGCCCCTGCCACACCAGCAGGAACAACATCAGCGCAGCCGCCACGCTCCACCGTTTTGCCGCAGTACCATTTACCTTCATAATTTTTTCCATAAAAAAACACCACCCGCTGTTCGGGGCAGTGGTTTGATAGGTAAAACCTTCTTTCATCCGGACTATACCGTCGACTCCGGAATTGCGCCGGATCTGCGCGCGTACGCGCTTGTGGGTTGTGACCACCGATCGGGAATTGGGAGCCGCGCTCCCGCACCCTGCCCCGAAGGATTCAGTTATGATTGTATGAAAATTCGCGCCGCCCGTCAAGGAAAAAAATATTAAAAAACCAGTATAATCTGCCATCATGCCCAACAAAAGCGCACGGCCTTTCACAATCGAAAAAGCGAACCTGCGCGATCTGTTCGCGCTGTCGGCGCTTGAAAAAGTGTGTTTTGAAAAGGACGCCTGGCCGCTGGTTGAGCTGATGGGCGTGCTGTCTTTTCCGGGTGTGGTGCGCCTGCGGGCGGTCCTGAATGATAAAATGGCCGGGTTCATTGCCGGCGAAGGACGGTTTAATGACCAAACCGGCTGGATTCTGACACTGGGCGTGCTGCCGGAATACCGCCGGATGGGCATTGCGAAAGCGCTGCTGGCGGAATGTGAACGGCGCCTCAAAATGCCGACCGTCAAGTTGACTGTGCGGTGCAGCAACCTGAGCGCCATCCGCCTGTATGAGGGGTTGGACTATCAGCGCGTGGACCGGCTGCCGCGTTACTATTTAGACAAAGAAGATGGGCTGGTATTTGCCAAAACCATTGAAAGGGAAGCATGACCGCAACCGAAATCACCGCATTATTTTTCCAGGGATTGGCACTGGGCTTTTCAATTGCCGCTCCGGTTGGCCCGATCGGACTGCTGTGCATTCAGCGCAGCTTGTCGAAGGGTTTCCGCAGCGGGCTGGCGAGCGGGTTGGGGGCGGCCAGCGCTGACGCGCTGTACGGCACGATTGCCGCGCTGGGATTGACGCTGGCAGCGGACTTTCTGGCGCACGGACAGATGTGGCTGCGATTGGCGGGCGGGCTTTTCCTGCTGGTTCTGGCTGTGCAGACTTTCCGCAGCAAGCCAGCGGAGGAAGCGGCGCATACAGCGGAAAGCGGAAAAGGCACCAGCTATCTGCGCGACTATGCTTCCACGCTGCTGCTGACGCTCAGCAACCCGATCACCATCTTTTCCTTCCTGGCGATTTTTGGCGGGATGGGCGCCAGCGTGGGAAGCGACGCGCCCTGGGCGCCGTTCGTGCTGGTGGTGGGCGTGTTCAGCGGATCCGCCGCCTGGTGGCTGCTGCTGAGCGGGGGCGTGAGCCTGTTCCGCGGGAAAATCAATCAAACGGTTCTGCGGTGGGTCAATATGCTGGCGGGTGCGGTGATCGCGGTGTTCGCGGTGGTGATGCTGTGGGGGGCGCTGCGGCTGTAAGCGGATGCGGACGCCCGGCAATGTGACAAAATGTGACAAAATGTGACACATGACATTTTTCGTTTTTCTTGAACGAAAAACCGATAGCGGTTTGTGTCATGGGGGTATCACCAGAAAATATTTGGCGGGCCTGTCCTCACTCCTTAAAAGCGGCTGCAAATAGCGATGCCACTATTATGAATATTACCCTTTAAGCGCAGATTTTTCCCCTTTTTTCTTTAATCTGGCCCGGGTTTTTTCAGCAGTCAGTTCGCGCAGGGCGTCTTTGGCGATCCAATGGGCGGTTTTATCATCGATGCGGTCGATGTCCCGCGCCAGCTTGATGGCGGCGGCGTTGAGGGCCCGGTTGCGCTTGCCGATGTTGCGCAAAGCCCAGTTGACGGCTTTTTTGACGAAATTGCGCGGGTCGGCGGCGCCGGCTTTGATGATGGGGAAGGCATCGATGAAGTTCTGATCGGGCGCCTGCTTATCATGCCAGGCCAGGCAGGCCAGCAGGGCGTAGCCCGCGCGGCGGGTGAATTGCGCTTCCTGCGCGGCCCACTGGCGGACTTTTTCCCAGGCGTACGGCGTTTTATCGAACAGGTTACCGCAGGCGTGATCGCACACATCCCAGGAATTGAGATCGGCCGCCCAGGCGTCCATCTGGATGGGTGTGATGCTGTGGGGGTCGGCCAGTATGGTGGCCAGGATGCGCGCCTCGGCGATGCCGGTTTGCCACAGTTCCAAAGCCAGGGGTTGGTTTGTTCCGATTTCTTTGGCGAGGGCGCGGATGGGCGGCACGGGGATGCCCAGGCGGCGCTCGGTAGCCATGCCGAAATGGGCCATGCCGTCCAGTTTGGCGGGGTCGGCCAGGGCGTGCAGGCGGGAGAGGATTTTTAATTGATTTTTATCTTTCACGGGAAAAAATTATTAACCAAATTTAAAACTATTTTTTACTTATGGTTTCATACAATTCGGGAATTTGATTAGATCTAATTCTAAATTTGGTACCATGATTATGACCAGTTCTTGCATCAAAATCCACATAAACAAAACCCTGTTCTAATCCACGTAATAATCCCTCTAAATTGAAACTTTGAAGAATTAATATCTCGGAATACTTAAAAAATTCAATACGACCTTCTTTTTTTGCATCGGCAAGTATATAGAAGCAATTTTTTAATTTGGTTCCAGCTTTATACATCAAATCTTCAAAACCCCAATAAGGTTGTGGATCTAGTTCTTCATCTCCGGTTTTTTGTTTTACTTCTTCTAACCACTCATTATTTTCTTCACTAACCGATTTTTTGTCGAAAGAAACCAACACTTTTCTATTATTGCGATTAATAACTACCTTAAATCCTCTATTACTCCTTTTATTTCCCGATATTGTCTGTCTGAAACTTTTTTCATTAATATTATATTTTCTTCCGGCTTCGCTATGTGGCCAGCCATAATTAGGAAGTAAAATTCTTGGAACAAATTTTAATGCTGTGGGGGATGGTTCCATGTGAAAAAGAGTCAATAAAGAAGTGCTATTAGAACGCTGGCATTTCAATTCCCATTCTGAAGCATTTGGAATTGGCAAATTATTTTCTTCAATATCCAACAGATCTTCTAAAGTATTACCTATTCCTCCTGCGTTTCCAGGTCGTTTATTTTCTATCCACCCCTGTTTTCTGATTTCATCTAAACTTTGGATTAATGATTCTTTTGTGTATGTTTTCATTGATTAAAAATCTCTCTATTCTATTCCTCGATTAATGGGAAATCTCAATCATCCCAGTGTCTGAATGGCTGCAGCCGATCCGCAGCAGAATAACAAAATGGTCAGGAAAAGGATAATTCTTTTCATTGCCCGACGCCTTTG
>Ga0180431_10005913_pt1 | contig 14695 bp, 14 predicted proteins | sample SS_ome_11_FD_132459 | JGI IMG/M metagenome (GOLD analysis project Ga0180431, IMG submission 132459) | Hypersaline lake sediment archaeal communities from the Salton Sea, California, USA - SS_1_MS_1 metaG | ecosystem: Environmental > Aquatic > Non-marine Saline and Alkaline > Hypersaline >... | reverse complement strand
GATGTTGAATTAGAAAATAAATGACATGAGGATTTTTGAAGAGATATTTTTCGGCATCTGCATCCTTTTAAAATCGAGTTTTTCGTGCCTTTTTGGGGCACATGTAATGGCTCCAGCTTTTCGATAGCTTTTTTCCCGGGAACACTCCTTGTTTGACAACGTATGCTCCAAAAAAAATATTTTTATGCAATAGAAATGGAGTGGGACTCAATCCTATTTGTTTTGATTACTGGAATATCGCTATGAATATGCATTATTCAGAAAGCCCTGATTTTCCTGTCCCTACGAGAGCAAATCAACCAAGGAAAAAATTGTAAAAATAATATTCTTGAGTTGTTTAAAGACAAAATTTGCAAATTAAAAGGAGGTATGTTATAGAAAAGGTTAATTTTTTTTGGGAGTATTTATGGACAAAGAAAAGAAACGGCGGATCAGGATAGCCGGAACGGGATTTTCCGTTCCGGAACGGATTCTCACCAACCAGGATTTGGAAAAGATGGTTGATACTTCGGATGAGTGGATCGTGTCACGTTCGGGGATCAAGGAAAGACGGATCGTCGATGAAACACAGGCCTCTTCCGATTTGGGAATCGAAGCCGGCCGCCTTGCCATCAAAAATGCCGGATTGAAGACGAAAGATATCGATGCCATTATCGTGGCGACCGCCACGCCCGATACTCTTTTCCCTTCAACGGCTTGTTGGATTCAGAAAGGACTCAAGATCGATCACGTCCCGGCGTTCGATATGTCGGCCGGGTGCACGGGCTTTATATACGGAATGATTCTCACCGAGAGCTTGATATTGAGCGGCACATTCAAACGCGTGCTGTTGATCGCGGCGGAAACCCTGACCCGGATCACCAATTGGAAAGATCGTTCGACCTGTGTGCTTTTCGGAGATGCCGCGGGAGCGGCGGTTTTTGAAGAGAGCCCGGACGATTCCGGGATACTTTCCCATTATTGGAAAGCGGATGGAGAGCTGGGAGAACTGCTGATCCAACCGGGAGGGGGATCCCGCAACCCGGCTACTGCGGAGACCGTGGCGAAAGACATGCATTATTTACAGATGCGGGGGAATGAAGTTTTCAAGCATGCCGTAAAGCGCATGACGGAAGCTGCGCTGGAAGCCTTGAAAAAAGTCGGGATGACGCATGAAGACGTGGATTATCTTCTGCCGCATCAGGCCAATATCCGGATCATCGAGGCCACCGGAAAGCGTCTCAAACTCCCTCGCGAACGGGTTTTTTCGAATATTCACAAATACGGCAATGTGTCGGCCGCGACGATACCCGTCGGGCTGCACGAAATCAGCGAACAAAAGATCTTGAAAAAAGGCGATATCCTGGTCATGGATGCTTTCGGAGCCGGATTTACCTGGGGGGCTGTCGTATACCGCTGGTAAGCAAAAATCTCTCAGGAGCTTCGAATTTGTCCTGTTGACGCGACACCCCGGAAGCGAATGATGTTGTGCCGCGTCCGATGAGACGTCGGTATATCGATCTCAGGCGGAAAGCAACGCGGAAAGGGATGTGAAATAGCCTGAGATCAAAAGGATCCCTACGATAATGAGCAGGATGCCGCCGATTGTGGTTATGAGTTTGAAATAGCGTTTTATGGTTTTGAAGTATTCAAAGAATTTGTGAAGCAGGATTCCCGCCAGTAGAAACGGCAGCCCCAGTCCCAGAGAATAGATGATCAACAGGCCGATCCCCTGGAAAACATTCTGGGTGGTGGCGGCCATCGTGAGTATTGCTCCCAGGATCGGCCCCACGCAGGGCGTCCACCCGGCTCCGAATGCCATGCCGACCAAGAGAGTGCCCAGGTTTCCCAGCGGCTTTTTTTTCATGTGGATGCGGCGTTCCCGCTCGAGAAATTTGAGCTTGAACACACCCGCGAAATGAAATCCGAGCATGATGACGACGCTTCCGCCCAGAATCTCGAATATACGGATGTTTCGGTATAAGAACTTTCCAATGAAAGTGGCGGAAGCTCCCAATGCTATGAATATGAGAGAGAAGCCCAAAATAAAGAACAGCGAATTGACGATCACGTGTTTTCTTACCTGCCGCCGGTTATCTTCGCGGGACAACTCTTCGATGGAAACCCCCGTGATGAAAGCCAGGTAGGAAGGGATCAAGGGAAGAATACAGGGTGACAGAAAAGAGATCAAGCCGGCCGTGAAGGCCACCAGGATGGAAACGTTCTCAGCGCCGGGCATGGTTTACATCTCGTTGAGGAATCCCATGAAGTATTTTTCCATGGTTGTCTTATTCAATACGCCGACATGCTTATGTCGGATACGGCCTTGAGCGTCGATCAAAATGGTTGAGGGGATGAACTGTCCGGGCTGATAATCGTTCACGAGATCCGGTGTCGCCATAATGATCGGATAATTGATTTTGTTTTTTTTCACCCATTGCTTCAGTTTGGCTTCGCTCATACGATCGAGAGAAATCCCGATTATCTCGAGGCCTTGTTCCTTATATTTATCGTAAATTTCAATGAAGTCGGGGATCTCCGCACGACAGGGAGGGCACCAGGTAGCCCAAAAGTTGAGGAAAACGATTTTTCCTTTATAGTCTTCCAGGGCGATGGTGTTTCCATTCAGGTCGCTGAGCGCGAAGTCGGGAGCCAAGGGGTCGTTTTGCGGGGATACCGCAAGTTCAGCCGTGACTGCGCCGCCTAATGATATCAGCGCCAGCAGGATCGCGGGTACGATCAATTTTCTCATCGCATACTCCAATTAATAACTTTGTGGATATTATATCCATTATAGAGAAAAGCAAGCAAAATAGCAATATGCGAATAAATTAATAAGCCGAGAGATGCCTCCGATGAATACTCCGGTTCTACTCCACGAGGCGCATCCCCATGTCGATGGCTTTTTCGTTAAGGGGAATCAGGTTGTGATAACGTACCGGCAGTGTTTCCTGCAGGGCGACGACGAGGGATTCCCTTTTTACCACCTGATTCATTTTAACGAGAGCGCCAAGGACCAGCATGTTCATGACCTTGAGGTTTTTAAGTTCGCTGGAAGCCTTCTCATAGGCGGGGAGCGCAAGGACACGTATATCATCCCGGGTGGGAGATTCCTTGATATTGGTGCTCTCCCAGATCAGTATCCCATCTTTTTTAACCTTGGGCTCAAATTTTCTCAAAGAGGGCAGGTTCAACACGACAGCAACATCGTACTCGTTAACGATCGGGGATGATATCTGTTGATCACTGATATTCACGATGCAGTTTGCCGTCCCTCCCCGCATCTCGGGGCCGTAGGACGGCATCCAGCTGATATTTTTTCCTTCTTTCATGGCTGCGTAAGCCAGGAGCTTTCCCATGGAAAGAACACCCTGACCGCCGAAGCCCGCGAAGATCATTTCCTGTAACATCTTATTTCCTCCGGTTTGCCTGGACTGATTGAAAAAGACAGTCCGCACAGCAGGGAAGCGGAAGAGAAGCACTCGGATTAATCCGTCCGATTCCTGCGCATTCCCTGCGATTATTCATTATCGATTCACGATCCCTTTTCTGGCGAGCCCGGCACTATTTGCCGGTGGAAGGAGATTTTTTCGGGGGTTCCTTAAACACGCCGAGGGGATAGTAAGAAAAAACTTCATTCTTCAACCAATCCAATGTTTCGACGGGATTCATTTTCCAATTGGAGGGACAGTTGGAGGCGACTTCGATAAAAGTCGTTCCCAGTCCTTCCATCTGGATCTCGATGGCCGTTTTGAGCGCTTTCTTCGCTTTTCTGGCATTGGCGGGAGTATTGCAGCTTACGCGTGCGACATAGGCCACGTTTTCGAGCTGAGAGACGATCTCCGCCATTTTCAGCGGGGGACCGACCTTGGACACATTCCTTCCGAAAGGACAGGTGGTGGTTTTTTGATCTTCCAGGGTCGTCGGAGCCATCTGTCCTCCGGTCATCCCGTAGATCCCGTTATTGATGAAAATAAAAGTGAAATTTTCACCGCGGTTGCAGGCATGCAGGGTTTCCGCGGTTCCGATGGCCGCCAAATCGCCGTCTCCCTGGTAGGAAAAAACGATACGGTCGGGCAGCACGCGTTTGATGCCGGTGGCGACGGCAGCGGCACGGCCGTGCGCCGCTTCCTGCATATCCACGTCCATGTAGTCATAAGCAAACACCGAACAGCCGACCGGGCACACACCTATGGTTTTTTCTTGTATGTCGAGCTCGTCCACCACCTCCATCAGGAGTTTGTGCATGGTGGAATGAAAACAGCCCGGGCAGTAATGCATGCGTGTATTCAAAAGGGCTTTCGGTCTCTGGTAAAGCACCTCGTAACCTTCTTTCATGGCTTTTCTCCTTATTTCATGAGAGCTGAATGCTGTATATGATATTTATTGATCAATGAGAATCCTTACGCCTTATCCTTGACTTGCTCGTAGATCTCTTCCGGCGTCGGGATGATGCCTCCCATGCGTCCGTAAAAGTGAACCGGTTTTTTGCCGCAGACGGCCAGTTTTATGTCTTCCACCATCTGGCCCGCGCTCATCTCGATAGACATCATGAATCGGACATCCTTCTTCTCAGCGAGAGACGCAAGTTTTTCACTGGGGAACGGCCACAGGGTTATGGGCCGGAGCAATCCGATCTTCAGGCCGTCGGCCCGACCCATATCCACTGTCTTTTTGCAGATACGTGAACTGAGTCCATAGGCAACCAGGATGATCTCGGCATCATCGACCTGGTAGTCTTCGAACATCACTTCATTCTTGCGGATTTCCTCGTATTTTTTCTGCAGACGCAAGTTCTTTTTTTCCATGTTCTCGGATTTGATGTAGAGCGATGTCAGATATTTTCGTTCTTCCCCAGGTCTCTTTCCGGTGGTGGCCCAAGGTTTATCGGGTTTGTAGGGCACGGGATCCGGAAGCACCAATTTTTCCATCATCTGTCCGATGGCTCCGTCGCTGAGGATGAGCGCCGGGATCCGGTATTTGTCCGCCAGGTCAAAGGCCAGGGCAACATGGTCGGCCATTTCCTGAACCGAATTCGGAGCCAGAACGAGGAGGTGGTAGTCTCCATGTCCGCCTCCCTTGGTCGCTTGAAAATAATCTCCCTGGCTGGGCTGGATGGTTCCGAGTCCCGGGCCTCCGCGCACGACATTCGCGAACAGACACGGGATTTCCGCACAGGCGATATAGGAGACCGCTTCCTGCATCAGTGAAAAACCGGGACCCGAGGTCGTTGTCATGACGCGGGCGCCCGCGCCTCCCGCACCGTATATCATGTTGGCGGCGGCGACTTCGCTTTCCGCTTGCAGCAGAACATAATCATGTTTTGGCTCTTCCTGAGCCAGGTATTCGATAACCTCGGATTGCGGGGTTATCGGGTAGCCGAAATAGCCTTGCAGACCGGCACGGATCGCCGCTTCGGCAATGGCTTCGTTTCCTTTCATGAATTTAACTTCACCCAATGGTTCCTCCATCTAATAATCACGCGGTTTTTTTGTAGACCGTAATTGCGGCGTCGGGGCAGATCACCGCGCAGTTTTGATAGGCGATGCATTTATCTTCCTTCGCCTGATATGCATAATGTAGACCGAAACTGTTGGTGTCCGACGTGTTGAGCGCCAGGCATTCCGTCGGACAATTGATCACACACAGGCCGCATCCTTTGCAGCCTTCAACAGAAATTTCAACATAACCCTTTGATGCCATTAATACCTCCGTTTCGACAGTCTTGATCCTTTGTATCAACTGCCTGGATAGTCTAGTCGCCTGAGCGGGCACCTCAGACCTAGATTAATAAGATGATCAAGACGGTTGAATAAATATTACCTTCTAGGTTAAATCTCAAACGGATTGGTTGTCAAGAAATATAATGGATTCCGCATGCCGTGATCCATATTTCCGGCTGGGAGAAGCCGCAAATCATCCAGAGCGACAGCGGGATCGCAAACGGGCGTCCGCGCGGCTTGGATCGTCTTTATTGAAATGAGCGCGTCTTAGAGTTCGAATGAAAGCACCCGATGCGAGTGGCACTGAATATTCACCGCCGCCGGCATGGATGCGATATGGCAGGGAAAGGACTCGACGTGAACGGCCAGAGCGGTACAGCGGCCGCCCATTCCCTGAGGGCCGATGCCGAGGTTGTTGATTCTCTCCAGCAGTCTGGTTTCCATGTCCGCGTAAAAAGGATCGGGATTGTGAGATCCCAGGGGACGGCGCAGAAGCGCTTTTTTGGCCAGCAGGGCCGAATACTCGAAGTTTCCTCCGACACCGACGCCGACGACGATGGGCGGGCAAGGGTTCGATCCGCCTTTGTCCGCGGTCTCGACGACGAAATCCTCGATCCCTTCCTGTCCGGCAGCGGGCGCGAACATGCGTACCGCACTCATGTTTTCGGCGCCCCCCCCCTTGGCCACGAAAGTGATCTTGAACGTGTCGCCGGGACCGAGTTCCCAGTGAATGAAAACCGGAGTATTGTCGCCCGTGTTTTTGCGACGGATCGGGTCTTCCACGACGGATTTTCTAAGATAGCCTTCTTGATATCCCGCCCGGGCGCCGGCCGTTATGGCTTCATGCAGGCTGCCCAATTCATCATTTTTTTCCAGCTTGACGTCTTCCCCCAATTCAACGAAAAATACGGCCAATCCCGTATCCTGACAAAGGCCCAATTTTTCATCTCTCGCGATCCGAGCGTTTTCAAGGATCTGTTGGAATACGGCTTTTCCGGCCGGTGATTCCTCCTTCGCCTCCATGTCCTTGATGACTTGGAGAACATCGTCCTGAAGATTGAAATTGGCCTCTTGAACCATATCCTTGATTTTGTCTTTGACTTCAGTCAAGCTGATGGTTTTCATCCATTACCTCCGGTTAGATTTATAAGAATATCATCGCACGAAATTAAGTTTAGATTCTGTGTCATGAGGTGTCAAGAAAAAACGGAGAATAACGCATTCGGCATGGCGTTGATGAAATATTGCCTTCTCCCGGCACATATTATATAAAGGAAACGAAGGAGTGTAGAATGTCGAAAGAACATAAACTATGGATAAACCAAAGATGTTTCGAATCGGATGATGTCCGAATCATAAAATCGCCTTTCGATGAAAAGGAGATTGCCCGCATACATTTTGCGGATTCCGAGCACATGAAGAGAGCTGTCGGGGCTTCGGCCCATGCTTTCATACGGACGAAAAAGCTTTCCAGTTATGAGCGGGCCAAGTTTTTAGAACGCATTTCCGTCGGTATTGCACAGCATAAAGAGGCGTTTTCACGCTCCATCGCTGAAGCCGCCGGAAAACCGATCCGGTCGGCGCGTGTCGAAACGGATCGGGCCGTCAATACGTTCGCTATCGCATCCGAAGAGGCGAAGCGTATTCCCGGGGAGATCCTTCCCCTCGACCTGTTACCACAGACAAAAAATCGTTGGGGAATCGTGCGAAGGTTTCCGCTTGGTATCATCGCCGGGATCACCCCCTTCAATTTTCCATTGAATTTGGTGGCGCACAAGGTCGCGCCCGCATTGGCCGCGGGCAATTCATTTATCTGCCGACCGGCATCCCAAGTTTCTCTGACCGCCCTGCTGCTGGCCGAAATCATACGGGAGATTGATTTTATCGAGGGGGCCTTTCAGACAATTCCATGCGGATATAAGGCCGCCGAAAGCTTGATCGATGCGGAGTCCGTCAGGATGGTGACATTCACGGGAAGCCCCGACATCGGATGGGAATTGAAACGCCGTGCCCATAAAAAGAAAGTCACCCTGGAATTGGGAGGAAACGCCGCCGTTGTCGTCGAACCGGATGCCGATCTGGATTTCGCTCTCCAGCGCATTCTGACCGGGGCATTTGCATATTCGGGACAGGTTTGTATCTCCATCCAGAGGATCTTTCTTCATGAATCGATCTATGATCGTTTCCTGGGAGATTTTGCGGCGGCCGCCGATAAGTTGAAGATGGGGGATCCATTGGAAGAATCGACGGATATCGGTCCCATGATCAATGCCGAGGCGGCTCGGCAGACTGAGGAATGGGTGAATGAAGCGGTGGAGAAGGGAGGGCGTCTTCTCTGCGGCGGGACGCGGAAGGATTCGATGGTCGCTCCGACGGTCCTGGACCGCGTCGATCCAAGTTGGCGTATTTCCTGGTTGGAAGCTTTTGCGCCGGTGGCTGTGGTCTATCCCTACCGTGATTTCGAAGAGGCGCTGGCGGCTGTAAATAATTCGATCTACGGATTGCAGGCCGGAGTTTTTACCCATGATTTGAATAAGGCGTTCAAGGCATACGAAGCCTTGGATGTGGGAGGCGTCATCGTCAACGATATCCCTACGTTTCGGATTGATCATATGCCGTACGGAGGCGTGAAGGAATCCGGGTTCGGAAGGGAAGGCTTGAAATATGCGATCGAAGAGATGACGGAACTGAAGCTGATGGCCGTCAACCTCGAGAATTGATGCATCCCACGCGCCCCCGGCAAAGGGATGTCAGGTGTGGTACAGGCCTTTCAGCATGAGGGCATCCGCGGCCTGTTCCGGGCTCTCGCAAATAACCATGCCGGACAGCCCGAAATCCCGCAGAGCCTGGATCCATTCATCATAACGGAAATCGGAATCCTCGAGATTGAGGTGTTTCATCTCTCCCTTGTTGTTGTACATGACGCCGGAGATATGGATGTGCATGTCGCGGAGGGCTTCGTCTCCCAGCTTCCTGCCGATTTTTCTCAGGATGCGATGAAATTCCCCGTAAGAATTCATTTTGCCTTCCCGGGCATGGATATGACAGAAATCAATGCAGGGGAGGATGCCTTCTATTTCCCGGCACATAAAGAGAATCTCTTCCAAGGATCCGAATTGGGATCTTTTTCCCATGGTTTCCGGGCGAAGGATTACCGGGCTTTTCTCCGCCTTTAATACGGACACGACTTCCTTGAGCTCCTTTTTGATGTGGGCATAGGCTTCTTCCGGATCGTTTTTCCCGAAATATCCTAAATGAAGGACGACGTTTTTCGCCCCGCACATGCGAGCCAATCGTGCGGAATGCAGGATGCGCTCCTGGCTGGCAAGCCGCTTGCCGGTTTCCGGGGAGTTCAGGTTGATATAATAAGGTGCATGGACGCTGAGCTTGACGCCCGCCGCTTCAGCCTCCGCTCTTACCTTACGGGCGGTGTCGCCGCCCATCTTGACTCCTTTGACGAATTCCACTTCAAGGCAGTCTAGGCCCAGACGAGCGACTTCACGGATGCCGGCGATGGTGGACGTCCCTGATGCGGTGGAAGGAACACCGGCGGTTCCGAAGAGAAGGGAGTCAGGGCCGGCCGGCATCGGCCTTCCCTGAGGGATTGAGAAACTCACTGACGATGCGCATCGCGCAAAAATCCCCGCACATGGAGCAGGCCTCGGATTGGCTGTGGCGCAGCTTCCGGATGCGTTGAAATTTATCCGGATCGAGCACGTATTTCAGCTGTTCGTCCCAATCGAGTTTTTTTCTGGCTTGGCTGAGCTTCAGGTCGCGCTCTCTGGCCCCTGGAACATTTTTTACGATGTCGGCGGTGTGGGCGGCGATCTTGGAGGCGATCAAACCCTCCCGGACATCATCGACGGTCGGGAGACCGAGGTGTTCGGAAGGCGTAACGTAACAGAGAAAATCGGCGCCCGCGGAAGCCGCGATAGCGCCTCCGATGGCGGAAACGATGTGATCGTAACCGGGAGCGATATCGGTGACCAGCGGCCCGAGAACGTAAAAAGGAGCGCCTTTGCATACGCGCTTCTGAAGATGGATATTCATTTCGATCTGATCCAGGGGAACATGACCGGGGCCTTCCACCATGACCTGGACATTGTGATCCCAGGCCTTCTGGACAAGTTCTCCCAACGTTAAAAGTTCTTCGATCTGCGGTCGGTCGGTGGCGTCCGCCAGAGCTCCCGGGCGGAGGCCGTCTCCAAGGCTCAGGGTGACGTCATGTTTATAGGCAATTTCACACAGACGGTCGAAATTGGCATAAAGCGGATTTTCTTTCTGATTGTGCAGGATCAATGCCAGATGAAAAGCGCCTCCGCGGGAGACGACATCGGCCACTCGGCCTTGGCTTTTCAAACGGCTGATGGCTTTTGAGGTCAGTCCGGCATGCACCGTCATGAAATCCACACCCTCTTCCGCCTGACGTTCGATGACGCCGAAAAGATCGTCCTCGGTCATGGCGATGATCGAACCGCGTTTCCGGATGGTTTCGATGGCGGCTTCATATATAGGAACGGTTCCCAGCGGGATCCGCGCGTGATCGAGGATGGCGCGGCGGATTTTATTTATATCCCCGCCCGTGCTTAGGTCCATGATCGCATCAGCCTGATATTTCAGAGCGACGGTAGCCTTTTCCAGTTCATTTTCAATCTGGGGAAAATCTTCAGAGCTTCCGATATTCACGTTGACCTTCGTGCTCAGTCCTTTCCCGATTCCAACCGGACGAATGGGTGCATGATGCGGATTGATCGGGATGACGATTTGACCTTCGGCAACCAGTTCGCAGAGAAGTTCCGCCGACAGCCCTTCTTGTTCCGAAATACTCCGTAGTTCCGGGGTGATATTTCCTTTTCGCGCCTCTTTGATTTGTGTCATAACCTTGCCTGCATATAAACTAATAAACTTCCTGGGTTATTCCTCCTAAGCCGATCCGGCTTTCGGCGAGAACGCCTTTTCCTGTAAACGGCGTATCCGATGGATACGAGGAGACATGGGTTCAGCGCCTTGTATCCGTAGGGATCACGATTCGCGAATAATCCAGCGCAACACAGTTTAACTCTAAATCCTGAATTTTACAACTTTCCGACCGTCTGAATTCCGTCTTCCTGTCATGGAAAAAGGGATATTTCGATTAAGGGAGCGGGCGGTGCGGTTTTAAGACGTCGTGGCGTCGGGAGAAGCCTACGGCTGTTCTTTCTCGGGGGCCGGTTCTTTGCTGTTCAAAACGTCTTGGTTTTTTATCATGATCTGAGTGATCAGAGACCGGTCACGGGGAGCAAGAGGCAGATCGCGTAGGCTTTCTTCGGTTAACAGCGTCAGCGATCCGGTCAGTATCTTGAGGGCTTTCTTTCGGCTTCCGCCCAAGTGCGTGCTGAGGATCTGATAGACGCGCGCCAGCTCCAGAGTGTTTTCGGGAAGAGATGTGGAACCCTGCCTGCGGAAAAAATCATTGAACGCGCGTGCCGCTTCCTTATATCTGCGTGACTGATAATCCATGATCCCCAATTGAAAATACGCATTGATCTCTTCAGGTTTGCGCTTGATCAGGTTGCGGAGAGTCTTGCGCGCCGCTTTTTTGTTTTCCCGGTGGAGGTAGGCTTCGGTCAGCTCGTAATAGCGAACGGGATTATCCCGATCGCGTTGTAGACGTTTTTCAAGTTCACGGATATCATCTTCAGGTTGCGCTTCGGACTCATCGGTCGGTTGTCCACCGGCAGTGTCCGGGGAGGCGGCGCGATCGGGTTCGGAGGGCCGGATCCGAGAGAGGCCTTCCTCCAGAATGCCGTGGGAAGACGCGTCAAGTTCCAGGTCCGCAATTTCCGATTCGTCAATCAATTCGAGAGCGTTTCTCAGGTGCTTGTCACCGTCTTCGATTTGCTGAAGATGGAGATGACTCAGGCTGAGATATACCAGCGCTTTTCCCTTGAGCTTTCGGTCCGCGGTTAAACCGAAGGCGGCGATCTCGAGCTCCTCGGCGGCTTTCAAATATTTTCCCGCTGTGAAGGATTCCTCTCCTCGTTGAAGCAGCCGCAGGTAAAAAGGATCGATGTTTTGGCTTCCCCGTGAAAGGATGGCGGTTCCGGTGAAGAAAATAGCCAAAAGCAGCATGTATTTGACGATAAAGGAACGGTTTCGGTACCCGATGCAGGTTCTCATGGTGACTATATCCTTTTTGAAGTGATGCGGTTTATGTAACAAATATATACCGCTGAATCCATGTTTTGTCAAAGAGGAATAAACGGTATGAGGGAATGCCGAGCGGTTCCGTGTTGAATCGTCTCTTCTTTTTGATTTTCCGATATCCTCTTTTTCAGGTTTTTCCTCGCTATTTCAATTTGAGCTTCAGGATTTTGCCGGATTCGTTCTTCGGGAGGGCGGAGAGAAAAACGATAGCCTGGGGGATTTTGTAAGGGGCGATACGGGATGCGAGGAATTCTCTTATTTCATTTGTCTTCGGCTCATCTCCGGGTCCTGACTTCAGCACGATGAATGCCTTGATGGATTCGCCCAATAGGTCATCGTGTCGTCCGATGACCGCCGCTTCGACGATGTCCGGGTGTTCGTAAAGCGCATCCTCTATTTCCTTGGCGCTGACGCGATTGCCTCCGACTTTGATCATGTCGCGTTTGCGTCCGATGATATAGAGAAAACCTTCATTGTCCATGATCCCGATATCGCCGGTGTAGTACAGCCCGTTTTTGAGAACTTCTTCCGTTTCCTCGGGTTGGTCCCAGTATCCCCGCATGATGTTGGCACCCCGGGCCACCAGCTCTCCTTCCGTTCCCGGAGGGAGGGGATTGCCGTTGGGATCCGCCACGAAAAGTTCGACCCCGGGGATGGCTTTTCCGATAGATCCCCATTTTTGCGGAAGATCCTTCGGGTCGAGGTAGGATAGGCGCGCGGAAGCTTCGGTGGCTCCGTACATGATATAAAGTTTCGCGGGTGAAAATGCGGCGGCGGTTTCTTTTTGCAGGGCTGGAGCCATGGCGCCTCCCGCTTGGGTGACATAGCGGAGGCATGGAAAATCAAGGGCAGCCAGCATCGAACGATGGAGCAGGATGCCGAATGTGGAGGGGACGCCGGCGAATCCGGTCGCCTGCTGTTCCCGCATCGTCTTGAGGATGACATTCGGGTAAAGAAAGCGGTTGTCGATCACGACCGATCCTCCCACCGCAAAGTGGGTGTTGAGCAAAGATTTTCCATAGATGTAGAAAAAAGGGAGGACAACCATGACGCGGTCTTCAGCGGTGAGGCGCAGATAGGATACGATCGATTCGGTGTTGGCCGTTATATTGCCATGGGTGAGGGTGACGCCGCGGGACTTGCCGGTGGAACCCGACGTATAGACAATCGAGGCCGTCGCCTCCGCGTCCATGGAGATGTCCGGGGGAGAGGTGGATAGAGATTCAAGCGAGGAGGGCAGCAGGACCGATGGGAGCGCGGATACGGTTGCTGAAGAACGAGGGGTCCAGATGAATATCCCGGTCAGCGTTGCGGGGTAAGAGGGGATCGATTGAATGCGGGACAGAAATTTTTGTTGGGTGATCAGGATGGAGACCCCGCAGTTACCCAGCATGTAATGAATCCCCCCGGCCAGGGATTCCGTATTGAACGCAACGGTTACGGCTCCCGCTTTGAGGATGCCGTAATAAGTAACGACATATGCGAAAGAGTTTTCCAGCATCAGGGCTACGCGATCTCCCGGTCGGATTCCCTTGGAAACAAGGAGGTGGGCCATGCGGTTGGAAGCCATTTCCACTTCGTCATAGGTGTGCCACCGTCCCTCGGCGAAAACCGCCGGGGAGCGCGGATCACGGCGGGCGCTTTTTTCCAGATAGCGGTGAACGAGATGCGTGGGTGCGGTCATGAAGTTTCAGGTCCGGGCTCAACCAGATGAAGCGGCGCGGATTTAAGGTATTCGGCCGTTTTGAGTTTACGCCGGATGTCGTTCTGGATGCGGTATACCTGTTCTTCGGTTAAATCCAGCGCCGCGGCCGCTTCGGCCGCGGAGTATCCCCGCTCCATGGCCAGCCAGGCCAGGTCTCCCACCTCAAAAGGAACGCGAAAAAAAAATTCTTCCTGAGTGCATTCGGAGCTGTAGGTGTCGGTGGTGGGGATGCGCTCCCGGATATCCCGGGGGATTTCAAGGTGTTCCGCCAGTTGATAAATCTGAGTTTTATAGAGGTGTGCGATGGGTTTGACGTCAGCGCCTCCGTCTCCGTATTTGACGAAAAATCCCTGCTCATGTTCATTTTTGTTCCCGGTGCCGATCACGGCGTAGTTCAATCGCTCCGCGTGGTAATAAAGCAGGGACATACGACATCTTTGCTTGAAGTTTGATGCGGCGACGATCTGGAGGTATTCCTGCAGGGGGATGCGGCGGGTTTTCTCCTCTCCTCCCGGAGCCGTGATCTTAAGCTGAAAGACATTGAGGGTTTCTTTTTCCATGAGATCGCCTGGGAGAATGATCTTGGCGGTATGGCCTTCCTCGAATTCGGGGAAAACCTTTCTGATGGCCTCATCGCGTCTGGCATAAGAATGAAAGCCTTCGAGCACGGGCGTCAGGTTCTCCACTTGAAGGCGTATATTGAAGCGGGATGCCAGTTCTTGAGCGAGCCGGGTGCTTTCCGGAGAGGACTCGGATTCGGGAAGCGCGAGCCCCAGAATTTTTTCCGGGCCGAAAGCGCGCACGCACAGCGCGAGCGTCACACTGGAATCGATTCCGCCGCTCAAACCGATGACGGCGCCGCGTTTATGTAAATGTCTCCCTACGGAGCGCCGCAGTTTTTCGGCGATGTCGCGAGTGACCGCCTCAGGATCGATGCGAATGAGGTTTTTTGAAAAAGCCATGGGACACGGATCTCCTCTTTTCTTTTCCGTGATTATAACCTTTCTCCATTGAATTGTTAACTCGTTCTCGGAAAAGGATTCATATTCATGAGCCGGTAATGGAAGCACTGGAAAATCTTTCTATTCTCTCCGAAAACCGT
>Ga0180431_10005912_pt1 | contig 14698 bp, 10 predicted proteins | sample SS_ome_11_FD_132459 | JGI IMG/M metagenome (GOLD analysis project Ga0180431, IMG submission 132459) | Hypersaline lake sediment archaeal communities from the Salton Sea, California, USA - SS_1_MS_1 metaG | ecosystem: Environmental > Aquatic > Non-marine Saline and Alkaline > Hypersaline >... | reverse complement strand
CTTTGTCCAGGCCGGCGATGAGATGCGCGAAGAGTGTTATCAGCAAAGGGAGTCCTGTCGCCAGTGGATACAGGGAAAGATGAGAGAACGTCTTGCCGGGCGAAGTCACCGGATACTGAGTAACCGGGCTGCAGCGCTTGATGAAGCCGTGGGAAAGGGCTTCATCTCCGAAGAGGAGGCGCAACAGATAAGAGAGTGGTGGGAAAGCCGGCCGGAGGTCCTCAAGAATTTACCGTTAAGGTCGGGCAGGAGACCGGCACCAGGGGACAACCAGAAGACTGATTGCCCTTACGGCATGCGGAGCAACGGAACCGGGTATGGACCGGGAAGACACTCCGGCACTCAGCCGGGCGCTGGTAACAGAAATACTCTCTGCCCGTTGAACCCTCAGTCGGAGAGTTAAAGCCGGCGTTAATTGGAATAGCGAGACGGGGAGCCCGTGAGAGCGGGCTCCCCGTTATTTTACCCACATTCCCTGATAGGTTTCTCGGGCTGCTGCCTCCAGTTCTTCCAGGTATTGCTGATTTTTGGTGTCCGGGGGGTAGGCTTTGGCTCGAGCCAATCCCAGCCTGACCAGTTCGGCATTCACCAATATTTCATCGACGTACACATAGCGGAGCAGTCGGCCATACCGGTCAGTATCGGAAACATCCCGTTCCAGTCGCACCTGTTTCCCCTCGACCAGTTGGCGGTTTACCTCCCAGGCTTCTTTGCCGTAAGGCTCTACCTGCGGATAGACCTCCGGGGTGTCGATGCCAATGTAGCGAACCTTTTGCCCGGTATCGATAACAATGGTATCACCGTCGATAACCCGGGTCACCGTGGCGGTCCCCGGGTCATGAGAGCAGGCTAATAGCGGTAACAGCAGCAGGAGAAGAGCGATACTACAGAGTCTACGGCTCATTCTTCGTTGTTCCGGCATAGCGTTCCCACTCGCTATAGACGCAGCCGCAATACTGCTGGCGGTACAGGTTGAGCGGCTTGGTGATATGGCGGCTGTCGGAGTAGCGTTTCCTGAGGTCGGCATAGAGGAATTTTATGCCCGTTTCTTCAGTCAGCCTATCACCAACTTCCTTAATAAGGTCATGCTTCTGGTGCGGGCTGATGAGCAGGGTGGTGGTAAAGGCGGTGAAGCCCTGTTGCCGGGCGATGTCCGCGGTCCTGGACAGGCGGAGGTTGAAGCAATGCCGGCAGCGCTCGGCTTCATGACCGGCCACGCGGCGGAAGTATTCCACCATGTCGTAGCCATCAACTACGTTCAGCGGCAGTTCTATTTCCCCGGCAAAAGACCGCGTGGATTCCAGGCGTTGCTGATGCTCCTGATAAGGGTGAATATTGGGGTTATACCACAGAGCGCTCACTTCATATCCCTGCTGCCGCCAGTACTGTATGGTGTAGGCGGCGCAGTGGGCACAGCAGACGTGGACAAGGACTGACTCCATTATTGCTATCTTATCCTTTAGTGCGGATATTTATCAAGGGAGGCTGAGTTGCACCGGGTTTCCAGCCTTGCTTTTAAAGATGTCAGCTACGGACAGTCCGCAGGGAGAGGCCGGTATTAGCCGTGAGCGAGCGACAGCATCGCCGGATGCGTTTTACAGGAGGGTTGGTTGTGGAGGGGTCCCTTTGTTGTAGGGCCGGCCAAGGTGCTGGTAGGCGAGCCGGGTGGCTTGTCGACCGCGAGGCGTTCGCTCCAGGAACCCCAGTTGCAGCAGATAGGGCTCGTAGACATCCATGATGGTATCCGATGCTTCGCTGATAGACGCGGCAATGGTGTCCAGTCCTACCGGGCCGCCGTCAAACTTGTCAATAATGGTGTGCAGTACCTTGTGGTCTATCTCATCAAGGCCGATCTGGTCGACTTCGAGTTTGCCGAGCGCCTCGATAGCCACTGTCCCGGTGGCGACACCGTCAGCTTTTACCTGGGCATAATCCCTGACCCGTCGGAGCAGCCGGTTAGCCACGCGGGGAGTGCCCCGGGCGCGGCGGGCTATTTCCTGCAGCCCTTCATTATCGGCTTCGACCTGAAGAATGCGGGCGGAGCGTTCCAGAATCTGTTCAATGGCGGACTGGTTATAGAAGTCAAGGCGGTAGACTGCACCAAACCGGTCGCGGAGGGGTGGGCTGAGCAGGGCGTAGCGGGTGGTGGCGCCGATAAAGGTAAATCTGGGAAGGTTAAGGCGCAGGCTCCGGGCACCGGGACCTTTACCGATGATAAGGTCCAGGGCGTAGTCTTCCATCGCCGGGTACAGGGTTTCTTCCACCGTCCGGTTGAGACGGTGGATTTCATCGATAAAGAGGACATCGTGGCTGTGGAGATTGGTCAAGATGGCGGCCAGGTCTCCGGTACGCTCAATGGCGGGGCCTGAAGTGACCTTGATATTGACTCCCATCTCGGCAGCGATGATATGTGCCAGGGTGGTCTTGCCGAGCCCCGGGGGTCCGTAGAGCAGGATATGGTCCAGCGCTTCACCCCTGCCTTTGGCGGCGGTCATGGCAATATTTACATTTTCCTTGATTTTGTCCTGGCCAATGAAATCAGTAAGACAGCGCGGCCTGAGGCTGGTGTCGATTGGTGCATCTTCAACGCTGGGTTTGCCCGAGATAATCCGAGCTATTTCACGTCACCTCTCTTCTTATCTGATGTCAGTCCGGGTTCTCTTCATCTTTATCGGTTAACAGGTTGGGGGGTTCATTGGCTTCTTCGGCTTCTTCATAGGTTGGCAGGCCGGGTATTTCCTCACCTTCTTCGCCCTCAAGCAGACCGACAAGTTCCTCCTCTTCGGCAGTCGGTAGTTTCGGCGCTTCTTTCAACTGGTAGTAAGCGGGGATCAGCTTACCGATAATTACGTTCTCCTTGAGTCCGACCAACCTATCAACTCTGCCGTGAACCGAGGCCTCGGTAAGGACCCGGGTGGTTTCCTGGAAGGATGCCGATGCCAGCCAGCTGTCCGTGCTGAGTGACGCCCGGGTAATACCCAGTAATACGGTATGAGCGGTGGCTGGCTCGCCACCCTCGGCGAGAACCTTGGCGTTGATGTCTTCATACTGGAACCGGTCAACAAGCTCTTCCGGGACGAGTTCGGTGTCGCCGGCGGAATCAATGCGGACCTTGGTCAGCATCTGACGGACAATAACCTCGATGTGTTTATCGTTAATGGTTACACCCTGTGATCGGTATACCTTCTGCACCTCATCAACCAGGTATTGCTGGACAGCCTCCTTGCCAAGAATGCGCAGTATATCATGAGGGTTGACTGAGCCATCACTGAGTTGCTGACCGGCTTTCACGTGGTCGCCGTCCTTAACCCGGATACTGGCACTGCTCGGTATGGTATACTCGCGCATATCGGTTTCGGCATAGCTGACGAACAATTGCTTGCCCTTAATGGATACTTCGCCTGAGAAACGGGCGATAATGGATTGGTCTTCCTGGGGAGTGACTGCCGCCTTGGCTTTGGTTTTAGCGGCTTCAGTCTTGGGAGCAGGAGCGGCCAGTACCGTCCCGATATCTACCCATTGACCGTTGCCGACCGTGGTCTGCCAGCCATTAGGTAAGGTATATTCGTCGCGGTACACTTCGGTACTGGTAATCCTGATTTTCCGGCCTTCCTCATTCTGGATAATTTCAGCTACCCCGTCTATTTCGGAGATAACTGCCTGACCTTTCGGCGTTCTGGCCTCAAAAAGCTCCTCAACACGGGGCAGGCCGCTGGTAATATCGAGTCCGACTACCCCCCCGGTGTGGAAGGTGCGGAGCGTGAGCTGGGTACCGGGCTCACCAATGCTCTCAGCAGCGATGATGCCAACAGCGGTGTTGGGTGTGACCAGGTGACCACGGGCAAGGTCTCTGCCGTAGCAGTACTGGCAGGCGCCCCGTCGTGACTGGCAGGTAAGTGGCGACCTTATATGAACCCTGGTTATTCCGGCAGCGGTAATCTTGCTTGCTTTTTCCTCATTGATTTCCTCATTCCGGTCAACAACGGTTTCCCCGGTTTCGGGATGGACAGCCGGACTGGCGGTAACACGCCCGGTGATGCGCTCTTTGAACGGAGGCAGCAGACCTTTTTCTTTCGGCTCGGTTATCCAGATACCATTGTTGGTGCCGCAGTCCTGCTGGAAGGTAATAACGTCTTGGGCAACATCGATGAGACGGCGGGTAAGGTAGCCGCTGTCCGACGTCCGTAGCGCGGTATCCGCCAGACCTTTACGAGCGCCGTGGGTGGATATGAAGTATTCCAGTACGCTATGACCCTCGCGGAGGCTGGACTTGATAGGGAATTCGATTATCTTGCCTGCGGGGTCGGTCATCAAACCGCGCATACCTGCCATCTGCCGTATCTGGGAGATATTACCCTTGGCTCCTGAGGTAGCCATCATGTAAATGCCACCATAGCGGTCAAGTCCTTCGGAGATAGTATGGGTGATATTATCGGTCGTTTCCATCCAGACACCAATAATCCCGTTATACCGTTCATCTTCGGTAATCAGTCCCCGATTGAACTGGTTTTCAATGATGGAAATCCTTTCTTCAGCCTGTTCAATGATTTTGGGTTTACTCTGCGGAACCGCAATGTCATTCATGGCGACCGTTGCGCCTGACCTGGAGGCATAGTGAAAGCCCAGTTGTTTTATATCATCCAGTACTTTGGCGGTCTCCTCTTCGCTCAATAGCTTGCAACAGTCGCTGGCTATCTGCTTTAAGGTCGATTTATCCACGGTTTTATTGAAAAAGCCTATTTGCGGTGGCAGGACCTCGCTGAAGATAATACGACCGGGTGTGGTCTTAATCCTTTCGCCATTGGCCGGGTCTCTGACTTCAATCTCAGCGTGGAGGTCAATAATGCCCAGTTCACGGGTGAGTTTGGCTTCTTCAAAACTGCCGAATACTTTGCCTTCTCCTCTGACTCCAGGCTTGATGATAGTCAGATAATAACAGCCGAGGACCATGTCCAGGGTCGGAGTTACCGTTGGCTCACCACTGCTGGGCAGCAGCAGGTTCCGGTGGCTGAGCATCATCTGTCGGGCTTCTTCCACGGCGGCTTTTGACAGCGGTACGTGCACCGCCATCTGGTCGCCGTCGAAGTCAGCGTTGAAGGCGGAGCAGACCAGCGGGTGTATCTGAATAGCGCTGCCATCGATGAGTACCGGCTCAAAAGCCTGAATACTAAGACGGTGCAGGGTAGGGGCACGGTTGAGTAAGACCGGGCGTTCTGTAATCACATCTTCCAGAATGTCATATACCTCTGGCTTGGCTCTCTCGACCAGGCGGCGGGCACTCTTGATATTAGGTGCCAGCCCCTGCTCGACCAGACGGCGCATGACAAAGGGTTTAAATAGTTCCAGCGCCATTCTCCTGGGCAGTCCACACTGGTAGATATTGAGCTCGGGGCCGACGACAATGACCGAACGCCCGCTGTAGTCCACCCGTTTGCCGAGCAAGTTCTGGCGGAAGCGGCCCTGCTTGCCGCGGAGCATGTCAGAGAGCGATTTCAGCTTATGGTTGCCGCTGACCGAGATAGCTCTGCCTCTTCTTCCATTGTCGATGAGTGAGTCAACCGCCTCCTGGAGCATCCGTTTCTCGTTCCGGATGATTATCTCCGGTGCTCCGATATCGATTAAGTGGCGCAGGCGGTTATTGCGGTTGATAACCCGCCGGTAAAGGTCATTCAGGTCACTGGTGGCGAATCTGCCGCCATCCAGTTGTACCATTGGTCTCAGGTCAGGAGGCAGGACCGGCAATACAGTCAGTATCATCCATTCCGGCTTGTTGCCGCTATAGCGGAAGGCTTCCACTACCCGCAGTTGCTTGCTGGCTTTCTTGCGCCGTTGCCCGGAAGATGACTGCGTTTCCAGCAGCAGCCCGTTCCGCACTTCGTCAAGGTTAATATTCTTGGTAATCTGAAGTATGGCTTCCGCCCCCATGCCGGCTTCAAAGACCTGCCCGTATTTCTGCTTGAGGTCATGGTACTGGCTCTCATTAAGCAGTATTTTTACATGCAGTTCTTTGAGCTTCTGTATCTCTGCCGCGAGTTCTTCTTCCCGCTTGGTCTTTTTCTCACTGAAATCCCGGCGCAACTGGTTTATTTCTTCAACGGTTGCCTGGGCCTGCTCTTTTTCGGCGGTCGTTGCTTCCAGTGTGTTCTCCTGCCCGGTTATTTCACTGGCGCAATTCGCCTCCAGTTCCTTGATGGCTTCCCCGCGGGCTTCTTCATTGACGGTGGTAACGATGTACTGGGAGAAGTAGAGAACGTGCTCCAGGTTGCGTGGGGACAGGTCAAGCAGGAGGCCGAGTCGACTGGGAATACCCTTGGCGAACCATATATGGCTCACCGGACAGGCCAGCTCGATATGCCCCATTCGCTCCCGGCGTACTTTGGCGCGGGCGACTTCCACACCGCACTTGTCACAAATAACTCCCTTATAGCGTATCCTCTTGTATTTCCCGCAGTAGCACTCGAAGTCCTTGGTGGGGCCAAAGATGCGCTCGCAGAATAAACCGTCCCGTTCCGGTTTCAGGGTACGGTAATTGATTGTTTCCGGTTTGGTTACCTCGCCGTAAGACCAGCTTCTAATTTGCTCTGGCGAGGCCAGAGATATGCGTACCGCATCAAAATCATTGATTTCCAGCATTGTCTTCTTCTCCCTCTTCCAGAAGCGCGTCTTCAATATCTTTTGGCTCAATGTCCGTTTCAGGAACTTCTTCCAGAGTTTCTTCAGCAGTGGCTAACTTGGTCTCTTCTTCATTAATCACCTCAAGGGCAAGCCCCAGGCTTTGCAGTTCTTTAACCAGTACCTTAAATGATTCCGGAACACCGGGTTGGAGAATATCATCACCCTTGATGATAGCCTCATAGGCTTTCGCCCGGCCGGTGACGTCATCCGATTTAATGGTCAGCATTTCCTGGAGGTTGTGGGCAGCGCCGTAGGCTTCCAGTGCCCAGACCTCCATCTCACCGAATCGCTGGCCGCCGAATTGTGCTTTACCACCCAGGGGCTGCTGCGTAATCAGAGAGTAAGGGCCGGTGGAGCGGGCATGGACCTTGTCTTCCACCAGGTGAATAAGCTTCATCATGTAAATATTACCGACGGTAACCGGCTGGTCAAAAGGCTCACCGGTGTGACCGTCCCGCAGGATTGCCTTACCATAGGTAGGCGGAGCGAATTTCCCTTCGCCATTTACCCTGGATACTACCTGGTCCAGTTCCTCCGCGCCAAGCTCGCGACTGGGAATGCCCAGCTCTTCCAGCCAGAGACGAAGGCAGACATCTCTGGCTAAGCCCGGTTCAGAATCGTTGAATACCTGTTCACCGTTGTACCCCTGCTGGTTTACCCATTCTTTTGCCTTGTCCCGAGATATACCGAGTTTATCACCTTCAGGGTTGGGGTCAACCGCTCCCGCTTTCTGGGCAATCCAGGCCCGGCACAGGGAATCTTCAATAGCTTTATCGGTGGCACCATCAAAGACCGGGGTCAGTGCCTTGAAGCCCAGCGTCTGGGCAGCCCAGCCAAGGTGGGTTTCCAGGACCTGGCCGATGTTCATACGGGAAGGCACACCAATCGGGTCAAGGATAATGTCAACCGGGGTGCCGTCAGGGAGGAAGGGCATGTCTTCCTTGGGGGCAATGAGGGCAATAACCCCTTTGTTGCCATGTCGTCCGGCTAACTTGTCACCTACTGACACCTTTCGTTTCTGGGCGACCCAGGCCTGCACCCACTGGTTCACTCCGGCGGGGAGGTCCTCTCCCCCTTCCCGTGCGTCTTTACGGGAGTAGATTTTGACGTTAATCACCTTGCCCCACTCACCATGAGGGACCCGCAACGAGGTATCCTTTACTTCCCGGGCTTTCTCCCCGAAGATAGCCCGCAGCAATTTTTCCTCAGCCGATAGCTCGGTCTCACCCTTGGGAGTGATTTTGCCAACCAGAGTATCATCGGGCCTCACCTCGGCACCGATACGTATGATGCCACTTTCATCGAGTTCGCGAAGGCTCTCCTCGCCGACATTGGGTATATCCCGGGTAATTTCTTCGGGACCCAATTTGGTGTCCCTGGCTTCCACCTCATGCTTGGCAATGTGAATTGAAGAGAATTTATCTTCCTCTACCAGTCGGCTACTGATGATGATGGCGTCCTCAAAATTATACCCTTCCCAGCTCATAAAGGCGCACAACACATTCTGTCCCAAAGCCAGCTCTCCGTTTTCCGTGGCTGAGCTGTCCGCCAGAACCTGCCCCGCTACTACACGGTCGCCTTTATTTACCAGAGGACGCTGGTTAATGCAGGTACCCTGGTTGGTACGGACAAATTTCATCAGCTCATATCTGTCCTTGGTGCCGTCATCGTTGGCAATGGCGATGTGGTATTTGTTACCGTCTCTGCCATCGCTGACACTGGCGACATCAGTTACTACACCGGAATTTTTGGTAAAGATTACCTGACCGCTATGCTTGGCGGCTTCAAATTCCATACCGGTAGCCACCAGCGGTGCCTCAGCGCGGAGCAACGGTACTGCCTGTCGTTGCATGTTGGCACCCATCAACGCCCGGTTGGCGTCATCATGCTCAAGGAAAGGTATTAATGAGGTGGCGACACTGACTATCTGGCGGGGGGAAACATCCATTAGTTCAATTTTTTCCGGTGGCTCCAGTATATAGCCGTCGCCGAGCCGGCTCTCAATCTTCTTTTCCAGAAACTGGTTGTTTTCATCAAGAATGGCGTTAGCCTGGGCAATCACATACTTGTCTTCTTCATCAGCTGACAGGTAAAAGATTTCATCAGACACAAAGGGTACCACCGGTATGGTCTGAGCGGGGAGGCTGGCGAGTTTGGTAGCCAGCTTGGGGGTAATGACGGTACCGGCTTTAACCATGGTTTTACCCTCTCCGTCAAGCACTGCCTCCCGGATGGTCCTGCCGAGAAGCTGTTTTGAAGTATTGCTGAGCTCATTGATGACCTTGCGGTAGGGGGTTTCAATGAAGCCGTATTCGTTGATTGAACTATAGGTAGCCAGCGAGCCGATGAGGCCGATATTTGGTCCCTCCGGGGTTTCTATGGGACATATCCGGCCGTAGTGAGAAAAGTGGACATCGCGGACCTCAAAGCCGGCACGCTCACGGGATAGACCGCCCGGACCCATGGCGGAGAGGCGGCGCTTGTGGGTCAGTTCGGCGAGGGGGTTGGTCTGGTCCATAAACTGTGAGAGCTGGGAGCCGCCGAAGAATTCTCTTACCGCGGCTACTATAGGCCGAATGTTGACCAGCGCGCTGGGGGTAACCGCCTCGGTGCCAATAATGCTCATGCGCTCTCTTACCACCTGCTCGAGGCGGAGGAAGCCGATACGGAACTGGGTCTGCACCAGTTCACCAACGGTGCGTACCCGCCGGTTACCGAGGTGGTCAATATCGTCAGCAGTATCACTGTCATTGTTAATCAGGATAATACGGCGGACAATTTCGATAATGTCTTGTTTGGTGAGTGTACGCTCTTTGAGGCTCACGTTGAGGCCCAGTCGCTTATTGAGCTTGTAGCGACCTACCGTCCCCAGGTCATAGCGTGCCGAGTCAAAGAACAGGTTCTTAATCAGTTTTCTGGCGTTTTCGAGGTTGGGTAGTTCGCCGGGGTGTAATTTCCGGTAAATGTCCAGCAGTGCCTCTGCCTCATCCTTGATATTGGGGTCGCGCTCTATGGTTGGCTTGATATACTGGTGCTCTGCAGAGCTATTGTCTTCGGGAAACAGGGTAAGCAATTCGGTATCATTGCTGTAGCCGATGGCGCGCAGCAGGGTGGTAATCGGTATCTTCCGTTTGCCGTCTATCTTGACCGAAATGACGTTCCGGTTGCTGGTCTCAAACTCCAGCCAGGCTCCCCGGGTGGGTATGAGCTTGGCGAAGCATAGTGCCCGGCCAGTAGTGGAGTCTTCTTCAGTGGTGAAATAAACACCGGGCGAGCGGAGTAACTGGCTGACCACTACCCGTTCGGCGCCACTGGTGATAAAGGTGCCTTTGGCGGTCATTAACGGGATGTCGCCGAAAAACAGGTCCTGTTCCTTGATTTCACCGGTTTCTTTGACCAGCAGTTGTACCCTGACGTAAAGCGGAACGGAGTAGGTCAGGTCTCTTTCGTGGCAGTCTTGCTCATTGTGTCCCGGGCGTGGATCGCGCAATTCGTAGGCAATGAAGCTAAGCTGCAATCGGTTGTTGGTGATGTCGTGAATCGGGGACACTTCTTCCAGCAGTTGCTTCAGCCCATTTTCCTGGAATCTCTGGAAGGAGTCCAACTGGACTGTAATCAGGTTGGGTACATCGAGCAAGTGGGGTAGGCTGGAGTAGGATTTCCTGATAACCGGTAACTTTGATTCCCCGGCGGGCTTTGGTGATGTAAGAACCATCTTCACTCCTTGAAAAAAACGTGTGTACTGATACTTTCCTGCGTTCGTCCTGCGGATAACTCTATGACCTAATGTGGATATACGGCATAATCAAAATAAAGAATATTGTTATACAATGAGGTAAAGACACATTGGGGCATTGTCACAAATCTTAATGATACCACCTTCCCCCGTTATTGTCAAGTATTTTTACGGCGTTTTTATGGGTCAGGTGGTGAACCATTTATCGTATAAACGCATTCGGGAGAAAATCGGTATGCAGTGTGGGGATTATATTCAGGAGCACAAATGGGTGAAGGGGAAGCGGTGCCGCTGGTTATGGTATGTTATTTATGAAGGCGAAGAGATAAGCTCAGGATTTCACATTACCGGATGGCGCCCGGCTTGTGCCGGACTGTTTTCCAAATACATAGTGCCGGGTTTCACTTAGTGCTGACATGAGTTTAGTACCTCGTTGACCGGGATTTATGCGGAGTACTTTTTGGTCGGCAGCGGTAAGCCGCGATAGTTATAACCGACGTCTTATCCTGCTATAATGAGAGTATATGAGATTTGGTGAAACTTTTGCGCCCCGTCTCGTGCTGGCGATTATCAGCATCCTTCTGGAGGAAGGTGCTATCTTTGTCATCTGGCGCTGGGCGTTGCCTCATTTTGATATTGAACTCCCGCTTTATGTGCTGGTTGCCATCATGGTCGGCTGGCTGGTGTATGCGGTGGCTACATTTATTATTGTCACCCGGGCTCTGGGGAAGAAAGCCTTCATCGGTCTGCAAACCATGGTTGGCAGTAAGGGGAAGGTTGCCAGACCGCTGGCTCCGGAGGGTATGGTCAGAATTAAGGGCGAGCTGTGGGGGGCTACCTCCGAAGAGGGGAAGATGGATATTGGCGAGGAGGTAACTGTGGTGGGGGAGGATGGGCTCAAGCTTATAGTGCGGAAAGGCGGTCCCCGGTTGACTACACGTTAAACAGGAAGGTTATGACGTCACCATCCTGGACGATGTAGTCTTTGCCCTCGAGGCGCAGCAGACCTTTCTTCCGTGCCTCAGCCAGGCTGCCACAACCGGTCAGGTCGTCATAGCTGATTACTTCGGCGCGGATAAACCCCCGCTCCATGTCGGAGTGGATTTTACCGGCGGCGTTGAGGGCGGTGGTGCCTGTCTTGATGGCGCGGGCACTGACTTCCCCGGAGGCGGTGGTAAAGAAATTAATCAGGTCCAGTAGTTCATAGGACTGGCGGAGAGCACGGTCAATCCCGGACTCCGTAATACCGAAATCGGCGCGGAATTCGGTGGCGGCATCGTTATCCAGTTGCGATAGTTCCATTTCCAGCTTGCCGCAGAGGGCAATCACGTGGCAATTTTTCCGTGAATGATGTGCGTTGAGCTCGGCTTCCAGTGAGATTGCCGGTTGAAGCTGGTCTTCACCGATGTTAACCACTATCAGCAGTGGTTTGGCGGTTAAAAACTGGTAGTTGGCCAGTGTTTTGGTCTCGGCGTCGGTCAGGCTTAGTTCGCGGATAGGGACCTCGTTTTCCAACTCGGCTTTCAGTCTTAACAGGAACTCCTGCTCTCTATCAAACACCTGGCGCTCGGGTGGCTTGGCGCCTTTTAAGGAATGCTCGATTCTCTCCAGTCTTCTTTCGATGATGGACAGGTCGGAAAAGGCGAGTTCCAGGTCCATGGTAGCCATATCCCGTTTCACATCCAGGCTGCCTTCACTGTGGGGAATACGGTCATCAACGAAAGCCCGGACGACGTTGATGAGCGCATCTACCTGGCTGAGTTGATTGAGCAGCTCCCCACCTATTCCCTTATCCTTCGCCATGCTCCTGACGGAGGCGCCGACATCAATGTAGCGGGCTTCGACCGGTACCAGTTTCTGGGGGTGGAGCATTTCAGCCAGGTTCTGCAGCCTGGGGTCGGGAATCCTGGCAATGCCGAGGTGCGATTTCATGCTATCCGGCGCATGGCTGGCGGTATCGACGGTGCCTCCGGTCAGGGTGTTGAAAATAGTGGTCTTGCCGCTCTGAGCCAGACCGATAATACCGATGTCTATACTCATCAGTCTCGTCTATCCCCAATAGTAATGGCCATTTTATCAGCGGCCGGACTTCACTATGTCTCGGGCTCGCTTCAGGGCGAGGTCTCTTTCCGAAACGTTGAGTCTTTCGTTGGCGGCCAGTTCCAGCAGGGCGAGGAGCGCCTCATGGGTGCCAATCTCGCCGATAAGGTTAATGGCTTCGTTGCGCAGCTTGGGATTCAGGAGCATATCGGTGGCAATAGCCGATAGTTTCTTCAGTTCATCGTACCTGGTTGTTTCCGTAGGATTTTCCGCCATTACCATTCACCTCTGAGCTTGAGTAATATCAGGCAGACCGGCCTTTTGATGCCCTCGCTGGGATTATTCCTCAATGAGGACAGTTTGTCAACCTTATCAAGCCACCGGCGGTGTGGTACAATGGGGGCAGCATTGAAGAGGAGCGCCGGGATTGCTGTATGTTCTGCTGGGAGAGGATGATTATTCCGTTCGTCAGTCGCTGGAGAAGATAAAGGACAGCGTTGGCGACGAGACGGTGCGGGGAGCCAATATCGCGGTATTTGATGGACGGCAGCTGGCAATAGACCAGTTGCGGAATTCATGTGAGACGGTACCCTTTTTAGCTGAGAAGCGTCTGGTTATTGTTGAAGGATTACTGGAATGCTTTGGGGTCAAGGCCAATGCCCGGCGGAAAAAGGGGAAAAGCCGCGCTGACCAGGCAGATACGTACTTTCAGGACATTGCCGGTTACCTTCACCGGATACCTGACTTCACCACACTGGTGCTGGTGGACGGTAAAATCGGTAACAACAATCCGCTGCTAAAGGAAGCCTCTTCAGCCAAAGCCGAGATACAGGTTTTTCCGTTGTTGAACCGGGACAGGCTGCGCCAGTGGATAAGACGGCGGGTAAAAGAGGCGGGCGGTTCTATCTCTGAGGAAGCGGTGAGATTGCTGGAGAAGTACGTGGGTAGTAATCTCTGGGTTATGGCCAACGAAATTGACAAGCTGACGTTATTTGCCCTGGGCCGTACCATTGAGGCGGGCGATGTCGGGGAGGTGGTCAGCTCGGCGCAGGAGATTAGTGTGTTTGCCCTGGTTGATGCCCTGCTCGAGTTTCGGGTCAGCGAAGCCGAAAAGCTGCTGGAACAACTGTTGCAACGTGGCGCCGCTGCGCCATATCTGCTGGTTATGCTGGTGCGTCAGGCACGGATGCTGATTATGATAAAGGAACTGAGGAAACAGGGGAGATCCGGTGTCGAGATTCGGGGAAAACTGGGTCTGAAGTCAGAATTCGTTTTCAAACGGGTTTCTGAGCAGGCTAGCCGGTATTCCCTGGAGAGGCTCGGGGAGATGTATCACCGGCTTCTCGAGGCTGATATTGCCATAAAAACCGGGAAATGTGAGGGTGACCTTGCCCTCAATATCCTGGTTGCCGAATTGAGCCAGCGCCGTCCGTTCTCGACACCACCGGTACGGACGGCGTAAATAGCCGGGAGGTTCATATGAAGGTTCGTAAGGCGGTTATTGTAGCTGCAGGCCGGGGCACCAGGTTCCTGCCGATTACCAAAGCCCTGCCCAAGGAAATGCTGCCCCTGATAGACAGGCCCTTAATCCAGTATTCGGTGGAAGAGGCGATACATTCCGGTATCGAGCGGATTGTTATGGTGACGGCTGCGGGGAAGCAGGCAATGGAAGATTACTTTGACCGTGACCTTGAACTGGAACGTATTCTGGAAAGGAAGGGCGATACCGGGCGGTTACGGCAAATACGGGAGCTGGCTAATCTGGTCGATATCTGCTCGGTCCGGCAAAAGGAACAGCTGGGACTGGGACACGCTATTCTTGCCGCTAAGGGAGTGGTGGGGAACGAGCCGTTTGCAGTACTGCTGCCGGATGACCTGATAGAGAGCGAAATGCCTGCCCTGGAGCGAATGATTGACGTTTTCCAGCAGCATGGGGGGAGTGTGGTCGCGGTGGAGGGCATTGATACCGGCGATACGGAAAAATACGGTGTCATTGAACCTGTAAAGGTAGCTGATGGAGTTTATCAGGTAATAAGTCTCGTGGAAAAGCCCGCCCCGTCAGTGGCGCCGTCCAATCTGGGGGTGGTGGGCAGGTATGTGTTAACGCCGGAGATATTCGATGTCCTGGAGAGGACACCGCCGGGAAAGGGTCAGGAAATACAGCTCACCGACGCCCTGCAATTGCTGCTTAAAGACCAGGCAATCTATGCCTGTGAGCTGGAGGGCACTCGCTATGACACGGGTAGT
>Ga0180431_10005908_pt1 | contig 14703 bp, 11 predicted proteins | sample SS_ome_11_FD_132459 | JGI IMG/M metagenome (GOLD analysis project Ga0180431, IMG submission 132459) | Hypersaline lake sediment archaeal communities from the Salton Sea, California, USA - SS_1_MS_1 metaG | ecosystem: Environmental > Aquatic > Non-marine Saline and Alkaline > Hypersaline >... | reverse complement strand
GGCGTCACACTCGGTGCCTGTGATCCTCGCGCTGTTGGGCTCCGGACTGGCGAGTCTCTGGTCGGGCAACCCGCTGACAACGATGGTCAGTTGGGCTTTGTATGATCTAATGCTGGCCTTGGGATGGGTGGCGAGCGGGGCAGATCGGCAAGAGGCCGTGCGCGTCTTAATGGTAGGAGTGGGCTCCGGAGTCCTGCTGTGGGCTGGTGTTGCGGCACAAGGAGCTGGCGTTGGAAGTGTTGCATGGGGACTGCTTCCAGCCGGGGGTCCTGGGATGGTGATCTGGACAATCGCGGGTCTCGTGCGGATCGGAGCCTATCCTCTCCACACTTGGGTTCCGCGCAGGCTTCCATCCGGGGCGGCGCCGACGGCTATGCTGCTCCTGAGCCCTCTACTGGGCTGGGGGCTGTGGATTCGTCTTTTATTGGCGGGGGACGGAGGGCTGCCGGTGGCTCGGTGGATGATCGCACCGGCCCTGTTGACGCTGCTAGCGGGCAGCATCCTGGCGTGGACAGAGAATGAGGTTCGCAGGTCGCGGGGTTGGATCAGCATGGCGGGGAATGGCACTATTCTGCTGGCAACTGTTCTCTCACATCTGCGGGGGGCCGAGGCGGGGGCGCTGGCGTTGGCTTCCGCGGGGGGGATGATGCTAGGGGCGGTGGGGTGGATGCTGAGTACGACCATGCTTTTCCTGGGCCGGAGCATTCACCGGGACGAAGGAGTGGACCTGATTGGGTGGCTTTGGGCGGTGCCGTCGCTGATCGGTGCCCTGTCGTTGGTTGGTGCACCACTGACGGCTGGCTATGTGGGGGTTTCTTCGGCTCTGTCAGGGGTTTCGAAGACCCGCGCTTTGGGCTTGCTCGTGGGTGGGTTTGTCGGGCATCTCCTGGTATCTGCGTCAACGGCTAGGTGGCTCCGATCGTCTGATCCAAGTGATGGGATGGGAGGAGGGTTCTTGGAGAGGATAGCGTACGGAGCAAGTCTCGGAGGTCTGGGTGTCGCCGTGGTCGTATTCGGGGTAATTCCAGCTCGCGTAATCGCTGGTGAGGGTTTTTCGCCCGATTTGACGCTTCGTGGTCTGCTCACCGGCGTCCCGCTGGCCGGATGGCTGATGTGGGGAGGAGGTGTGTTGGTTGGAGGGATGGTTGGTTGGTTGGAGAGTGGGTTCCGTCCGCGGGTGTCCCTTTGGCTGGATGCGCTTCACGATGTGGTGTTACTGGAATGGGGGTACGGGCTGGTTGCGGGAGCAGTGGAACAGGGGCTTGGGATGATTCGCATGATGGACGCGATCCTGGGCGGTCGCGCGGCCATACTTTGGTCCTCAGTTTTCCTGCTCATCGTTGTGTTGATGATGGTGGGGTAGCCGTGTTTCTACTGGAGGAACTGCTTTCGAGATTGGTGCTGTTGACCGCCCTTCCGGCCGGCATAGGCGTGGTGATTTCGGCCACGCTGTTGGTGGTAAGCCGGGATTGGAGACTGAACGTCTTTGCATTGGCTGCTCAATACTTCTTCTTGACGTTGTCGATGACGCAGGTGGTGCGAGTAGAGATGGCGGCGGTGAAGGGCTTGATCGGCTGGGTGATCTGTCTGGTCTTCTATATGACGGAGCAGCAAGCGCAATCGTCAGGACAGACCGGGGAATCGACTGAGGACGTGGCGTTGGAAAGTTGGTTTGGGGCGCGACTCCGTCTGTGGAGGCATGAGGGCATTTCGGCGCAGGCGGCGTTTAGTTTCCTGGCGGCACTGTTGGTGGGCGCAGCGATCTATGCTGGGGCGTCTGCGATTTCGCTGCCGGAGTTGCCGACTGATTTGAGTTTGATCTGCTACTACTTGACGGCGGTCGGGATTCTCCTCTTGGGGTTGAGTCAGGACCCGCTGCGCGTGGGCGTTGGGCTGCTGACGATTCTGTCGGGATTCGATCTCTTTTACGTTGCGCTGGAGCCGAGCCTGGTCGTCACGGGCCTCGTGGGGTCGATCAGTTTTGTTGTGGCGCTGGGTACGGCTTATTTGAAGGCTGCGTTGGCCGTGGGGACGGAGGAGACGCCCGCGTGATAGCAGGACTTCTTCTGTTTCTCGTCCTGCCGCTGGTTATGGGAGGGACGGTTTACGCCCTGCGTCGATGGGCGACGCTCTCAGCGCTGCTGTCCGTTGGGATGAGTGTAGCACTGGGTCTGATGATCTTGGTGCTGCCGTTGGGTAGAACCATCGAGATTTGGGGGCGACAGATTGTGATGGGGGGGACGCTCTCCTTCTTGGGGAGGGAGCTGATCCTCGAGGACGTTGATAGGGTGGCCATGGCCTTTCTCTACCTGACAGCGTCTGGCACGTTCCTACTTGCATGGCAGACATCGCCTGGATCACTGCTGTTCCCGGTAGGGTTTGGGGTCCTCAGCTTGTTCAGCGGGTCACTGCTGATTCGGCCGCTGATCTACGCTGTACTTCTCTTTGAGATTGCAGTCGCCATATCGGTGTTTGGGCTCCAGGCGGAGGGAGGGCGACCGGGGAAGGGGGCCCTCCAGTATCTCTCATTCTCCTTGCTGGGAATGCCGGGCCTGCTGGTCATTCACTGGCTGATGGACCGCTACGCCTTGACGCCTGACAATACCGGTCTGCGAGACACAGCTGCGGGTCTATTGGCGTTATCGTTTATGTTGTTGATGGGAGGTACTCCCTTTCACTGGTGGATGCCTGCCGTTGCGGACGACGGTGAACCGATGGCAGGCGCGTTCGCCTTCAGCGTGAACCACGCGGCCGTCTGGTTTCTCTTGCTCGGCTTCTTAGAGACGTATCCGGACATAGCCGCCTACGGGCGCTTTGGACCCCTGGTGGCGGGGGTTGGGCTGGCCATGATTGGGGTCGGTGGCGTTCTGGCGGCGGCACAGCGACGGCCTGGGAGGATCTTGGGCTATGCCGTGCTGGCGGACAGCGGTGCTGCGCTTGTGGCTCTTGGGCTGAGCAGCGAGGCAGGTCTGGCGCTGGCCCTCCTATGCATTCTATCTCGTCCGTTTGGTGTCTTACTCATGGCGGCGGGGATAAGGGGACTGAAGGACCGTCGACGTGATCTCGGATGGCGGGCCGGGAGTGCAAGAGGCCTGGTGACTGAAGCCCCTTGGAGCACGCTGGCGTTCTTGATTGGAGGGTTGTCGATCGCGGGTTTACCCATCACGGCGGGTTTCGCTGCGAGGTGGTCACTCTATCGCGGGCTGGGGCGTGCGGGACTTGTGGCGGTGCTCTTAATGATGGCGGCCAGTCTGGGTGTGATGATTGGGGTCTGGCGAGTTCTCTCTGTCGTAATGGCGGAATGGGAACCGGAAGACGTAAAGAGAGGCGAGCTCGGCCGGGTTGAGCGTGAGGGTTGGGCGAGGGGGACTGTGGTGCTGGTGGGCGTGGTCGCGTGCGTGGTGGTTGGTTTGGTACCGCAGGCGCTGGCCCCGACGGCGTCGCGCCTGGCCGGGTTGTACACCTTCTTGGTTCGCTGAGGCGTGTGCCATGCGGCTTGGGAGGACCTGGTCTATGGTGGATTGCGTCGCATCTGTTTCGGGTGTCGCTAGGATTTTTCAGAGAGGGTAAGGAGTCGTTCGTAGGTGGAGCTTCCTGCTGATCTGCAGTTCAGTCAGGCGAGCCTGCAGGACTATGCGGAGTGTGCCCGGCGGTTCCATCTCCGCTATGTCCTGCGATTGCGTTGGCCTGCTGAGGAGACAACGCGGGCCACGGAGAATGAGCGACGCCAGCGGAAGGGAGCGACGCTTCATCGTCTTATTCGCCAGCACGTGGTTGGGGTCCCTGTGGAGGCGCTGTCGCGAAGCATAAGCGACATCGAGGTCCGGCGATGGTGGGAAAGCTATCTCGACTTACGACCAGCGGCGCACTCTACGATGCGGCATCCAGAGGTGACGCTCTCGACCTTAGTTGGTCAGTACTCGCTGACGGCACGCTATGACCTCATCGCCGTCGACGGAGACCGCGAGGTTATGGTATTTGACTGGAAGACGTACCGAAAGCGGCCTCAGCGGAGATGGCTGGCGAGACGGCTGCAGACAAGGGTATACCCCTATGTGTTGGTTCGGGCGTGGGATGCGCTAGGTGAGGAGGGCTCCGTCCAGCCGAGTCAAGTGTCGATGTCCTATTGGTTTGCTGAGTTTCCATCGACGACGGAGGTGTTCGGATATGATGAAGAGCAATTTCGTGCCGATGGGAAGTATCTCCAGAGGCTGGTATTGGAGATTGGCGAGCGCACAGCGGCGTGCGTGGAGGGAGAGCTTCTCCCGCGGACTAGCGACAGGGAGCGGTGTCAATTCTGCCGCTATCGGTCGCTGTGTCGGAGGGGCGTAGAGCCTGGTGACGTCAACGCGGCTATGGCAGAGTTGGCCTCGGAAGAGCTTTCGGACTTCAACCTGGACTTTGAGCAGATAGCTGAGTTTGAGATGGGCTGAGCCGGTAACGGGTGACAGCGCGGCGGGTTTGTGGCTGAAAGACACGGTCAGAGGGGCTGGAAACCGGCAGTCCGCGCCTGAGGTCTATGCCTAGATGCGGGAGAGAATCCCCAGTGTGGCGGTCCACACCAGGACTTGGACCAGGACCGTGGCGCCCCACAGGAGGTAGCTAGCCAGGCGGCTGCGGCGGTAGAGGACAGCTCCTAAGGAACCGTTTAGGATCAGGGTCAGCATGCCGATTAGAGGCACCCTGAAGAGTTCGGTCCTGGGACCCAATCGATCCGGGGCGCCTGATGGACCAAAATGGAGTGGGATCAGCGCGGGCAGGCTGGGGAAGCGGTAGCTGACGATCGCCAGGAGGGAGACGAAGGCCAGGGCGCCCACGGCAAGAAGGACCAGCCCCAACGAGTCCCGCCAGATGGGCCAGTCGAGGATGGGTGGGCGGCGGGTGGATTGCTCGATGGTCTGCGTGGGGCCCATCTGGACCCTTTGCTGGAGGGAGTCGAGGAACGCTTCTCGACGGGCGGGCGACAAGGCGTAGACGAGGCCCGGTGTCGCAACAAAGATCTGGTCCCGAAGCGGCCGGGTGGCGTAGAAGAGTGTGGGCCCACCGTCCTCCAGTTCTCCATAGCCTACCCAGTGGCCTGGCCAGCGACCGCCGTAGAAGTGAACCTCGCCTTTGATGTCGTCGCCGGTGAAGACTCTCTCAATCGCTCCCGTGGGGATGATCTGTTGGGAGGTTCCCCAATGGATGATGAGCGCGTTGCGGTCGAGCCTGTAGCTGGCGCCTGCCAGGCCGTAGACCCAATAGGCAATCAAGCCGACCAGGATGAGGCCTAGGGTGGTGGCGAGCCCGACCAGGAAGGTGCCGAAGGTGACGGGCCGGGAGGCCGCGACGCCGACAAGGGCCGCGTTGCCGAGGAGGATAGAGCACATCAAGCCTAGGCCAATGCCGAATCCCCTTCCGACGTTGACGCCCCACTTGCTCATAGTCGCGTTTTCGCTCACGATCGCGGATTATACCAGGGTGATGGTGAAGGACAACCGGTGGGCGGGGGGGAAGGGCACAAACTGGTGGGGGGCCGATCACGTGGCGCAGAGGGTTGCGGTGGCAGGGACGTGGGAGTCAAGGTGATGGCGGCACGCGGGTGCGCAGACGACTTGTTACGGAGATCGGCCATGGTTGGAGGCCCTTGACGCCCGTGTACTGATTAGTTGTGACGGGCATGCGTGGCAAGCGTACGGTCCTGAAGTGGAATGCACCTGGAAGGTGCATTCCACCCCCATGCGGCGACAACTCGTTTGTGCACTCGCGGCACGCGTGGGCCTCTCAAGGGGTCTGGTAGAGAGAGAGGCCCTTCGGAGTTCCGCGTGGGGAGGAAAGGCGTCCAGTAGCTGCCAGCAGTTGGGTGGGTAGGGGAGCTGCTATTGGCCGAGATGCATGGGCATGATGACGTGGGTGAACCCGTCGCCCCCCACGGGCCGGATGACGCCGGGGCTTGAGGGCGTCGTCGTGTCCAGGCTGACCTGGGGAGCGTTGGTCACCGAGAGAACGTCAATGAGGTACTTGACGTTAAAGGCGATCTCAACACTCTCCCCCTCGATGGTGGCGTCGAGTTCGCTCACGTCCTCGCCTGTCTCGGCTGACGTAGCGGAGACGCGGACGCGCCCGGGCTCCAGGTCGTTCCCCGGCTCAACTTGGATTCTGCTGATGTTGGCCGCGTCGCGTGCGAAGATCTGTGCCATCTTGCAAGCCTTTAGAAAGGACGCGGCATCGATGACGGTGTGGGTATTCCGGTCTCGGGGAATGATCTGACGATAGTCCGGGAAGTTCCCGTCGATGAGTTGGGAGACGAGCACGATGTCGGTGAGTTCAAAGATGACCTGATTCCGCTCGGCAGTGACGTGGATGGAGATGGGATCCTCTTGATCGCCGCTGATGCGCCGGAGCTCAGTTAGTGCTTGGGCGGGGATGATGATGCTGAAGGGGTCAGACACGGCGTCGGGAAGGTCGACGGTGCGCACGGAGAGGCGGAAGCCATCGGCGGCGGCGAGGGTTAGTTTCTGGTTCTCAAACTGGGCGAGTACGCCAGTGAGGATCGGACGGCTCTCATCCGTGGCTGCTGCGAAGGCCACTTGCTCGACGGCCTCACGGAGAACGTCGGGCTCGATGGGAATGCCGGCGGCGTCGTCATCGGGGACGGTGACGATAGGGAACTCCTGGGCATCGATGCCTTTAATGTTGGCCTCGCTGCGTGCAGCGCGCACATTGAGCGTCTGCGTGCGAACCACCAGCTCCAGGTCAACGTGCCCTGGTGGAAGGGCATTGATCAAGTCGATGAAGGTGCGGGCCGGAACTGTGGTGGCTCCCTCTTCGTCGACTTTCGCGCCAATCCAACAGTTGATACCTACCTCAAGGTCAGTGGCGGAGAGGCGCAGTCGCCCGCCATCGGTCTCCAAGAGGACGTTTCCCAGGACGGGCAGGGTGGAACGGGGCGAGACCGCGCGGCCGACGATGCTGAGGCCCTCGGCCAGGTTTTCTTGTAGGCAGGAGACCTTCATCAGTGTGACCCTCCTCAGTGATGCTGGTCAGGCTTGGTTAGGCAGTCAGTATACACCAAGTGTGAGACCGGCACAAGTCTAAGAGTCTTCGATCTCTTCCCATCCGGGCACGTGGAGACGGACGAGGTCCCCATGGTGGTCGACGATTGCCCGGAAGCCGGCCATCCAGAGGGCGGTCCGTAGTTGATCTGCGTCGACGGCGCCGGGTTCTAGGATCTTATCCATGTGATCGATAGCATGCGCGACCGAGGCGCGCGTGAAGAGGTTTTCATCGCCCAGCAGACGGATGACGCCATCGGTCACGAGGTCACCCATTGCCTGGATCCGCTCCTGGAGGCGGCAGACGATCTGTCGGTCGAGCTGGGTCGCGTCGACGTGACGAAGGAAGTCGTCCTCGGGGATGGCATAGAATGGTTCACCGCCGATGGTGGTGACCTCGGCTCGTTCACCTTCTTCGTTGAAGACGAGATCGGCGAAGAGGGCGCCAGTTGCCCGGCTAGCCATCGTAGGCCTCGGCCTTGTTAGACTCACCGGGTTGCCGGGCAGACGGGGAGGTACAGTGCTGTTCGTTGCGGGTTGGTCGGAAGTCGTAGATGCCGTCGTGGAGGGGATAGGAGCGACGGCAGGCGTGGCAGACGAGGGCCTGGCGATGTTGGGTCAGGTCGGCGGAACCGCAGTTTATGCAGCGGAACAGGTCTCGGACGGGGCTCATGGGCTGGCCGGCGGTGTGATTGGCCCGGACGAATACGCTAGGTGAGAGGGCCGCAACACGTCCCAGGGGCTGACACAGGCGGTCGAGGGCGACGAGAAGAGGCGTGGGCAGGAGTCTCTTGAGGATGGCGAGGCGGAAGGTGGAGACGGCGCGACGGTCGCGTGGCTCAAGGCCCTGCTGGCGCAGCAGGTGATTGATCCATACTGGGTGAAAGTCGAAGTTGAGGGAGGCAAACTCGACTGGGTCCTTTGCAAACGGTGACCAGGTCTGTCGGCCAAGGATGAACCGAAGGATGGCTTTCAAATTTCTCTTGTTGGCGAACTCAAGGATGAGGGTGCCGTCGGATGCCAGGATGTGGCCCACTCCGCGGAGGACCGCCGGTGCGTTTGTGGCGTGATGCAGGGCGCGGACGATGACGACCGTGTCGAACGTTGCAGCTGCGAAGGGCAGGCGGTAGAAGTCGCCGGCGACGTAGGTGAGGTTTGGCCCGCCGGCGCCGCCGTGGCCCCATAGGCGGCGAGCTTCGCGCAGCTGCGATAGGGCGTAGTCGAAGATGAGCACCTCGTCGTATCCTGCGTAAAGGGGCACGAGGCGGCCGTATCCGCCGCCGATGTCGATGAGGCGGCGCCCTGTGGAGGGGAGCATTCGTTGAAGGGCGATGCGCTCCGCGCCGTCCTCGTATTCCCGTCCGGCGCCCCAGAATTCTGTACGGTATGCCGAGCCCTCGTAGTCGCAGACCGGGTGATTTGTCTGGGGGGTCACGATTGGGCTCGCTCCCGATAGCCGTGGCCTACTGTGTTGGCGGGCGAGCGCGTGGAGGCGGGTGACCGTGCGGCACGCGGCGCCGTGGCCGTGGAGGTGTCCTTGTGAGGACGGGGAAGTGGTGCGCAATGCTTGGTATGTGCACGGGTGGGACGTGTGCCGGGCTGTTCGAAGGGTGCGTGGAATGGGGCACAATGTGGGTGCTGTGCCTGGGATGGTGAGGTGACTCCATCTGGGTGCAAAGTAGCTCCTCCTGTTGCTTCCGTCGATGCGGTGGTCTGGGACGAGGATGGCGTTCCAGATGACTAGGAATATTAGCATCATCCTTTGGAGGCGGCAACTGGGGATGGCGGGAGCGACTTCGGTGGGCTTGGGTCGGAGGCGTTTGTGGGCGGAGTACCGGCCCACCAGTTTGGGGGGGGGTGAGGAGAGCGCTCTGTGTTTCACGTGAAACGTCGCGGGCCCGACCGTTGGGCTCCGCCGGGGGGGGCTTGGAGGTGTTTCACGTGAAACATCCAGGGCAGCGTGCTTCGTCTCAACCTCATCAGTAGGGGGCGGCCCGGCGACATCGAAGGGGCCCGAGAGATGGGGCGATGGTTCCCGCGAAGACTGACGGTCATGGTAGGCGGTCACCCCTCTGCCCTCGAATGATCGGTTCAGTCGCTGTCGCACGGTCGCTGGGGCAAGGTGCGATTCCCGGTGTGCTTTGGGATGCGTCGCAAGGGGGGGGGCTTGGTCGGTCGACACCAGCCGCCGAAGGTTCCTCGAGCCACGCGTCGAGAGTCTTGGAACCTCAGCTGCAAGGTTGACCGAAGACCGACGGGACAGACAGCCGGGGCTCTGAGAGGGGTACTCCACCGCATCTGTCCCTGGCGACCGCCCCTGCGAACCGCCTGGAAGCCTCAAGGGGGCGAGAGACAACTCTGTCGGCTGTTGCCCGAGTGGACCTCTCCAGCCGGGCAGCATCTCAACGACCGTCCACATGCTCAGTGGGCAGGGATTTCGCTGGCGACGACACGGTTGCCCGGGCTGGTCTGAGGCACGACGCCGGGCCCTTCCATCTTCTGTTGCGGTGGATGCTGACCGCGGGCTGTGTGTCACGGGTACCTGGTCGGGGTCGCCGTGATCGTGGCCCGACCAGGGCTCCTGGATCCTGGGCAGGCGCAAGTTGCTGAGCGAGCGGGTGGAATGCATGCGACCTCGTCGAGAGCAGCCCACCGCGGTTCCCCCACGCTTGTTCCGCCGGAGAGCCAGCCGGGGCAGCTTCCTCAGCCCTCGACCTTCATCCGTCAACGCCAGAGCCAACGCGAGCCTCTTATGTGCAGACTGACGGCCTTCACCCCGTCGAGCGTGACACAATCATTGCCCGATAAGGCCAATTGAGCACGAACCCTTGACTCAGCGGGTAGGGTATGATATACTGAAAAATCAGATGGTTGCATCTTGCCTTAAGGGACCTTCGAAGTGCCGTGCAGGGATTGCAGCGCCGAAGGCTCCCGGCCTCTCTCATCTCTGTAGGTCCGTAGGACGCGCCTGCATTTCTCACAACCGGCTGCATCGTTCAAAGGAGTGAGCATGATGAGCAAAAGGTGGTGCCTCTATGTTCTTGCGGTGGTGCTTGCCATCGCAGGCCTGGCCGTATTGAGCCGCCCCCAGGTCGCGCTTGCTGCAGGCCCATCGGGTGGAGAAGTCAGTGTCTACGTGTATCATGACGTGAACCAAGACGGCCTGTGGAGCTGGGGCGACGTGGCGCCGCCCAATATGAGGGGCGACCACACCTGGCGGTGGGATTATCCCTGCACCCACTCCCGCAGCGCTTGCAGCGTGGCCGAGATCGGCCTGGTGGGAGCCGAGGTCATGCTGACGTACTATGGCGGGGAAACCCGTGTAGACAAGACCTTCCACGATGGCCCGGCCCAGTTCGGTCTGCCGGTCGGTACCCAGGTCGTCGGTGTCAGTTTCCTTGGTGCGGGGGACGGCAAGTCATGGAAGGTGACCAATGTGTCGCAGAAGACGGTCAACGCGCCAGCCGCGAGTCAATTCGCGTTCAACTTCCCTCTGCCGCCGGCCGGGCCCAACTCAACCACCGTCCTGTTGATCGGCGTGGCCCAGGATGGAGAGGGGCACTCCTCGGATTACGGCGCAGGGGGCCCTGTGGCACCTGCTGCATCGGTTCCGTCCGTGGCCGCTGGTGCGGACGCATGCCAGAAGCCTGGGGCGGTGGCCGTCTACGTCTATCACGACGTGAACGAGGACGGCATGTGGAGCTGGGGCGACGTGGCGCCGCCGAATCTGAGGGGCGACCACGCCTGGAAATGGGACTATCCCTGCACGAAGCCTGGAAGCCCCTGTGAGCAGGCCGAGATCGGCGTCGTGGCCGCGGAGGTCATGCTGACCTTCTACGGAGGCGAGAGCCGCACGGACAAGACCTTCCATGACGGCCCGGCCCAGTTCAGCCTGCCCCATGGGCAGCAGGTCATCGATGTGGAGGTTATTGGCACGCCAGGCGGCAAGCTAACCAAAGTGACCAACGTCTCACAGAAGACCGTCAATGAGCCCGCGGACCGCCAGTTCGCCTTCAATTTCCCTTTGCCACCCTCAGGGCCCAACTACATGAAGGTGCTCTTGATCGGTGTTGCGGAGGAAAGCGGAGAGGATTCCGGCTCTGATGCCGCAGCTCTCACATTATACACCGTTCAGCGTGGTGACACCCTAAACGGCATCGCCCAGGCATTTGGAACCACCGTGAGTGGGTTGGTTTCTGCCAACAACATCGCGGACGCTGACGTCATCCAGCCAGGCAAGATCATCATCATCCCATAGGGCCGGGCAAGGACCCCGGAATCGGAAGATCGGACTCATCCGGGGGCATCCGAAGCTCGGCGTGGTCGCAAGCAACGTCTGACGTCGGCTAGTCACCGACCAGACGAAGATATTAGTGGGCTGGTTCGTCCACTTCCTGTCGCCAGCGCGTTATGGACTTCACCACTGCCGCCGCGAACTCGCTAGGCGAGTAGCCCAGGCCTCGGGCTTCTTCAACGGCCGCGGCTGCAACGGATTCGAGCTTGCCCTGACGCTTCTTAGCGGCTTCATTCTCGTCACCGAACGGGACGAAGCTCCCCTTGCCTTGCTGTGTCACGATCACACCCTCGCGGTCTAGCTCACCGTAGGCCCGCGCAACAGTGTTGTAGTTCACCCCAAGATCTGTGGCCAAACTCCGAATGGTAGGGAGCTGCGCGCCCGCGTCCAACTGTCCTGCCGCAATGAGAGCGCGTACTTGCTCCTCAATCTGCGCGTAGATGGGCACTTTTGTCTGGGGATCGATCTCTATTATCATAGTGGGATAATGCGCTATCTATATAGTTCACTATAAGTATAGTACAAAAGGCCGGCGTTGTCAAGACGAAATGCCCGATTCTGATCGCCCATTCCGCCGTGCACACCCATCGTCATGTTGCAGGGAGGAGATCCGAGGAGACATCGCTCGTGTGATTCCTCTGCAGCTGGATGTCCGACATTGACTTTGGCGTGGGTTCAGCTATACTACTCGGCGCACAAGAACAGAAGGATGGGTTGGGACGATATCTCGCGGAGGTAGACCACCATGGACTTTGAGAGGATGGGCGCATTCTATCTGGGAAAGCTCTACGACGTCGCCGAGGATGAGCGGCTCAACCGTCTGCTGATGTATGATGCCCGCGACCTGACCACCCACGCGGTCTGTGTCGGGATGACGGGCAGCGGCAAGACAGGTCTTTGCATCGACCTCCTGGAGGAGGCGGCCATCGATAGGGTGCCCGCCATCATCATCGATCCCAAGGGCGACATGACGAATCTCCTCCTCTCGTTCCCCGATTTACGGCCTGAGGACTTCCGCCCGTGGATCAACCCCGATGACGCGCGGCGGAAAGGACTGTCCGAGGAGGGCTTTGCGGCTCAACAGGCAGAGCTGTGGCGAGATGGCCTGGGCGAGTGGGGCCAGAGCGGCGAGCGCATTCGTTTGCTGCGCGAAACGGCTGATTTCGCCATCTACACGCCAGGCAGCGACGCCGGCGTGCCTGTCTCCATCCTCCAGTCTTTCGCTGCACCCTCCCTGAGCTGGGATACCGACGCCGAGATGCTCCGCGAGCGGATTCAGGGTGCGGTCAGTGCCCTCTTGGGGCTCATCGGCCTGAAAGCCGACCCGGTACAGTCGCGTGAGCACATTCTCCTCTCCAATCTGTTTGAGCATTTCTGGCGGCAGGGCGAGGATCTGGACTTGCCGAAGTTGATACTGGCTATCCAGAAACCCCCTATCCGCAAGTTAGGGGTCTTTGACGTTGACACGTTCTTCCCGGAAGCTGATCGCTTCGAGCTGGCTATGCGCATCAATAGCATCATCGCTGCCCCGGCTTTCGAGAGTTGGCTCCACGGACAGCCCCTGGACGTCGGCGGCTTCCTCGCGACCCCGTCCGGGAAACCTCGTCACTCCATCTTCTATATCGCCCATCTGAGTGACGCAGAGCGCATGTTCTTCGTCACCATGCTCCTGAACCAAATCATCACCTGGATGCGTACCCAACCGGGGACGACCAGCTTACGGGCTCTTGTGTATATGGATGAGATCTTCGGCTTCTTCCCGCCGGTGGCGAATCCTCCGAGCAAACAGCCGATGCTCACCTTGTTGAAGCAAGCGCGGGCCTTCGGCGTCGGCGTGGTGCTGACGACGCAGAACCCGGTCGATCTGGACTACAAGGGACTCACTAACGCGGGGACGTGGTTCATCGGACGGCTCCAGACGGAGCGCGACAAAATGAGGGTGCTTGACGGCCTGGAGAGTGTCTCTTCCCAGGCCGGGGAAGCGTTAAACCGAGCCGAGTTGAGCCGCTTGATATCCGCGCTTGGAAAACGGGTCTTTCTTCTGCACAACGTGCACGAGGAGGCCCCCGTGACCTTCCAGACCCGCTGGGCAATGAGCTACCTTCGTGGGCCGCTAACACGTCTTCAGCTGCGGAAGCTGACTGAGGGGCAGGAGCCCGATCTGCCCGCTTCCGCGCCGTTGGACGAAACCCCCGCTGCGTCCCAGAAGTCGCCTAGGCCGGTTGAGACCGCCTCAGTCCGGGCCGATGCAGAGGAACCTGCCGGCGCGTCGGAGCCGGCTTACGCCACTGCGCCTCCATCCTTGTCGTCCCGCATCGACCAGGTCTACCTCCCCGTGCGGCGTGGCGGGTCGACGGCGGCGTTGGCGCTTGAACAGGATGTAGGTGGGGCGATCGAGATCCAGGGGCAGCAGCTGCTCTACGTGCCAGCGGTCCTTGGGATTGGAAGGCTGCACTTCGTCGACCGTACCCGGAATGTGAATGAGCGGGAGGACTTCGCGCTCCTCGCTGAGCCCCCCGGGGGAGCTCGCATGTTGACCTGGGAGAAGGCCCAGTCTCTCGACATCGCGCTCGGCGATCTGAGGCAGCGCGCCGAAGAGGAGGCCGTCTTCGACGCGCTGCCCGAATCGATCAACGAGAGCCCCGAGTTCACGTCCCTGCGCGATGATCTGTCAGACTATCTTTATCATAACAGCAGCGTGACACTCCTCCACAGCGCTGTCCTTGAGGCGTACTCCAGGCCTGGGGAGACTGAGCGCGAGTTCAGGATGCGCTTGCAGCAAATCGCCCGCGAGAGACGGGACGAGGAGATCGACGAGATCACCGAGCGCTATGATGGGAAGCTTAAGAGACTGGAGGACAAACTGCGGCGTGAGGAGGCCGACCTTGCTCAACGCGATGCCGATGTGTCTGCCAGGAAGCGCGAGACCCTCGTCTCCGTGGGGGAATCAGTCGTGGGAATGTTCCTTGGCAGGCGCTCCTACCGCATGGCATCGACGGCGTTGAGCAAGCAGCGTCAGGCGGCGAAGGCCAAACTCCAGCTCGAGGAAGCCAGGGATGATGTCGAGGCCCTTGAGGAAGACATTGAGGAGCTGGATGCCGAGCTTCAAGAGGAGGTGGAGGCCACCCGCGAGCGCTGGGAGAGTACCCTCACCGAACTGGAGGAATACGAGGTCAGACCGCGGCGAAAGGACGTGCAGATCAGCCTCTTCGGTCTGGCATGGACCCCGCATTGGAGGGTCACCTATCGAGACCGCAGCGGCTCGGCACATACTGAACTGATCGAAGCCTTCTGAGCCGAGAGGGCTGCCGGGTGGGATCTGGGGTTGATGCCCGGACGCGGGTGCCCAGGACGGGAAGGTGATTCTGGCCTCAG
>Ga0180431_10005903_pt1 | contig 14708 bp, 11 predicted proteins | sample SS_ome_11_FD_132459 | JGI IMG/M metagenome (GOLD analysis project Ga0180431, IMG submission 132459) | Hypersaline lake sediment archaeal communities from the Salton Sea, California, USA - SS_1_MS_1 metaG | ecosystem: Environmental > Aquatic > Non-marine Saline and Alkaline > Hypersaline >... | reverse complement strand
CGCGCTCAGACCTCCGAGGTCTTGCAAAACCCGTTCAGGCGTGAAATCCCGGCCTTTTTCGACGGTCGCAGTGGGCAGAATGCCTGTCGCAGACCTCGGAGGTCTTGACCTGAGTAGTAACAGGAAAAAACCAAAAACAGTCGCAGAACTTGGCACTTTCTTGGTGCCCTTTGTGCCCTTCTTGGTTCTCCAAAATAGGTATGCCTGAACGCTTACGCCCCAGATACATCAGGCTTCAAGCGCGCCCATTGATCAGCGAGAGCGGAACAGCCCTCGCCCCAACAGCAACAGTCCTAGCAGGATCAACAACACCGGCCAGTAACTGCCCACCATGCCCAGCGCGCCAAAGAACGATCCAAAGATCGCGAACAGCACCAAGCTGATCAGAATCAGCCCGCTGCCCTCACTCATCCCCTTGCGGACCTCTCCGCCGAGCAATCCCGCCAGGACGATCCCCACCCCGACGAAGCCGGGGATCAGCGCCCAGGCGTAGGCCCAGCTTTCCCAGTTCCCGGTCGTGTTCTGCCAGTATAGCAACCCGCCTATGCCGCCGACGATGCAGGCTGGCACAGCCAATCCACGAGTTCCGGTCAGCAGCCCGAGCAACAGCAGCAAGGCCCCCACGCCGATGATAGTCCACGGCCAAGAGAACTGGGGCAGCAACCACGGCATCCACTGACCTACCAGAAGCCACACCCCGACCAACACCAATATCAGTCCAAAGCCCAAACTCGATCTGCGCCTCATAATAGCCTCCTTTCACAAATGGAAATGCGCGACTATCCAATAATACGCACCCCTTGTTCACGAGTTGCATCCTTGAGTTTAGCCCAAACCTGTGGAGAAGTCAAGAAATTGACGTATCATCTCAATAGTTCGGGGAAAGAAACCAGGTTTTTCAAAAAAACCTGGTTTCTTGCCTTTCAAACCCCAGGTTATTGAGAGGATACAAATTGACCTTTGTGCGAAATGCACTATACTGTGGAAAGTACCCTCTCATTATCTCGCGCAAGAGCAGCATAGGAGGAACAATATGACCAAGTTTCGACCCTTTGAACTGGAACGCATCATGTCCAAGTGGGAAAACGTCGTCGAGTACAATCTTTCGGAGAGCGGCGTCCATCCCGTCACCATCCGCGAACTGGTGGATGATCCAGCGGAAATAGAGAGACTGCTGGCCACCGAGTTGAACTATCCGCAGGCCAACGGCACAATCGAACTGCGGGAGCGCATCGCCGCCCTCTACCCCGGCGCGACGCCCGACAACGTCCTGGTCACCGTCGGGTGCATCGAGGCGAACTTTATCGCCCTCCAGACGCTTCTGGCCCCAGGGGACGAGATGGTGGTGATGCTGCCCAACTATATGCAGATTTGGGGACTGGGCCACAACTTGGGGCTGCGGGTCAAGTGCTTCCATCTCAGAGAAGAGCTGGGCTGGGGCCTCGACCTGGACGAGTTGAACGAGATGGTTTCGGCTCAGACAAAGCTGATCGCCGTATGTAACCCCAATAACCCCACCGGCCACATCCTCACGGCAACAGAAATGGACGGTGTCGTGGCAGCCGCCGAGCGAGTCGGGGCCTGGCTCCTGGCCGACGAGGTCTATAGCGGTGCGGAGCGGCTGACCGATACGCAAACCCCCTCATTCTGGGGTCGGTACGACAAGGCCCTGGCGATGGGCAGTATGAGCAAGGCCTATGGCCTGCCGGGGCTGCGGTTGGGCTGGGTGGTCGCGCCGGCAGACACGGCGGACGAGATCTGGGCGCGCCACGAATACGTCACCATCAGCGCGACGATGCTCTCCAACAAGCTGGCGACCATCGCTCTTTCCCCCGAGGTGCGGCCACGCCTGATCCAGCGCACGCGCGATTACATCCGCCGGGGCTTTCCCGTTCTGGATGGCTGGCTAGAGAGTCACGAGGGCGCCTTCTCGCTGGTTCCGCCTCAGGCGGCGGCCATCTCCTTCGCCCGTTACCACCTCGACATCAACTCGACCGATCTGGTAAGGCGGCTGATCCACGAGAAGGGCGTGCTCATCGCTGCGGGGGACCACTTTGGCGTGGACCATCACCTGCGCATCAGTTACGGCCTGCCGCCCGACTATCTGCGGGCAGGGCTGAACCGGATTCACGAGTTGATCGTCGAGTTGCAGGGGTGAGTCCTGATGAACTATACCCCGCGATTTTGGGCGTGTGTACTCGTTGATTTGAGCGTGGCTGAATCTCCAGGTCTCGTAAATGCTCGGATGCCCGGCCCCCAGCGTGATACGCTCGCGATCTCGACGTTTGCCAAAAGCCCCGCCCTGTGCTAGAATAAGCGTCGCTTTTTCGGGTAGGGGAGGGGCCTGGAGAGGGCGCTGCGTGTTATACGGCGGCTGAGCGCCGCCGTTTTTATGCTTCCGATTGACTTCTTCCCCCCAGAGTTTAGAGTACTGGATACTGGAAGATTACGATTTTCGGAACCAGGACGCTGATTAGGCAGCTCCACCCGCAGATTAACGCTGACTATCAAAAGAATGGGTATCACACACGAGGTAACCTTATGCAAGACGTAACTTTTGCTCTCTCTATCGCAGAGCTGGGACTTGGCGCCCGTGCCCAAAAGGCCCTGACCGGTGCAGGCATCAGCACCGTAGGTGGCGCGCTGGCCGCTCTCGAGGAGGGGGGGGATAAAGCCCTGACCGACATCAAGGGCTTTGGTCCCAAATCACTGGCTGATCTCAAAAGACAGTTGGTGGAACACGGATTCAGCTTGCCGTCTGAGATTGGGCAAGCCAGAGCGCCGCGAGTCGCCAGGGCCTTGGAAGAGGAGGCCGCGCTGGCGGCCACCCTGCTGGCAGAAGACGCCAGAGCGGAAGAGGTTTTGGAGGAGGAATTGCCAGAGTCGGTGGCTCCCGTTACAATTGAGCAGCCCGAGGCCGCAGTGGAGAAAGCGGCGACAGAGCCAGAACCTGACATCGCCGCCCGGCCTGCGCCGGCGAGAGAAGCGCCGGACGAGGTGCCCTCCTTCGGTCAGCGTCTCCGGGCCACCCTGGCCCACGTGCGTGGACAACCCGGCGGCGGAGCCTGGGCCTACGGCGCGATCGCTGTATTGATCATCGTGGCCCTGATCCTGCCTCCCATCTCGCTTTTGCAGAGGGTGGGCTTGGCCGGTTATACCACCCTCAACGCCGAAAACAACACCATCTCGCACGACGATGGGCTGACCTTGAGTGTGGATCCCGAGACTTTCGAGGGCAAATTGCGCGTGCGGTTGGACGCGGCGCCACGCCAGGTCTTTTTGATGGGCGACGCTGGCTTTGTGTCCAAGGAAGCGGTGGCTGCTCTGCCCTCCTATCTCCAGGTCAAGAGCCCGCTCTATCAAATTCGGACGCGCGGCAACCCCGGTCAGCCGGTGACGATTGACGTGGTGATGCCCAACGACGCCGAGCCCTGGGAAACGCTCGATCTCTATACCTGGAGCGGCGAATCCTGGGAATGGGTGGGTAGCGAACTCTACACCGAGATGGCCGAGCACGAGCACATCAGCGCCCACGTGACCGACGTACCCGCTAACCTGGTCGTCGTTCAGGTTGGAGCGATCACGCGGACCGTGTCAACGTACCTGGAAGCTAACGACAGCCTGGCGTCCGCCGCCGGCCTGCTCGACGAGGTCAACCCCGTTGGTATGCTGCTGGGCACGGACGGCGGTTTCGTCGGCGACCCAGATAGCTTGCTGCAACCGGTCGAGGGAGACGCCTACGCCGTGCTGCCCACCTTGCGCAACTGGGCTCCTGGCGCGGCCATTAACCGGGAACTGCTTTCCGATCTGCTGACGGTGCCCGAGACTCGAGAGGCCCACATTGCCAGCATCGTGCAGTTTTGTACGGAGAGAGGCTTTGCCGGGGTGGACGTGGACTATCGGGGCGTCACACCCGAAGAGCGGGACGAGTACAGCGACTTTATCGGCGCGTTGGCCGACGCCCTTCACGCCGAGGGATTGCGGCTGACCGTCGTCGTCGAGGCCGCCGCGCCCACCAATGGAGGGTGGGATAGCGGCGGCTACGATTGGGCCGCCATCGGCTCCGTTGCCGATGCGGTCAAAGCGCCGTTCCCCGACGACCCCGCCGCCTACGCCGAGATGGGTGAGGCGCAGCGTTTGCTCAATTGGGCCACGGCCCAGGTATCGCGTCACAAATTGTGTATGCTGATCTCCTCTCTCAGCGCGGAACTGGGCAGGGGGGGGATCGAACACATCTCGTTGGGACAGGCATTGGCTCCTTTCGGAAACGCGACAGCTATCGAGGATGTTGCCCACGTGGAACCCGGCAGCCAGGTGACATTTGGCTTTGCGGGCCACTTGTTGAGCATCACGCCCCAGGAGAACGGCGGCACCTACCGCCTGGAGTACGAGGCCGCCGATGGGGAGATTAACTCTGTATGGCTGGGCACCCCCTCCAACCTGACCCTCAAGCTGAACTGGGCGCGTCGTTACTGCCTGGGTGGGGTCGCCGTGAGCGACGTGCTCGCTGCCGGCAACGCCTCCGGCAGCTTGGAAGCAGTGATGGCCTATCGGAATGGGTCTGCGCCTCCGGCGGGCCAGGAGATGGAGGTTGTCTGGACGATCTCTAGCGCGGAGGCGGGAATAAGTCAACGGGCCGCGCCCTTGACCGAGCCGGATTATGTCTGGACGGTGCTGGTGCCGACCGGCACCTATACCGTCGGCGCAGCCATCGCCGGGTTCGACCATGGCTCTGTGACGGTCAACGTGGGCGCGCCCGAGGTGACGGAAGTGATCACGGCGGCGGAGGCCATAGCCGTCTCTGAGCCTGCCGCCGCTGTGGGCGCAGCGTCGGACGAGTGTTTCGGCGCCAGCTACGTGGCCGACGTGACCATCCCCGACAACACGCAACTGGACAATGGGGAGGGATTCGTCAAAACCTGGCGCGTGCGCAACGTCGGGACCTGTGACTGGCCGGAGGACACCGTGCTGGCTTTCTCCGAAGGTTCGCAGATGGGCGCGCCGGAAAGCGTCGCGGTGGGCGCGCTGGAGCCCGGCGCCGAGACAGAGGTCAGCGTGGACATGGTAGCCCCCGCCGACGCCGGCCGCTACAGCGGCATCTGGCGTATGCAGACGGCGCAGGGGTTCTTTGGCGGCAACCTCTCGGTGGTGATCCAGGCCGGCGAGGTGACGACCCCGCCTCCTGCGGTCGTCGTGCCGGTCAGCGGCGGCTCGTTCGAGTTGGGCGGGCACGTCCGCGATACCGCCTTCCCCTACGCCGACAAGATGCACTATGCCGGTATGAACTGGTCCAAAGTCCAGGTACACTACGGGCAGGATGTCTCCGGGCTGGTCGCGGCCTCACATGCCCAGGGGTTCAAGATTCAATTGAGCGCCCTGGGCTCGCCCAACATGGTCACTCAGGCTGGCTTTGAGCAGAACTTTGCCAACTGGGTGGCCGGGCTGGCAGCGGCCGGGGCCGACGCTATCGAAGTGTGGAACGAACCCAACATTGATCGCGAGTGGGCCATCGGCCACATCAGCCCGCAGGCGTACACCAACTTGCTGTGCGCTTCCTACAACGCCATCAAGGCTGCAAATGCCGGCACCGCCGTCATAAGCGCGGCCCCGGCCCCGACCGGATATTTCGGTGGCTGTGGCCCCAACGGCTGCGACGACGCGCCGTGGATGGCCGGGCTGCGCGACGCCGGAGCAGTCAACTGTATGGACTATATCGGCGCGCATCACAATTCGGGAGCCACGTCACCTTCGGCGCGGATCGGCCATCCGGCCAACCCCGGCGACACGCACCATTCCTGGTTCTTTTTGCCTCAGACGGAGCTATACTACAGCACGTTCGGCGGAGCGCGCAAGCTGTTCTACACCGAGATGGGCTACGCCTCGCAGGAGGGCGTCCCGACGTTCTCAGATGCTTTTGGCTGGGCGCGGGGCACGAACAATGCCCAGCAGGCGGCCTGGCTGGCGGAGGCCGTACAATTGAGCGTCAATACAGGGATGGTGCGCTGCATCATTGTCTGGAACATTGACTTTGCGCGTTACGGCTACGATCCGCAGGATGGGTACGCCATCATTCGTCCCGGGGGAGGGTGCCCGGCCTGCGACTCGCTACACAACCTGCTGGGGACGCGCTGAAGTGTGTTGACTGGGGTCGCTGGCTATGTTATACTTGACGGCTATGTAGGCCTTAGACCCTGAGAGAATAGGGGGGGCTCGGCTGTGGCCGAGCCTCCTTGCCCGTAAGGAGGTCGTGATGAGTTATGGAAACCGAGGACTGAGCGGCAAACGGCTCTACGTCGCTATCGCCGCCTGGCTCGTTCTCGTCGTCGTCGGCGGGTTCTGCACCTGGTATGGGTGGGTCGGCTCCGACGGTGGTAAAAGCCAGCCAGAGGCAGAGGTGACGCCCACTGGTGAGGATGCTGCCCCTACCGTGGGCGCGGTTGCCGTTCAACCCACTCCCACCACCGTCACCGAGTTTCCCACCGTCCCGCCGATGGAAGAAGCCTTTGGCTACGGCATCGCCATTCACGGCACAGGAGGAAGCACCGACCTGGTGGACTATATGGTGGGGCAGGTCGAAAGCCTGGGCCTGGGCTGGCTCAAGCAGCAGATGCGCTGGGAGGATGTCGAGCGCCAACCCGGCCAGCTAGAGTGGGGCATGTACGACTTGATCGTCGAATCGGCCAACCAGCGTGGCATCAAAGTCATGCTGAGCGTGGTGGACGCGCCCGACTGGACCCACACCAGCTATGTGGACGAAAACCCCGAGGGCGCCCCCCCGGACAACCTGGCCGACTATGCCAATTTTTTGGGTCTCGTGGTGGATCGCTACCGCGGCCGCATCCACGCCATCGAGGTCTGGAACGAACAGAACCTGGACCGGGAGTGGGATACCGCCGAGGGGATCAATGCGGGGCGGTACGTCGAGATGCTGAAACTTGCTTACCAGGCCATCAAGAGCCGCGACCCCAACATCATCGTCATCAGCGGCGCGCTTTCGCCTGTGGGCTTCAATTGCCAAGTCTCATTCCCGAATTGTCAACCTACCGGCCGCCCAGTAATAGTGGATGATTTTGTGTACTTTGATCAGTTGATAGCGGCTGGCCTGCTCGCCCACTGTGATTGCGTGGGGGCGCACCACAATGGGATCAATGTGCCTCCTAACGTGGCGTGGGACGAAGGATACAACGACGAGACCGCGACGTTCCGCGGTCCATTTGATGATCCCAGTCACGATCACTCTTTCAAATCCACCCTCTGGGGTTACCACGATCGTATAGTGGCCGCTGGCGGAGACAAGCCGCTCTGCATCACCGAGTTCGGCTGGGCCACGGCTGAGGGATTCGGCGGCTACCCGCCGAAGATGGAGTTTGCGCTGGACAACACGCTGGCCGAACAGGCCCAGTGGGACGTGGAGGCATTTCAGTTGATGCGCGAGTGGGGTTTCGTCCGCCTGGCGTTCCTGTGGAATCTGAACTTTTCCCAGTTGGGATATGGGCCAGAAGACCCTAACGCTCCTTGGGCGCTCATTGACTTTCAGGGAATTGCCCGCCCCTCCTTCGGCGCCATCGGCGCGATGGACAAGCCCTGAGTCAATTGAGTCAATGAATCAATGAACAGTGAACAATCCCGCAGGCGACGACGGGTTGTCCGATTTGCGTTCTTGGGCTTTGTGCTTCTGGCTTTCGGCCTTTCGTTTCTATCTTGGAGATCGGGAATTGGGGGTTGGGGATTGGGGATTCCCGCCCGCCCATCTCCCACGCCTACCTCTTTGCCCACACCTACTTCCTGGCCGCGCGCGCGCCTGTCTTCCCCAGAATATGGCTTGCAGGCTTCCTTGTGGTGGGACGAGAAAATTGCGCTACGCGACCTGGAACTGATCAGCGACGCCGGCTTTGGGTGGGTCAAGCAGCAGGTGGGGTGGAGAGACGTCGAGGGGATCGTCAAAGGCAGTTACGATTGGTACTTTACCGACCGCATCGTCGCTGACGCGGAGCGGCTGGGCCTGAACCTGCTATTCCGCCTCGACCGCCAGCCGGTGTGGGCCATGCCGCCCCAGGGGGCCGGCAGCGGGCCGGTCGAGGACCCGCAGGATTTTGGTGACTTTTGCAATCGGTTGGCCGAGCGGTATCGAGGGCGCGTGCGAGCCTACCAGGTGTGGAACGAGCCTAACCTGGCCCGCGAGTGGCAGAATCGCCCGCCCTACCCGGCAGGATACGTCGAGCTGCTGCGCGCCTGTTACATCGGCATCAAGACCGCCGACCCGGACGTATTGGTCATCTCGGCCGGGCTTTCGCCCACCGGGAACGGCCCGCCAGAAGCGATACCGGATATCGAATACCTGTCCGCTATGTACGAGGCTGGCGCCGCCCCTTACTTTGATCTCTTGGGCGTGCATGCCCCCGGGTTTCTTTATCCGCCCGAGGCCTCGCCCGACGAAGTGGCCGAAAAACACAGTGGGCACCGTTTCTTTTGCTTCCGCCACGTCGAGGACGCGCGCGAGGTCATGCTGCGTTACGGCGACGCCGATAAACAGATCGCCGTGCTAGAGATGGGGTGGACCACCGACCCGGTGCATCCCGAGTACGCCTGGTTCGCCGTCACCGAGGAACAGAAGGCGGACTATCTGGTGCGGGCGTTTCGCTACGCCAAGGAAAACTGGTCTCCCTGGATTGGGTTGATGACGGTGATCTCTATCGCCGACTCTCGCTGGACCGAGGAGGACGAGCAATACTGGTGGGCTATCACCGATCCGGGTTGGCCCGAGACCAGCGTGCGCCCGGCCTACGAGGCACTGCGCGAGATGGAGAAATGAGCGAATAGCGAATGGCGAATAGCGAATGGCGGGATGTGGTGATCGATGGTTCTCGCGGCGAGGGTGGGGGGCAAGTGCTGCGCTCCGCCCTGACGCTGGCGATCATCACCGGGCGACCGCTGCGTATCGAGCACATCCGCGCCGGACGCCGGAAGCCGGGTCTCCGGCCCCAGCACCTCACCGGAGTGCGCGCCGCCGCGGCCGTGTGCAATGCCCGATTGGAAGGGGACGAGCTGGATTCCCAGACGCTCACCTTTGTTCCCGGCGGGCCGGCCTGTCCCGGCGAGTACACCTTCGACGTGGCCGAGGTTGCCCAGCGCGGCAGCGCGGGGTCGGTGGGCCTGGTGTTGCAGACGGTGCTTTTGCCACTGGCGCTGGTAGCGCCCGACCGCGCCCGGTCGGCAGAGTCGCTTCTGACGCTGCGGGGCGGGACGCACGTGGCCTGGGCGCCGTCGGTGTTTTACCTGGAACAGGTCTTTTTGCCCACGTTGGGCCGGATGGGAGTGCGGGCAGAGGTGGAACTGGCGCGCTGGGGCTTTTACCCGGCTGGCGGCGGCGAGGTGCGGGTGCGGATCGCGGGGCGAGCCGGCCCATTATCTCCCCTTCAACTGAGCGAGCGCGGCGCACTGCGACGGGTCTGGGGCGCGGCGGCGGTTATGAACCTGCCGGCCCACATCTCGCAGCGCATGGCCGACCGCGCCCGCAAAGTGCTGGCGGAGGCCGGGATCAAAGCGCAGGTGGAGCCGCGCCGGTTGCGCGGGGCCGGGCCGGGAGCCGGCATCTTTCTCTTTGCCGAGTACGCATCCTCGACGGACGGTGAGACCATCGTCGCCGGGTTCACCGCCTACGGGCGCAAGGGGTTGCCGGCCGAGCGGGTGGCCGAGACGGCTTGTGAAGAGCTTTTGGCCCACCATCGCACTGGCGCTCCTGCCGATCCCCATCTGGCCGACCAGTTGGTGTTGCCGACAGTTCTGGCGGAGGGAGATTCGCGGGTGGTCACTTCGCAGGTATCACACCATTTGTTAACCAACGCCTGGGTCGTGCGGCAGTTTCTGGCGCGCGAGTTGGCCGTCGAGGGGGAGGCGGGGGCCCCGGGGGCGTTGGTTGTGGGGGGGGAGAGCGCATGATTGAGATCGTCTTTCTGGGCACTTCGGCATCTGCTCCGGCCATCCATCGTGGACTTTCGGCGCAGGTCGTTCTTTACAGGGACTATCGCTTTCTGGTGGATTGCGGCGAGGGCACACAACGCCAAATCCTGCGCAGTGGATTGGGCTTCAAGCGCCTCAACAGGATCCTCCTCACCCACGGCCACCTCGACCACATCCTCGGTCTGGGGGGGCTGGTCTCTACCTTTGCGCGCTGGGAGACGGTTGACCAGGTCGAGATTTACGGCAGCGGGTGGGCGCTCGAGCGGGTGTACGACCTGATCTATGGTGTGGTGCTGCGCGGGGCCGAGCCGGCGATCAAGATCGAACTCGTGGAGATACGCCCCGGAGTCGTCCTGGAGGATGACACCTTCGAGGTGGTGGCTTTCCCGGTCTTTCACCGTGGGCCCAGCCTGGGCTACCTGTTTCGCGAGAAATCCCGCCGCCCCTTTCTCGACGAGCAAGCGGAAGCGTTGGGAGTGCCGCGCGGGCCTGAGCGGCGGGAGTTGGTCGCCGGCAGGTCGGTGACTTTGGCCGATGGTCGCCTGATCCACCCCGACGACGTGCTAGGCCCGGCCCGGCAAGGTGCGCACCTGGTTCACGTGGGGGACGCCGGACGAACCAGAGATCTGGAGGAGATCGTGCGCGGGGCCGACATGTTGGTCATCGAAGCCACGTATTTGCGGCGCGAGGCGGATATGGCGCGCCGGTTTGCCCATCTCACGGCGGCGCAGGCGGCCAAACTGGCCCTGGACGCGGGCGTCCACCGCCTGGTGCTCACCCACATCTCGCGCCGCTATCGCGAGGCCGAAGTACTCGACGAGGCGCGGGCCATTTTCCCCGAGACAGTCGTCGCCCGTGATCTCGATCATTTCCGTGTGCTGCGCAGGGAAGTGAAGCGTGAGGAGTGAAACGTAAAACGTAACTTTGAGGGAGCAATCAGGGTTACGCATTACGTCTGGGAGGAGCTATGACATCGTATCGCAGAGCTAGCGTCCGGGAATTGACTTCGGCGGCCTACGAGTTGGGTTCGGGCGTCGTAGAGGGACGTCTGCGCCGCAGTCCAGAGGATGGCCGCTGGATGATAGGCGAGGTAAGGTTGAACGAGTGGCTGGCCCAGTACGATGGTCTGGAGGTAGCCCTCACCATCTCCTCGTTGGAAGATGACCGTCCTATGCCACCCAAAGTCTGCCGCACCTGTGGAGCCGAGTACAGGGGGGTGGAATGTCCCCGCTGCCGTGAGGCCCGCATCCGCCTGCGAGGCCGTTGAGAGATATGGAAAACGTGTTCAAAAAGATGCGGGAGCCAGTCAGTGGCCTGACGCATTACTTTGCCGCTGTCGCAGCGATTTTCGGCCTGATCGTTTTGCTCGTTCTTGGCAGGGATGACGTTCACAAACAGCGTTCCCTGCTCGTATATGGCGCCAGTCTGGTGTTGACGTTGATGGCCAGTGCGTCGTACCACCTCATCAAAGGGAAGCGTGAGCGTATCCAATTCTTGCGCAAGATAGACCACTCGGCCATTTACGTTCTCATCGCGGGAACATATACTCCTCTTTGTTTCAACCAATTCACTGGGTTCTGGCGCTGGGGAATTCTGACCATCGTTTGGTCTGTGGCTGTGGCGGGCAGTGTCGCCAAGATATTCGTAAACGTCCCCCGTTGGTTCGCCGCCGGGATGTACCTGGCCATGGGCTGGCTCTCCTTGCTGGCGGTGAAAGAGATCGCGCGTGTTTTGCCGCCGGGCGCCATCGTCTGGCTATTTTCGGGCGGTATCCTCTTTACCCTGGGAGCCGTGGTGTACATAACCAAGATCATGGATTTTGTCCCCGGCGTCTTTGGTTTCCACGAGGTATGGCACATTTTTGTGATCCTGGGTTGTTTGTGTCATTACATCATGATCGCGGTCTACGTGGCGCCCGCGCCGCGTTTGCTGTGATCGAATAGAGTAGTACCTTATCGGCAAGGTCTCTGCTCAAAAAGTTGGGGGAAAAGTAGGGCGGAATGCCATTCCGCCTACATTACCCCGGTTTATTGAGATGATACTCGGCAAGATTCTTGCACATAGTGAGGATCTTGGAACACGGAGCTTCACAGAGAAGACACAGAGGAAGAACTCGGTGAATCTCTGTGTCGGCGAAGCCTCTGTGGTCTCTGTGTCCCTTTTGGGCTCTGGCTTGTCCAGGTTAGGAGTGGGCGCGGTTATGAAACGTTTGCTTTCGGGTAACGAGGCCATCGCGCTGGGCGCGTGGGAGGCCGGCGTCAGATACGCCGCGGCCTACCCGGGCACGCCCAGCACAGAGATCATGCCTGCGCTGGCCCAGTACGCCGGCGTAAAGGCCGAGTGGTCGTCCAACGAAAAAGTGGCTCTGGATGCGGCGATTGGGGCATCCTTTGCCGGGGGGCGCGCGCTGGCGGCAATGAAGCACGTCGGCGTCAACGTCGCCTCCGACAGCCTGATGACGCTCTCTTACACGGGCGTGGGGGCGGGGCTGGTGCTGGTCAGCGCCGACGACCCTGGCGCGTTCAGTTCCCAGAACGAGCAGGATAACCGCCATTTCGCCCGCTTTGGCAAGTTCCCATGCCTGGAGCCGGCCGACAGCCAGGAGGCGAAGGATTTCACCCGTTTCGCCTTCGAGTTGAGCGAGCGGTTCGACACGGTGGTGATGCTGCGCTCCACCACGCGCCTCTCCCACTCCAAGGGCGCGGTCGAGGTGGAGATGCCCGCCGGTCCGCGGGAACCCGGCCCTTTGCCTCCCTTTGAACGGAACCCGCGCAAGTACGTGATGATCCCCGCTCACGCCCGCATCCGTCACCCGGAGGTCGAGGCTCGCCTGCGCGCTTTGGCCGAGTACGCCGAGACTTGCCCGCTCAACCGGGTCGAGTGGGGCGACAGGCGCGTTGGGGTCGTCGCGGGCGGTGTGGCCTATCAGTACGCGCGCGAGATCTTGGTCGGTTTCTCGTTCCTCAAGCTGGGGATGACCTATCCACTGCCCGCGCAGATGGTGCGTGACTTTGCCGCCGAGGTCGAGACACTGGTCGTCGTCGAGGAATTGGACCCCTTTATCGAGGAGCAGATGCGCGCGCTGGGACTGGATGTCGTTGGCAAAGAGTTCTTTCCCGCCACCGGCGAGTTGACCCTGGCCCGCGTCCGCAAAGGCGCTATAGAGGCCGGCCTGCCGGTTGATGACGTAGGACTTGAGACGTCGGACGTAGGGCTTGACATTCCCACCCGCCCTCCCGCCTTCTGCCCCAGTTGCCCCCACCGCTCCGTTTACTTTAACCTGCGCAAGCTCAAAATGTTGGTATCGGGCGACATTGGCTGCTATGCCATCGGCGTCCTGCCCCCATTCGAGGAGATGGATATGCTGATCTCGATGGGGGCCAGCATCGGCATGGCGCACGGGGCCAAGCAGGCCGACTGCCCAGACAAGATCGTCGCTACCATCGGCGATTCCACCTTTTTCCACACCGGCTTGCCGGAACTGGCTAACACTATCTACAACCGGGGCGTGGCCTGCACGTTGATCCTGGATAACGGCACGACGGCGATGACGGGCGGGCAGGATAATCCTGCCACCGGCGTCACGCTACAAGGGGAGAGCACCCAACCGATTGACATCGAGTCGCTGGTGCGGGCGATGGGGGTGGCGGACGATGACCTGTGGGTGGTGGACGCGCTGGACGTCAAAGGGGTGGAGCAGGCCATCCGCGAGGCGACCGCCATTGACGACCGGCCCACCGTCGTCATCGTCAACGGGGATTGTGTCTTTGCGCCCCGCTTCGAGCGCCGCCCGGTCGTGGCCGTAGACCTGGACGTGTGCAACGGCTGCGGATTTTGCTTCCGCGTCGGCTGCCCGGCCATTCTCAAGTCGGACGAGGTGGACGAAAAGAGAAAGCGACCCAAGGCGCAGATTGACCCGCTCCTGTGCACCGGCTGTACCGTCTGTTTGCAGGTCTGCCCGCGCGAGGCGATCCACGAGACACGGGAGGAGGAGGCGTGAGATGAAGCGAGCCATCAATTTCCTGTTCGTTGGGGTGGGGGGGCAGGGCATCCTGACCGCCTCCGACATCGCCGCCGAGGTGGGGTTGGAAGCCGGCTACGACGCCAAGAAATCCGAGGTGCACGGCTTTTCTCAGCGCGGCGGCGTGGTCGAAAGTCACGTCCGCTGGGGAGAGAGCGTCGGCGCGCCCACGGCGGAAAAAGGGACGGTGGACTATTTGATCGCCACCGAGATGCTGGAGGCGGTTCGCTGGATCGAGTGGCTGCGACCGGGTGGGGCGGTGCTCATCAACCGGCAGCGCATCCCGCCCATGTCGGTGACGGTGGGGGACGCGGTTTATCCGGCCGCGGAGGACGTTCTGGCCGCCGTGCGCGCCCGCACCGCCGACGTGACGGAGGTCGAGGGCCTGAACACCGCCGAGAGGCTGGGCAATCCCCGGCTGGCGAACACGGTGCTCCTGGGCGCGCTCTCCACGCGATTGGACGTGGAGCCGGAGACGTGGCTCTCGGTCGTCGAGCGGCGCGTCCCGCCCAAGTACGCCGAGTTGAACCGCGAGGCGTTCTGGGAGGGGCGGCGTGCGGTCGGTCGGTAGTTGGTATAGTACAGTGGCTGCTCAACTTTTTGAGTTACTACTCAGGTCAAGACCTCCGAGGTCTGCGACAGGCATTCTGCCCACTGCGACCGTCGAAAAAGGCCGGGATTTCACGCCTGAACGGGTTTTGCAAGACCTCGGAGGTCTGAGCGCGTG
>Ga0180431_10005902_pt1 | contig 14709 bp, 6 predicted proteins | sample SS_ome_11_FD_132459 | JGI IMG/M metagenome (GOLD analysis project Ga0180431, IMG submission 132459) | Hypersaline lake sediment archaeal communities from the Salton Sea, California, USA - SS_1_MS_1 metaG | ecosystem: Environmental > Aquatic > Non-marine Saline and Alkaline > Hypersaline >... | reverse complement strand
TTGCTGAGCCTTTTCGGTGAGAGCGAGATAAAAATACGGAACCTGATGTCCATCGCCGATACCCGGGTAACGATTCACGGATTCGAAAAACGGGCCGGCTTATGCGGATACCGGATTCTCAAGAAGCGGTTTTACCTGATCAATCCCATCTATGAGCTGAAGTTCGGATTGCCGGCCGTCAAACAGCTGCCCATCATTCGCTCCATTCCCTGGTTCCGGGATTTTATCACCACGACCTGTTATTATATCCTCCAACCTTGGTCATAACCATCATCCATCCCAGATCAATTTATATTGAGGATAATGACTTCCCGTCGTGCAGATGTGACATTTTTGTCACATCTGTTAAGTTAATGTAACATTTTTTATTGAATCACCTTGGAGGATATGGGGGCACTCTCCATCACAGTGCCAAGGTCAGAGGCATGGGAATGACAGGTGCTACCGCAGCAGCAGAAGCTTCTGGGTCTGGAAGGAATCGTTTGCCCGGATACGGCATACATAAACACCGCTGGGAACGGCCAGGCCATCCTCATCGTATCATGGGTGGTCGCATTCAACATCTTTTTCATGTCCACGGACATCTTTCGTCGTTAGTCAGAGTAAAACATATCCTTCGGGAAGGTTGCGTCGGTCATCGTGGGCACCGGGATTCCGTGAGTTCTCATGGATGGGTACTTCGCTATTTACCGTCCTCGGTCGGAATTTATCGGGTAAGTATTACAGGAGGCATCCGTCTGCGAATTCACTTACGATTGAAAAGATGCGTAGGATCAGCCGGCCTTCATGTGCTGGATGATAAAATCCACGATACGGACGGACGATTTTCCATCTCCGTATGGGTTGTGGGCCCGGGCCATGCGCTGGTACGCATCGTCATCGTCCAATAGACGGGACGTCTCGGACACGATACGGACTTTGTTCGTGCCCACGACCTTCACAGTGCCGGCCTCCACGGCTTCCGGTCTCTCGGTTTCGTTGCGCAGCACCAGGACGGGCTTGCCCAGGGAGGGGGCTTCCTCCTGAATGCCGCCGGAATCGGTGAGAATGAGGTGGGCATGGCCCATGAGATTGACAAACGGATGGTAGTCCAGCGGAGGAAGGAGTTTGACGTTGGGCAGACCGCCCAGTATGGAATGGGCGGGTTTTTGAACGTTGTTGTTGGGATGGACGGGGTAGATAAAAAGAAGACGGGGATTGCGCCGGGCCAATTCGCCGATGGCCTCGCAGATGTTCCGTATGGGCTGACCGAAATTTTCCCGCCGATGAGCCGTGACGAGGATCATTCTGTCGTGATCGTACGACGAGAGGACATCATGACGGACTTTTTTATCCACCGTCATGAGCAATGCATCGATGACCGTATTTCCCGTGATGACGATCTTTTCGGATGGTACGCCTTCCCGCAGCAGATTCTGTTTGTTCCCCTCCGTGGGCGCAAAATGGATGTCGGTCAGCACGGTGACCAGCCGTCGGTTGATTTCTTCGGGGAAGGGGAAATACTTGTTTCCCGTCCTCAAGCCGGCCTCGACGTGCCCCACGATGGTTTTTTCGTAAAAACCGGCCAGCGCACCGATGAAGGAGGTGGTGGTATCGCCCTGGACCAAAATCACATCCGGGTGTGTTTCTTTTAGCACCTTCTCGAACCCTCTTATGGCCTTGCCCGTGATATGATACAGGGTTTGATCCGGGACCATCAGGTTCAAGTCGACATCAGGGTCGATGTGAAACAGGCGCAGCACCTGATCCAGCATGTCCCGATGCTGAGCCGTGGCCACGACAACGGGCGTTGTCTGCGGTCTCTTCCGGAGCTCCAGGATGACAGGCGCCAGTTTGATGGCCTCCGGCCGCGTTCCCAGGACGACCATGACTTTGATGGATTTTGATTCTTCCAAGACGCGCGCCTTTCTGTACCCCGATAAGGTAATATATTCAGGATATTTCTGCAAACGGTTATTTGAGGAACATCATCGTTTTACTCGAACAGTATGTGCCGGCGATGATTCGGTACAGGTATACACCCGAGGGAACCGGGTCTCCCGATGGCCGTGTTCCGTCCCAACGGATTCGGTACGCACCCGGCGGCGTAGCCCCCTCATGAAGCGTACAGATGAGCTTCCCGCTCACGTTGAAGATGTCCACGCGTACACGGCAGGAGTGGGGAAGATGGAACGTGATCCATGTGTCTCCGTTGAACGGATTGGGGACATTTTGAGATAGATAAAAGTCCGACGGAATCCCATTCTCAGAAACGGACTCCACGCCTGTATCGGAGATGTTCACAACCATGCCCGAGGACCATGAACTGACCACGGATGTATGCGTCGCACAACGGGCCTGAGCCGTCACGTAATTAAATCCGGTAATCGACCATCGATGACTCTGGACACCGTTTCCCCAATCGGATCGGATGCCATCGCCCCAGTCAAACCGGTATTCCACCGGATGACCCAAACTGCTCACGGCACCCCCGGTTGTGAACGTCAAATCCTGTCCAAGACTGCCGATGGACGGGCCAGTGGGTGTGGAGGGTGTCGTGATGGTCTCGTTGGAAGGGAGGAAGTAGGCTGATATCGTCTTGTCGCCCGTGAGAGTCAAGGAGGCGGGATTCTGGCTTCCCGATAAATCGCCGTCCCAGCGGTCGAACCGGTAATTTTCCGATGCTTGCGCCGTCAGGGTCACGTTCTCCCCGTGATTGTACTCGGTTTTATTCGGATTCTTGGAAACGGTTCCCTGACCGTTGACGATGACCGAGAGGGTATGTCCAGATAGAACGACGTTCTTTCCGTCCGACCATTGGGATACCACGCCGGTGTGTGTTTGACACCGTGCTTGTGCTTTGACGGTGTATGTATTCACCGTCGTGTACGTATGGCTCTGGGATCCCGATCCCCAGGCGGATGTCGAGCCATCCCCCCAGTCGAAGCGGTACTGTACGGGGTGACCCAGGTTACTGGTCGATCCGCCGGTGGTGAAGGAGAGGCTCTGGCCGACTTTTCCGTCCATTGGCCCGGTGGGCGTACTGGGCTTGGAAATGGTCTCTGCCGATTGGGTAAAATAGGCGGTGATGGTCTTATCCCCGTTCATCGTCAGGGATGCCGGGTTGGCACTGCCCGACAGGGCCCCTTCCCAGTGGTCGAACTGATAATCCGCTGCAGGGTTGGGCGTCAGCGTGACGTTTTCTTCATGGTTGTACTGGGTCTTATCGGGATTCTTCGTCACCGTACCCTGGCCGCTGATGGACACGGTCAGCGTATGACCCGATAAGGTGATATTTTTACCCGAAGACCAGTTGGATACGACGCCCGTGTGTGTCTGGCATCGCGCCTGGGCTCTGACTGTGAAGGTTCCATAATTCGTGTACGCATAACTCTGGGAGGTCGAGCCCCAATCAGAAAACGCCCCGTTGCCCCAGTCGAAGCGGTACTGAACCGGGTGGCCCAGGTTGCTGTTCGCTCCACCCGTACTGAACGTTAGACTCTGGCCGACTCTTCCTGTGGTGGGTCCGGTAGGGGTGGACGGAGGAGTCACGGTCTCTGACGTTTGGGTGAAGTAGGCGGTGACGGTTTTATCCCCGTTCATCGTCAGGGAAGCCGGGTTGGTGTTTCCAGATAGGGCGCCTCCCCAATGATCGAACTGGTAACCCGTTGCCGGACTAGCTGTTAATGTGACGCTTTCGTTATGGTTGTACTGGGTTTTGTCGGGAAGCTTGGTCACAGTGCCCTGACCACTCATGCTCACCGTCAGAGTGTAGCCCGTGAGAGCCACTGTTTTTGACGAAGACCATGCCGACGTGACACCGGTGTGAGTCTGACATCGCGCCTGGGCTTTGACGGAGAAACTTCCGTACGTCGTGTATGTGTAACTCTGGGAAGCAGTTCCCCAGTCGGATACGGCTCCATCGCCCCAGTCGAAGATGTACTCGACTGGATGTCCCAGGTTGCTGGTCGATCCCCCGGTGGTATAGGTGAGGCTCTGCCCGATCTTACCGCTGGACGGGCCCGATGGGGTGGAGGGCGTGGAGACGGTTTCCGTCGATTCTGTGAAATAAGCCGTGACGGTCTTGTCCCCGTTCATCGTCAGGGTACCCGGGGTGGTGCTCCCGGACAGAGCCCCTTCCCAGTGATCGAACTGGAAGCCTGATGCCGGGCTGGGCGTGAGCGTCACGGTTTCGTTGTGATCGTACTGTGTTTTATCTGGACTCTTGGTAACACTGCCCTGACCGCTGATAGTCACGGTCAGCGTATGTCCGGTTAGGGTCACATTCTTACCCGCAGACCAGGCGGATACGATTTCGGTATGGGTTTGACACCGTGCCTGGGCTTTGATGGTGTGAGTGCCCACTTTGGAATACGCATACATTTGACCCGGGGAGCCCCAGTTGGAGAACGAGCCGTCGCCCCAGTCGAAGCGGTACTCAACCGGATGCCCCAGGCTGCTGGTCGCTCCACTCGTGCTGAAAATCAGGTCCTGACCGACTTTTCCGGTGGAGGGCCTGGAAGGCGTGGAGGGCGTACTCACGGTCTCTGCTGATTGGGTGAAGTAGGCGGTGACATTCTTGTCTCCGTTCATCGTCAGGGAAGCCGGGTTGGTGTTCCCGGACAGAGCGCCTCCCCAATGGTCGAACTGGTAACCCGTTGCCGGATTGGACGTCAATGTAACGCTTTCGTTATAGTTGTACTGGGTTTTATCGGGAAGCTTGGTCACGGTGCCCTGACCGCTAATGCTGACGGTCAGAGTATAGCCCGTGAGGGCCACTGTTTTTGGCGAAGACCATGCCGATGTGACGTCCGTGTGAGTCTGGCATCGCGCCTGAGCTTTGACGGAGAATGTTCCGTACGTCGTATATGTGTGACTCTGGGAGGCGGTCCCCCAGTCGGAGACGGTTCCATCGCCCCAGTCGAAGATGTACTCGACCGGATGTCCCAGGTTGCTGGTCGATCCTCCGGTGGTAAAGGTAAGGCTTTGCCCGATCTTACCGCTGGACGGGCCCGATGGGGTGGAGGGCGTACTCACGGTTTCGACAGGGGGGGCGGTCTCACCACCCTCCAACGCATAGACATAACTGTCCATCGATCCGGCGATGATATCGGACGACCCATTCCCGCTGATGTCGGCAATGGCTGACACGGATGTGACAGAACCCCCCGCTGTATACGACCAAATCAACAGGCCGGTCTTGCCCTCGATACAACGCACCTTATCGTCATGCCCACCGGCGATGCAGTCTTCTCCGCCCGTACCGTTCACATCGGGTATGGTCGCAACGGCAAGAACGGTACTTCCCGTCGTATGCGTCCAGATGAGACTTCCGGTGGCCCCTGAAAGGCAGTAGATTTTATTGTCTTGACTCCCGGCCAGACAGTCGGCTCTGCCGTCTCCGTTGACATCGGAGATAGGCGTGACTTCTGTCACTGTAGCCCCCGTACGGTACGACCAAAGCACCGTTGCATTTCCCGTGCTGTTGCCCGAGATGCAGTAGACATAATCATCTTCTCCGCCAGCAAGACAGTCGTCGATGCCATCTTCATTTACGTCCGAAATACGGGCCACAGACCGGACGGTACTGCCTGTCTTGTAAGACCAGATCAGGCTTCCGGTCTGCCAGCTTCCCCCAGATATGCACATCACTTCATCGTTCTGGCCCCCGGCCAGACAGTCGTCCTTGCCGTCGCTGTTCACATCGGATATGGGACCGACCGACTTGATGGCTCCTATATTGGGATCATTGTACGACCAGATGAGATTTCCCCATTTCCCGGACAAGCAGTACACGTTATCATCGTCCGAACCCACGAGGCAATCCGCATACCCATCGGCGTTCACATCCTGTATCGTGGCAATCGTGCGTACATCGCTCCCGGTAACGTAAGACCATAGAATAGATGTCGTTCCCGCCGGGGAACGGCCATCCATACAGTAGATCAGATTATCTCCGCAGCCTGCCAGACATTCGTTTATTCCGTCTCCGTTGATATCGGGAAGCGTGACGACGGTCCAGACATCGACGCCGTAGTTCCAGGACCAGATGATGTCGCCTTTGGTACCACCTCCGCCGGATATGGCATAGGCCCGGTTATCCCCCGAACCGACAAAGACGTCCCCGTATCCGTCACCGTTGATGTCGTTGGTGGAAGCCACGTCGTGCACATACCAGTCTGCGGACATATTCCAGAGCAGACTGCCCGGCTGAGCGTATACAGAATGCATGGCGAGGTGTAGAATTAAAAACAATAGGGGTGGTGTATATGGCTTCATTGGACGGCCTCTCATGATGTCATCTGATCTACTAAAAAAGGATTACCAACCGAGCCACAGCAGAATACCCAAGCGTCGATCGGTGTACCTTTGGGAGTATGGATTGGGATCGTTCCCCTCGATGCCGAAGTAGCTTCCATAGAGCCACTCGGCATAGAATTTTATTGAAAGCTCCGACCATGGCTTTATCCAAATGCCGGGCCCGACTTCTACTTTATTATTCCAGAAATCCTTGTTGATATCCTTCAGCAGATAGATAACGCCGTAGGCGTCTATATCCGCTTTCCAGAGCCGGAGGATATGGAATCCCGTTCGTGAGTGGAGATACCCGAATACGTTGTTCCCCTCGCTCCGGAAATAATTGATCTCGCTGTATATCTCGCCCCAGAAAATCATGGGAATGGAAATCCATCGTTTGGGAGAGAACCATGTATCCCACCCATACCAGAAGATGAGCCCGCCCCGGAGGTCGTCGTACTTTTTACGATCGGGCTGGGGATAATCCGTGGGGATGTCCGTATACGATCCATATATCCCTTCAAGATACAGGGCCAAAAATATTTTCCGGAAAAATCGGGTTCGCAAGCCGAGCCCCCCTTCGAACCGGTTGTTCCAAAAATCTCTGTTCACGTCCTTCCCGTAACGCACCATGGCGTAGGCTTCGGTGTATATGGAGGGTGTCCAGTAGTACCGCAATCCCTGCCGGATGTGGGACGTGGATATAAGGTTATCGTCGATTTTCTGAAAAACAGTCGACTCGTCGTAGATCTCTCCCCATAATCTGAATCCTCTCATATCCTGTTGAGGCGTATCGTCAGTGGCCGTGCTGTCGGTTTGACTCTGGGCCAGAGGCACGCGCCAGAGGCAGCCGACCGTCAACAAATAAATGAGTAGATACTTCATGTTCATCCATGTTCTCCTTCCATCACCGATTCCTTTTCGTGGGCAACGCGCTCTGTTTTATCCCAGACGCCGAGCCGTTTTCGCGTCAAATCCAGATAGAGGCCACGGAACACGACCCAGAGCCAAAGCTGGCAGTAACTGAGGTACATGAGAGCGGTAACGCCGATGTTTGAAGGTGTGTCTTCGTCTTCATACGAGAGGACGAGGACGATTTCCAGGAGGAACATAAGAAAAGCCGAAATCCAGACCGCCGTATAGGGGCCGGGCGTACTGACCGAGAGGATGCCCAGACCGCTCAGGATGAAGACCAGATGCGAAACGACGATGGCGCCCAGGAAAAGGTAATAGAGAAGGAAGAGGTATATAAACTCCATCGATAAAAAGCGGTTCCTCAGTAAAAGTGCTTCCTTCAGGAATTTTCGGATGACGTAGTTGTTACCACGGACCCACCGGGTTCGCTGGCGCACCCACGTGCCCAACTTTTCCGGTTCTTGTTCCCAGGTGACGGCCGTGGGTACGAATTTAATTTTCCAGCCTTTTTGATAAATCCGGACGCTCAACTCGGCATCTTCGGTGATGGCGGCCTCGTCCCATCCGCCGCAGGCGTTCAGGACATCTTTTCGAATCACACAATTGGTTCCCGGCAGGATAGCGATCTGAAACGCCCTGTACCGTCCTGCCTGGAGAATCCATTGGAATCCCAGGGTTTCGATGTTGATAAACCGGGTGAGCAGATTTTTCTTACGGTTCAGGGTTCGGAATTTACCGATGACCCCGCCCAGTGTCTTGTCGGCATAGAGATGGGAGACCAGTCGTCTCAGTGAAACGGGTTCCGGATTATTGTCGGCATCGTATACGGCGATGTATTCGTGACGGGCATGCTTCAACCCGATATTCAGGGCATGGCTCTTACCGCTACCGCTCTCTGCCTTGGGAAGGTCGATGAGAGTGATGCGGCTCTCTTTGTTCGCCAGTTTTTGGGCGATTGCCCCGGTCTTGTCCGTGGAACCGTCGTTAATAACAACAATCTCGATTTTGTCTTCTGGATAATCCAGGGAAAGCATGCGTTCCAATGTTTTGGCGATGACGAGCTCCTCGTTCCGTGAAGGGATCAAGACAGTGACGGAAGGGAGGTCCTCGTCGGGTATCCCGCCGTCGCCCGAATCGCTTTCGATGCTTTGTCGGTACCGGTATCCAAAAAAGGTGAGGATAAGCTGGTACAGGATCATCGCCCAGATGACCGAGACCGAGAATAGGAACAGTCCGTCGAAAAAACCGGCACTGATTGGCATATCGAATAATCCTTCCTTTCGTATCCCTGTTTTAGTCTTTATGGTTGTTCATACGCCGCCGCCTGCGGAAACGATGGATGTAGAGAATAACGAGCACACTGCCGGCAAACCCGCTCACCACCACGATGGCAACCGACGTTACGATGCTCACGTTCTTGAGGGAAACCAGACCGCTCATGCTGGTAAACACTTTCACCGTATGCGATCCCGCGGGCAGTCTTATGGCGTATCCCGGAATACCTTGAAAAATGTCCGTCTCGTACCGCTGTCCGTCCAGAATCACCTTGTGGGGATGTTCGTTGACGACGATGTAATTGCTGACCGGCGAATGATAATCCATCTCCAATCCACGAGAGAACATCTCACACGATTCGAGTTCACCGCTGATATCGACGAGTCGGGCCGATGTCTTGAACGTTCCCGCCAGGCTTTCGATTCGCTTCAATGGCCTGATGGTATGGGAACCGGGCGGCAGGATCATCTTACCCCTGTAGTACGCAGGCCAGAGACGTCCGTCCACGGATATGTTGCCATGGGTCTTGGGATCAAGATCGACCATCACGGTTCGATCCGTCTGAATCTGCCAGTGGTCTGCAGAGAGGCGTTCTTTTGAATGGCGACCCAGGGCCCGTGCGATCCATGGAAAATCGACTTCGTAGATACTGGACTCGGAGTAAATGGCGACACGATTCTTTTGTTGGAGTGCGCCGGCAATGGAATGATACAGCTCTATACCCGTCGGCTGCTGTGTGGGAGCCAGGCTCTCTTCCAGCAAACGGTAGGGGACCACGTTGATATCCAGGATAGGCGGTTCACCGGGCATCAACCGTTGGTATGTGCTGGACAAACTGTCGTACCGGAACGGGCCCAGATGCCACATCTCCTGCGGGTCTTCGATTTGAAGGGTGAATTCGAACTCTTCCTGCAGGCCGATGAGTCGTTTTGTGTCCGTGGCCGTGTATTCGCCCGTTTTTTTCGCCAGGATATTGTCGAGAGACGTGACCACGATTTCGATATCCTCGTTTTTCTTTTCTATTTCCTGCTCAAGAAAAGCCAGGAATTCACGATGGAGCTGAATAACCAAGTCTTTCCGGAAATCCTGGAATGTCTTCCAGTCTACCGGATTCTGTTCCCAAAAATGATCCGATGACAGCACAAAAAGCTGGATGGGATCGAAGCCGTGTTCTGCCTGAAATGCCTCCCGAGCCGACGGGTGGAAAGGGGTGAGAAGATCGGGTCTCTTTGGCCCCAGAGGCGACTCGAAGTACAGTTCGGCCAGGTTGATGCCGTCCCAGTCGTACTGATGGATCATCTCGGCCACTTCTTCAAACACGGCCTGACGGCACGCCGCATCGGTCAGTGCCATGTTTCGACGCCAGTCGACGATGGCGTCCCTTCCTGTGGCCGTTTTTTCCCGCCATTCTGGGTGGTCGTCCCAGATCCGTTCATTCACGTGGGGATATTCCAGCCAGAGGTAGACTCGGATGGCATTTTCGTGGGCCAAGCGGATGAGTCGCTCGTAATCGTAACTCCATTCATGATACACATGCCAGCCCGCTGCGTAGATCGTCCGGAACCCGTTCTTCTTCCACATCTTGACCAAATCCTCGATGCTCACGTCTTCCCTGCTGCCCGGTTCGAAATAGATTTCGGCCTGCTCCCGCCTCACCAGCGGCCACAAATCAAAATGGACCTGGAGGACGTTCAGATAGAACGGGTATCTGCCGTAACCCATGCGTGTGGTCGGGTCAAACAACGTCGAGAAATAGAGGTAGCGTCCTTCATCATACCATCCACCGATGACGACAGGATCACCGGAATGGGTTTCGGAATAAAACGTTTCGAAATCGGGCTCTACCAACAGTTGAAATGGCCGGTAGGTATCGGCTTCCTTCCATTCGATGGCCACTTGGTTGTAATATTGATCGCTGACAGTGTGGATGGATTTTTCCTCACCCAGATGATCGATCCCGATGTTTGTGCTCAATTCGGATTCTTTCTCCAGGACGAGATTCATCCCTTCGGCCAGGGCCTTTGTGATGAATAGAATTTGCGGCTCAGAAAGGATTCTGGCCGCTGCGTAGGGTATGATAAGCAGGTTTGTTTTCTCCGGAATCGTGATAAAGTCCAACACGGAGAGGATTTGGTAGTCTATACCCACCGCGTCGAAAGCGCCCAGAAAACTGGCCTGGTCGCGGAAGAGCGCACCCTCGGCCTGAGGATCGATGAGAATCAGGGGAATCATGGGTGGATTGGCCGCCACCAGGGGTGGTTGTTCCCAAAGTTGTTTGACTTTTTCAGGGGATTGGGAGAACGAGGACCAGAGGTTGGCTGGAAACCTGTTTTTCTTTCTATCCGATGCAAGACTGACATGCATCCAGCCAGGCGGGCATTCGATGGATTTGACGATGGGTTCGGAATGGCGTTCCTTGCTCGTCGTGTGGTTTTTTCGTTTTCCACTTGGTGTCAGCAGGAATTCATCCACGTACTGGTTTTTGGGCAGGAGTTCGATTTCCTGGTGTCCGCTCAGGATGGCCTGTGCCGGCGAGTTAACACGATTATCCAGAGTACGGATATCGGCGAACGTATATCCCAAATCCTGGATTTCTTCCACCAGAACTTTCAATACAGATATGGGGACGAAGGGATGGAAGAAGAAACTGGCGAATCCGTCGCGGACGGCTAGGTTATTCCTTGCATATCCGATCACCGGTTCGGGATCGGGGTTATCCATGGGAATATAGCCCAGATTCTCAGGTATGAACTGTGCCCGGCCTTCGCGGGCTGGAATATAGTAAGGAAACAGTTGATCCGAACCCGAAACATCTATCGTTTGTCTCCTCTCATACGCCGTAGTGAAATACCGGTTGATGACCCGGTAATCCAGCATCGATGCAGCGTAGTGGGGTGTCTCCCACACCAGCGGGTAGAGTCCGTTTTTTGCACATTCGTTTAAAGCTCGGATGATGCGCTCTCTGACGTAGTCTTCGGAATCCTGAAAGATCGGCCCATCTGACAGCCCATCCCAGAATTCATAGTCCACGCCCGATTCTCCCCGATACTGATGTGTGCACCCATGCAGGACGATGATACCGCCCTTGGAAACCGCATGCCGGAGTGCCTTGGCCATTTCGGGACTGTCGGATATCGACACGGCCGAGTTTGTCGCCGGATTCAGGTAAAACGGTGTGAATCCCACGGCAAAGGGAATCTTTTTCGAGCCTAAGAGATCAGCGATGTCGCGAAGACTCTGAGGGTTGGATTCGGGGTTGACATCTTCGATACGCACCAGAGCGAGATGTTTTTCTTTATGGTCTTCCCTCAAGATATCATGGAGCAGATCGGCGAATACGATATGCCGGCCACCCTCGGTCACGAACGAGGTGGGAAGATCGGCAACATACCAGAAGTCACCACTCTGAATGACGTAGGGTCGTTCACGCTGCCCTGAACGGGCCGTGGCAACGATCCGGCATTTTGAAGAATCACGGATTTGAATGACATTCAGGACGGAATCGATTTTCGGAAAAAGCGTTCCCTTGTAATCAATCCGATAGCCTGTATTTTCCTCGAACGTTTCAAACGCAATACCCATATCTGCTAATGTCCGTTCACCCAGGAACTTAAGATTGTGGTTTATCCAGCACACCGTACTCGTCGTCCGGGAAATCATCCGCAAGAAGGATAACGGAAGAGACTCCCGATAGCTTTCGCCGACATAAAAGAGAAAGTCGGCGTCTGGCGGATTTCGCGGGATACGAAAATCGTCATCCACGGGAACGAGTGTCGTGGATGTATGAAAATGTCTCAACAGGACGTCCACTTGCCTGGCATCGTTTTCCCCCTTGGGGTCGTAGTAGACGATGACACGTTTGTGAGGAATGGTGTCCAACACATCGCGTATACGGGGCCATGTATTCTGCTGGTCTGCCTGATAGGAATCGTAAAAATCGATACCCCAGGCTCCTGCATCCATGGCGGATCGTAGACTCGCGATGAATTGGGATTCTGTCACATCGACAGTACCCAGGGGTGTGAGTTCGGTGTGGACGACCAAATGGGCCCGGCCCGCAATCTGTTCTAACATCTCGTATGTCGCATCTTCCGTCCATGCCGGCGTAAATGTAACCGTATCGGCATAGACATCGGCCATTTGCTGCCAGATGAGTTCCACGTTGACGATGTCGGGAGTATCGGGCGCATCCAGGATGGCATCCAGGTCGAAGCCGCTCAAATTCCGCTGTTCCGAAGGTGGCAGGATGGAGCCGTCCGCACGAGGCGTTGCCACGGTGGTGATGGACACCGATTTGTGATGCTGATGGATGTTCCGGCACGTCTCGGTCAACAGGGACGACAGGGGCTCGGAACGGATCACATCCAGTGAGATTTGCGGGGTATCCTTGGCATACGCTGCCTGGCACACATCGCAAAAGCAGGCTTCCTCGGGTTTCCAGCAGACGATGGGTTCGGCAATGTCCACCCCGTCGAGAGCTTTGTAGTGCTGGAGTAAATCGTCGATAAAGGCCAGCCACCATCCTCGGAACTGCGGCTGACGCACACAGAGTAGATAGGTGTCCGGCGTGGGTTTGTAATCGGTACCGTCGGGCTGTTTGGACCGCCATTGGGGGTGAGCCTCCCAGGCATGCCTGTGGAGGAAGGCCGGAATCCAGGCATAAACGGCGAGCTTTTGCCGGTGGCAGGCGTTGAGCATGGTTTTCAGGAAATCGACCCGGCCGTAGTCGGTCTGAACATTCAGCGGGTGGGACGTCCGGTAGATCGCGCCGTATAGGGGATCGTACACTTTTACATAGACTGTGTTGATTCCGTTTTCTTTCCATCCGCGTGCCAACTGCTCGCAGAGATCGTCGACATCGTATTCGGTGTCGTAGTAGTACGAAGGATCAAAACGTACGGCCTGAAATCGATGAAGTTCGATTTCGATTCGTCGGTCATCCAGTGTTTGTTTATTTTGTGTACATCCAGAAAAAATGAAGAAAGGCAGAAGGAATCCGTAAAGAAATGTTCTAGAAAAAAAAGGAGGATAAAAACCGTGCATGCAATCCACTCCGATGTTGTGTTTCTGTACAGGTCGATGATGAATTTTGAATCATAAACGCTCTCCCGATTGATCCAAGTTTCGATTTATCAATGATCATCGCTCAGTTAAGAAACAAATTTCTGCAATTTCTATACCATCCGAGGATGGGTGCCGTCATGCGGAAGACATCGGCTGGTATGGTTCGACTAAAGGTGTCGTCGGCACGATCTCGATTCAGATGAAGATGGATATCGGCCCCCGGAACTGTGTGGGATCGGTCTATCATGCAAATGTGTCGATGGTCGTGAGGGCATGCGACTGGGCGGATACAATCGATCCGCACGTCAGACGGACGACAAGGATGGACATCATCATAATAGAGCAGGTCGGTTTGAAGGGTGTTTTTCTCATAACCAAAGATTCTTTCGTTTCATTATTACCGGACGATTAGCATTTTTCGTGCCCGAACGAAAAGACCGGTCTCGATTAAAAATATGTATATTCCTGACGGTACTTTCTTTCCATCCTTGTCCGCTCCGTTCCATCGAACGGTATACTTACCGGGTTCCTGATAAGCATCTACGAGTACGTTAATTTGTTTTCCGAGAAGATTATATATAGTTAATCGAACATGGTTATAATTGGGTAACTCATACTGTATCGCCGTAGTATGATTGAATGGATTCGGAATATTCTGGTAGAGGTGATACATAGAGGGAGGAAGTATCTTTTGGAATATTTGTTCTTTGAAACCGATTTCGAAATGACAGTCTGCCAGCGTTCGGGCCCATTTGGCATGATGCTTCATCGCGGAAATACTGGAGAGACGGTCCGCGCCCGCACCCCCAATTAACGCAAAAATTACATCTTGTGTATCGCCTAAAGCCATAGTAAAAGGCCCCGAGTTCATCTGAAATTGTCGATCACCCGGCGGGTATGCGTAATACGTGCCCAGACCATCGATGTGACCCTGCTTCTTTACGGGATCCCCTGAAAGGGGGTATTTTGTGGGCATTGTTCCCGGTGGAGGAGGGTATAAGACGTCGGGGCCACTGGTTGGGATATATCCCCGGAGAACTTTATACCACAATTCAGGAGGAGTCCAGGTTGGTGGATCGCGGGGTAAACATTTGTCACCACAAAACCAGCAGAAAGATGTCATGCTGAGATTGGTGTACCCTTCATGATTGAGTAATGTCTGATTGTCATCATTGTGTA
>Ga0180431_10005901_pt1 | contig 14710 bp, 12 predicted proteins | sample SS_ome_11_FD_132459 | JGI IMG/M metagenome (GOLD analysis project Ga0180431, IMG submission 132459) | Hypersaline lake sediment archaeal communities from the Salton Sea, California, USA - SS_1_MS_1 metaG | ecosystem: Environmental > Aquatic > Non-marine Saline and Alkaline > Hypersaline >... | reverse complement strand
TATCCAAAGAGAACCAGGAAAAAGCAATAAAGATGATTGAAAAGCTGGAGGAAGTGACTGACGTAAGCCAGATTGCCAGTTTATTGGGGTAAGCAATTTCTATAGTTCTTCATATAAATTGGTTGTTTTATACGGCTAAGACACCGTCATTTGGAATTAGATAATATCAGCCAGAATACCAAACGGTTGACCTGAACCTTGTTTATGAGCTTCATGAGTTTGAATTGAGGGGTTGAATCATGTAATTTTAGCCATGAGACGCTGTTAAAGTTAAAAGGAGACATGCAATGAGTGCAATTTCAATGTTCACCAGAAACATAGTTGAGGTCAGTTACGATTCTTTACCGATTGATGCGGTAGCGGCAACTAAGAAGCAGATTCTTGACACGCTGGGGGCAACCCTTGCTGGCAGCATGTCAGAAAACGCCGGACATCTGGCAAATCTCATTAAAGACTGGGGTGGAAAAGAGGAAAGTACCATGCTGGGCTATGGTGGTAAGGTGCCCTGTACCAATGCTGCGCTCGTTAATGGATGGTCAGCAGCTGTTATAGATTTTGATGATTTTCACGATTTAGACTTTCTTCACACCTCACGAGGAGTAGTTCCGGCGGCTCTGGCGATAGCCGAGCGTAAGGGTGCTGTCGACGGCAGGGATTTCATAGTTGCGGTGGCTTTAGGTACTGACCTAGCTTACCGGATGGCACGGGCAGCACTGGTTCACCGGGAATCCGGGTTTCTCCTCGGCCCCAACTTCTTTGGGGCTGCTGCGTCAGCTGGTAAGATTCTGGGTCTTGATGAAGAAAAGCTGAGAAATGCCCTGGGCATCGCTTTAATGCAGGTGTGTGGTGACGGGTATGGTCTCCGGGAAGCATTGAACACCAAAGGGCTAGATGGTGGCTTCCAAGCCAAGGCAGGCATTCTCGCTGCCTTAATGGCAGAAAAGGGCTTATCCGGAAGTGCTGACCCTCTTGAAGGTGAGGGGTTCGGCTTCTACCCTCTATACCATAGAAACCTCTATACCCCATCGCTATTAACGCAAGATTTGGGCAAGGTTTTTGAGGTCGTTTCCAGTAGCCAGAAACCATATCCTTGCTGCCGCTGGAGCCACCCCGCCATCAGAGCGACACTGGAACTAGTCAACGAATATGATATCAAGCCGGAGGATGTGACGGAGGTCATAGCCTATCACGGTCCTATAGCTTTATCTGATTGTGAGCCTTTGGAGGAAAAACAAAGACCGCGAAACCACTACACCCAGCATAGTCTCCCTTGGGCGGTAGCCAATGCCATCCTGTACCGCAAAGTGGGGATAGAGCACTATACAGAAGAGGCGATTCGTAATAACAAGACACTAGAAATGGCTCAAAAGGTTATTCCAAAGCTGACTCCGGAGCTTGCCCACATGCCTTTTGCTGAGCCAGCTATTGTAGAAATAAAAACCCAAAATGGCAAGTTATACTCCAAGCGTGTTGATATTGTTCCGGGTAGTCCCGAAGACCCGATGAGTTTTGATGCTACAGCCGAAAAGTTCAGGTATTGCTGTAATTATTCGGCTAAGCCTATATCCAAAGAGAACCAGGATATAGTAATACGGATGATTAACAAGCTGGAAGAAGTGACCAACGTAAGCCAAATTGCCGGTTTATTGGGGTGAATGATTAATATTGAGGAGAAAACTATGGGTGACAGGGAAACAGTGAAGGTATGGTCTCCCAGAAAGACTGCCGCCGAGCTGTATAAGGTCCAGCCGAATTACCAGCGGTTTAACCAGAAGTACAATATGACTCGCCAGGGTTTGTGGGAAGAGACAACCTTCGAACTTAACAAAAGCCGGGTTGCTAATCTAAGAAATCTGGCGCAGGCCGGCCGTACTGGCTATAACGCCCAAGACTGGGCATTCTACCTTGGGTCTCGCGCCAACATAAGTAACACCGGCTTTAACATCAACTGCCCTAATAGTCCGGGAAATTCATGGGAATCCGCCTTTAAACCCACTACCGAGAGCTCCATGGCAGTAGCTGAGCAAATGGCTGACCGATACTTTAACAAGTGGCAAGGCAGTCCAACAGAAGCCTCCTGGCTACTACGGAAAATGGGCCACCATTTTGGCGCCGATTTGGTAGGCTTTTGTCAGTTAGACCGCCGCTGGGTCTTCTCACACTGGTTTGATGAGGAAAGTCGCCGGGATTACCCCATTAAGTTCTCTGATGAGCCCGGCTATGAAGGCTACAGTCAGCCAACTCAGCTTGAGGATGGAACGCAGGTCATCCCCAAGGAAATGCAGTATGCAGTAGTGTTTATCCACAATATGGGTGAAGATGAAATTGCGGCTGCTCCAACCTTGAGTCAGATGGCTGAAGTTATGTTTACCTATTCAAAGATAGCCTTAATCACCACTTCCGTGGCGGAGTTCATCCGGGGTCTGGGCTATAACGCTATACCCAGTGCTAACTGTACCGCGCTCAATGTACCATTGGCAATAGATGCCGGATTGGGACAAATGGGCAGGCATGTTAAACTTATCAACCCCCTCTTCGGTTCACGTTGCCGCATCTCAAAAGTAATTACCGACCTGCCCTTGGCACCAGATAAGCCCATCGATTTTGGTGTCACTGAGTTCTGCAACCAATGTAAGAAATGCGCTGAGCATTGTCCCACAGGTGCTATCTCATTTGGCGAGCGATGTTTCGAACCGGTAAACGAGTGTAATAACGGCGGCTACCTTCAGTGGCAGGTAGACCACAAGAAATGCTACCAGTACTGGGCTGAGGTAGGTACCAATTGCGGAATCTGCCTCCGGGTCTGTCCTTTCAGCAAAAGCAGCGGTTGGGTCCATGATGTCGCCCGCTGGTTCATTAAATACCTGAAATTCATTGACCCCTTCTTTCTCAAAATGGATGATGCTCTTGGTTATGGGAAATACCGCTCTTCGGATAACCTGTGGCACAAGGTCTGAATTCAGGACAACAGGGGCCAACCTGCTTGCAGACACGCGCGATACGAAATCCGCGGCTTATTCTAACGCTGGGACAGACTTCGCATCCTGAGTTTTGCCAATGCTACCGCCCTGGTACTATTCTGTTGGATACTCTGGAACAAATTTACCCTGGGCAGCCAGTTCATCACTGTAGCGGAGCGCCTCTTCCAGGATGGCACGACCTGGTAAGCCCTTGGCTTCCATCTCGGCTACCCAGTCTTCCTGGATTGGCATAACCATTTCGGTGAGTTTCGCCATCTCTGCTTCGGGAAGCTGGTGGAAGGTTGCTCCCTGCTCTATCATCCAGTTAGAATCAATGAGAGCACTCTCGTCCATGGCCTTGCCGGCATCTTCGGCCAATTTCGCCCCGCTCTCGTCAACTATTATCTGCTGGAGTTCGGCGGGCAATTTCTCAAACACACCGCCGTTGATGGGAATGGTGAACATATCATAGTTAAGGTTGATGACGGTATGGTGTTTGGCAACCTCAGATACATTGGTTGTTCTTACCGTGGTGAGCGGACAAAGAACACCTTCAGCCATTCCCTTCTCCAGTCCCCCGTATATGTCAGCTATTAGCACCTGCTGGGGAATCGCACCCACTTTCTCCAGCACCTTGATGCCCCAGGCATTGAGGGCCATTACCTTCATGCCCTCCAAGTCTGCTACCGATTTAATCGGCTTGTCTACGGTATGGATTTGGGAAGAGGCGCTAACGAAGTGACTGAGTACCTTCACTTCAGCGGGGAACTGCGCCTGCCACTCGGGGAATTGTTCATGAAGGTGCCAAGCAACCAGGCTGGCAATGGTGGAGCTGGGGGCAATGAAAGGCAATGATACCACCTCGGTTAACGGATATCTACCTGGTTCCAGAACATTCACCACCGTACCCATCTGAACAGCGTTTGAGGCAATTCCATCCATTAGTGCCGTGTTCTTGACTTCGGTATCCCGGTCGTAATAAAGAATCTTTAGTTTCCACCCACTCTTATCTTCCAAACCCTTTACGTACGGTAATATTACCTCTTGTGTTAAGAATTGTGAGCGTTCATGCTCACCCTGATATTCCATAGGAGGCGCGGAATATCGTACCCCAGAGCCTTTACCACCTTCAGGTACTTGCGCCGGTGCTGTGGCGGGGGACTGGGTTGACTTGGCACATCCGCTTAAAAGCAAAACGATCACCAGTACAATAGCCAACAGAACTAGAAAGTACTTTTTCACTATCGTTGCTCCCTTCCTGATTATATGGAATAGCTATTCGTTAGGTTAAAATGAGCCAACATCATGTATTTTAAATTGCTTTATCAAACCAGACTATTTTATCACGAGCACACGACATATCACCTGTTATGTGCAACGCTATACTTTCCGAACACTAATCATAAACTGTATGTTTCTTTATGATTGTTTCCAACGTAAACAATTGAGTTTAATGTTACCTTGATACTTTGTCAAGATAACAGAAGAAAACCTGATATGCTGTTAGCTTCTAACTAAGTTGCCTTTTACGATATTGCAAGGATATTGTAACACGATTTTAACCTATCTTTTACTGAATTCTAACTGAGAATCCTTACTATTCTATTGAATGTGTTATTTGATTTCAATATACTGTATTTAATTTACTCAGCAGAAGCAGTTAAATACTAGTACCCTATTGTTACATCGTAAGGTATGGTATAAGTGAAACCTTGTATTTGTTACATAAAGAAACATAATCTTATTTGACTAGGTAAGAGAGCTACCCTTAAGAGTATTCTGGTGGGGAGGTAGTATCTCGCTGTAGGTTCTTTCCCCGCAACATAGTGGAAGCTTCATGGGGCCGAAATTCTGTTTTGGCTTTTACGGATATGAATCGGTGATTCGGTATATAGGAAAGGGGGTATCAATGATTTGATAAAGTGGTTGACACAGATAGAAAGACTTATTCATCAAGGAGGTCAATCTGAATGAAGAAAGTTGTATGGTCGCTTATTGCACTGGTTATGGTGGTATCATTGCTGTTTACTGTTGTTGGCTGTGCTAAGCCGACTCCAGAACCGGCACCGGCACCAGCACCGGCTCCTGCTCCGGCACCAGCAGCCGAGGCAATAGTGATGAGAGTTATTGGTGCAAATCCCGATCCCGAAGTCTCGATGCATTGGCAGCATCACACTGCACTGGAGTTAATTAATGAGAGGGCAAAGGGAAGACTTATCGTCGATTTCATCGGTGGGAAGGATATTGTCCCCATAATGGAGCAGTGGGACGCGGTGAAGGGTGGTGGGCCGTGTGATGCCCTCTGGACACCGGTCAGCCGGGCTGGGGGCATTGTTCCCGAGGCTCCAGCTCTGCAACTGGCGAAGATGAGTGCCGCCGAAATGAGAGCCAGCGGGTTTTTCGATAAATTCAACGAAAGTATGGCAAGGGGAAATGTGCGTCTGCTGATGAATGGGGATTCATCCAAGAATACACAGTTCATAAGGATGTATCCCGATTTCCCGATGGAGACGCCTGATGACTTCAAAGGCAGGAAGATTGCCGCTACCCCGAACGAGCAAGCCGTCGTGGAAACCTTCGGTGGTATAGCTGTCCCGGTGACGCCGTTTGAAATGTACGAAGCCGTAGAACGCGGTGTGGCTGAGGGATGCGGTTGCACGTCAGACGATACTGTTTTCAGATTTTCCTTCGTCGAGGTATGCGATTACTTCGTCACGCCAGGATTCGGTGGACCGGACTATGCCTGGTCGGTTAACCTGGCTTTCTGGAACAAGATTCCTGCTGACCTGCAACAACTGGTACTGGATACCATAATTGAGGTTGAGAAAGAGTGGGAGCCCAAGTGGACGGAGATTCATGAGGGATGGCCACCGAAGTGGGTCTCAGAAGGGGGGATGGAGGAAATCCTCTTTACTGGAGAGGACGCTGAACGGTGGGTCAATGCCTACTACGATTACCACTGGGGAGAGGTTCTTAGTAGATCACCAGTGGAAGGCGCCAAGTTGAGGGAACTCGCTGGACAGTAAACAAAATATCTTACGTGAGCTGTCAAGACAGTAGTAGCAGAGATTTTTGGATAGTCATTTAGAGACGTAGTATTCAAAACCTATGGGGGGTAAAGGTTACCCCCCATAGGTGATGTGAAAGTTGTTTCAATACTCTATTAAAACAACCATAAATATCTTGGCGCATTTAATCACATGGGACAGGTCAGCTGGAGGAAATTGTAGTTGCTGAGAAGAATTAACACTATTTTTGATAATATCATCACCTATCTTGCCTATTTCGGCTGTGCCCTTATCGCTTTCATCGTGTTGTCCGTTACTGCCGAGGTTTTCACACGTTTTTTCCTCAACAGGTCGCTAGTATGGGTAACGGAAATCGACGAGTATGCCATGATAGCCTTTACTTTTTTTGCGGCTGCCTGGGTGTTGAAAAGAGAGGGGCATGTTGTCCTAGACGTGGTAATTAATCGCTTCAAACCCCAAAATAGGGCTGCCGTTAACACCATTACTTCCATTCTGAGCGCAATAGTATGTGGAGTTATTTTTTGGTATGGCACGTCGAATCTCTTGTATCACCTCCAAGAGGGCACCTTGATAGCTTCGAAGACCATAGACATACCTAAGGCTCCCATGCTGATTTTCATCCCGCTAGGATTCTTGCTGTTCGCTATACAGTTTCTAAGGCGTGCTTATGGATTCATCAGGGTGTGGAGAGGAGCCACTGTACTAGAGGAAAAGGTGCAAGTGGAAAAGTATTTTGAAACTCTTGAGTAGTATAAAATTCATCATGAAGGATGTTTAGTTGGACTGGCCATTTGTTCTGATAATCATTTTCGGTAGCTTGATTGTGCTGATGGCAGCGGGATTCCCGGTTGCTATCAGTTTCGTTATCATCAATATAGTAGGTGTGGTATTACTCTGGCATGGTGAGACGGGCCTACACGCGCTTACCCTGACCATGCAGCAGTCTGTGGGCAGCTTCCTTCTCCTGCCGATACCAATGTTTATTTTTCTGGGTGAGATATTGTTCCGGTCAGGAATGGCAATGCGGGCGATTGATGTTGTGGACAAGTGGCTTGGACGCCTGCCTGGCAGGTTAGGCTTGCTAGCCGTGCTCATAGCTACCCTGTTTTCTACGATGAGTGGTGCTACCTCTGCCACTGCTGCTATGCTCGGAGAAACACTCGGGCCGGAGATGGAGAAACGGGGCTATAAAAAGCCAATCAGCATCGGCTCTATTATGGGGAGCGGCGGTCTGGCTATGCTGATTCCGCCCAGTGCTGCCGCTGTCTTCTGGGCTGCCATAGCGGAAGTATCCATCGGCAGGATTCTGATTGGCGGCATTATTCCTGGCTTGGTCATAGCTCTCTTCTATTCAATATATATCGTGGGCAGATGCTATCTGCAACCCTCGGTGGCACCCACCTATAAGATAATACCTACGCCCCTATCAAGGAAGCTAATCGACACAGCAAAGTATGTGTTGCCATTAACATTCATCGTGTTTATGGTCACTGGTCTTATCATACTAGGTATTGCATCACCATCAGAGGCGGCAGTAATGGGGGTCGTCAGTAGCCTCATATTAGCCGCTGCCTACAGAAAGCTGAATTGGACTCTGTTAAAGCAAACCCTGATCAGCACATTATCGATTACAGTCTTTATTTTTATCATCATTTCTGGCGCGAAGGCCTTTGGTCAAGTTCTGGCTACTACCGGGGCGGGTCGGGATCTGGTGATATGGGTGACAAGTCTGCCGTTGGCTCCTCCACTCATCATAATAGGCATGTTGGTAGTCCTTCTGTTCATGGGCATGTTTATGCACGGTATAGCCATAATCATGATCACCGTACCTGTATATATGCCCGTTGTCTATGCTCTGGGCTATGACCCGGTGTGGTTCGGAATAATGTTCCTCATCCTTGACGAGATGAGTCAAACTACACCCCCCTTCGGCATACTCCTGTTTGTAATGAAAGGTGTGTCTACACCAGACACTACGATGGGAGATATTGTCAAAGCAGGTATTCCTTTCCTTATCTGTGATGCCGCCTGCGTGGCAGTAGTAATGGCCTTCCCCATTGTGGCACTCTGGCTTCCCAACCTTATGACCGGATAAAAATAGTAAATTACTGGTGACTCGTTAATAAGTGTTCCTCGTAAACAAGAATAGGAGGTATAGAATTGTGAACAAGGTAAGTTTTGAGGCGACAGGCTGTGGGGGCTGCCGGACATGTGAGATAGCCTGCTCATATCACCACAAAAAGGTCTTCAGTCCCAACCTATCAAGTATAGAAATTTCGGACAGAACGGACAAGCCGGGCTTTTCGCTTACATTTCATATTGGAGATGTTGATGGTCATTTAGGCTGTGATAGATGTGAAGGAGAAGACGAACCATTATGCCTTAAATACTGCAACATATCGATGCGTGAAAAGTTAAAGACAATCTTGCAGAGCGAGCTTCCGGAGAAGTTAGCCGGGGAGGACAAGAGATGAAAAATAGTAATGGTATGTATGGATATGCCGGTAAAATACTGCGAGTCGATTTGTCATCGTCGAGCATTTCCCTTGAGCCAACCATGAAATACGCACGGGAATGGCTGGGAGGCGGGGGCATAGACCAGTGGATACTCTATAACGAAGTCAAGCCCTGGATAACCCCATACGCGCCGGCTAACCTATTGACCTTTGGCGCCGGTCCCCTGGTGGGAACCATGGCTCCGGGGGCTTCCCGGGTTTCGGCAGGGTCAAAGAATGCGTTGACTCTGGGAGTCGGCAGCGCTAACTCTGATTCCCGTTTTGGCCCGGAGCTTAAGTTTGCCGGGTACGACCATATTATCCTCCAGGGGAAGGCAAGGAAGCCGGTTTACCTCTGGATAGATGATGAGCATATCGAGATACGGGATGCCACTCATCTCTGGGGTAAAACCATAGGTGAGACGGTTGACGCCATAAGACATGAGCTGGGCGATCCGGAGATACACATGGTCTCTATCGGGCCGGCCGGGGAAAATATCGTCAGAGGGGCATGTGTCATCCAGAACAAGGGAAGGGCTTTCGGGAGATGCGGTTTCGGTGGAGTAATGGGGTCCAAGAATCTAAAGGCAATTGCGGTGAGGGGGAGCGGTGCCATTGAGGTTGCTGACGGTCCCAGGTTTATGAAGGCTGTAGATGAACTGCGCCAGAAAGTCAACTCAATGTCGAACGCAGAAATGGTGAGAAAACTGGGCACTCCCTCAGCACTTCCTCGTAAACAGGAAACTTGTGGTATACCGTACAAGAACTTTCAGTACCTGGCACTTCCGGATGAAATGCTTGCCAAAATTGACCAGGAGAGTGCACACAATAAATATAAGGTAGGGAAGATTTCCTACATGGGGTGCCCGATAGGATGCGGGGGCTATTATCATATAGACAACGGTCATTATGCCGGGTTGACCACTGAAGGGTATCAGTTTGAGGCTCTGGCTAACTTTGCCGGCAAATTAGCGGTGGATGATCCCAGCTTTATCATAAAAATAAACAATTATTGCGACCAGTTGGGTCTGGATATAGATAATGTTGCCGGTGCCATCGGCTGGGCAATGGAGTGTTATCAGAGAGGTATCCTTACGAAGGAGGATGCTGATGGGCTTAAACTGGAGTGGGGTGATACCGGTGTCATCCTCGAGCTTACCCGTAAGATGGCGTATCGAGAAGGTTTTGGTAATATCCTCGGAGAAGGCTGCGCCCATGCTGCCGAGCTACTGGGCAGAGAGAGCGATTATTATGCCATGCATCTAAAAGGACAGGACCTGTACGAGGTGATTAGAAACGATGTTGGGTGGGCGCTAGGTGCCTGCGTTTCAACCAGGGGAGGCGGACATACCACCGGTGCTCCGGGCGTCGGGATCGCTGAGGGGGAAGATTTAGAACTAACCAAGAAAGTATATGACGGGGTTACAACTGTCTACGACCGCACAGCCTATGAAGGGAAAGCTAAGCTGGTTGGATATTTTGAAAGACTCCATAGGATCTGCAACGCACTGGGTATATGTCATATACTTACTAATTCGATGAGCCCAACGGGTCTCGGTTTCCCCGAAATCGTTGAGTTATATTCGGCAGCCACCGGCTGGGAAACGACTGAGAGTGATTTTAGACGGGCCGCAACAAGGATGCTGAATGTTGAGAAGGCATTTAACTTACTCCATACCAACTTTGGTCGAAAAGATGATTATCCCCCGCCGAGGAGTATGGAGGAGCCGATACCCACAGGCTCGATGAAGGGCTGGAAGCTGGAGAAGAAAGACTGGGATAAAATGCTCGATGATTATTATGAGATGAATCACTGGGATAAGGAGTCAAGCTTCCCAACCAGAAAATGTCTTGAGGAACTGGACCTGAAGCAAATAGCTGATGACCTTGAAAAGGTCGGGAAATTAGGCGGTATGTGACCAGTGGCTCCTTCCGCTCGACCATGTTGTTTGTTATAGATGCTATCGAAAACTTAGTCAAAAGAGGAGGTAAATCATGGTTGGGAGGGAAGCAATAAAGTTGTGTCCTCCAAGGAAGACTGCCGCAGAACTTTATCAGGTTCAACCGCATTATCAGCGGTTTAATCAGAAATATAATATAACTCGACAATGGCTGTGGGACGAGACAGCTATCGAACTAAATAGGCGTCACGTTGCCAACCAAGAACGGCTAGTGCAGGACGGACGTGCTGGCTATTCCATTCCAGACTGGGCATTCTCGGTCGCGGCACGTGCCAATCGGGTGTATAAAGATTTTAGCATCAACTGGCCCAACCAGCCCGGGAATTCTTGGGAGCCGGCTAGCAGACGTGACAAGCTGGGGTTTGAGCCAATACCTGACCGAAGTTTTAATAGGTGGCAGTGCAGCCCGACAGAAGCCTCCCGGTTAATACGGAAGATGGGTCGCCACTTTGGTGCTGACTTGGTGGGCTTCTGTCTTTTAGACCGCCGCTGGGTCTACTCTCACTGGTATGACGAGAAGACTCTCGCGGATTATCCCATCAGGTTCTCTGATGAGACTGGTTACGAAGGTTATAGCGAGCCTACTCAGCTTGAGGATGGAACGCAAGTTATCCCCAAAGAAATGCAATACGTAGTGGTATTCATCCATGAGATGGGTAAGGACGAAATCGCGGCTGCTCCCACCTTGAGAGCATTGGCTGAGGTCTCGTTCACTTACTCAAGAATATCATTCACTATCACCTCTGTGGCAGAATTCATCAGAGGCCTAGGCTACAATGCTATCCCCAGTGCTAATTGTACCGCGCTCAACGTCCCACTGGCCATAGATGCGGGTCTGGGGCAGCAAGGAAGGAACGGCAGGCTCATCAATCCCATCTTTGGTCCCCGGTGTCGCATCTCAAAGGTGATTACCGACCTGCCCCTTGCTGTGGATAAGCCAATTGATTTTGGGGTTACCGAGTTCTGCAACCAGTGCAAGAAATGCGCCGAGTACTGCCCAACAGGAGCTATATCTTTTGGTGAGCGAAGCTTCGAAACAGTAAACGAGTGCAATAACGGGGGCTACCTCCGGTGGCAGATGGATCACAAAAAATGTTACCAGTATTGGGCTGCGATAGGCACTACTTGTGGTATCTGCCTCCGGGTTTGCCCATTTAATAAGAGCAGGGGTAAAGTTCACGATATCGTCCGCTGTTTCATAAAGAACCTAAAATTCTTTAATCCCTTCTTCATCAAAATGAATGATGTCCTCGGCTATGAAAAATACCGCTCTCCCGATAACTTGTAGCATGATTTCTCAATCGACGAGAGTATCCTGTCCATAGCCTTACCGGCAGATTCAGCTATACTATTATATCCTTTGTCGAAATCCTAAGTTTTTAAAGCAGCAGCATATGAAAAAAGGAAATCACAACCCCTGTTACCGGACCATTTTGCCAAGACAAGATAGCCCTGTTATCTAGAATCTCTTATTTCTAGCCTTGACAAAGCCCTGCTCAGTCGTAATTCTGGATTAACTAATCTTCTTGAGGAATTTACCCCAGTGAATATTTAATCTGGATTAGTAATCTGCTCTCTGGGGATAAAAGGTACGGATTTCTCCCAATGGATACCCCAGAGGTCAGGTCTACCTGACGGAAACATCCTATCAAAGGGTACTGGAAGCTTGAATATTCTGGCTGCATTGCCTCCCAAGATAAGGTTAATCTCGTCCTGAGTCACCCAGTCCCTGATCTTATGTATCTGGTGAAGGCTCCACCCCCACCAGTCACTATGGTAGCTAGGCCAGGGCCATCTTTTCATCATGGTGGAGTAGCTCGATGGTACCTGTCCCGGGTGGGCGGTGATATATTGGGGACACTGGCCATAGTCGCCTCCCCAGATAAGCTGGATTGCTCCAACATTGGGGTCTTTAAGCGCAATCTCGAAATACTCGGCTGGCCAGGTACCGGTCTCGAGATATACATTGCTACAGCGTCCGGCTACCGCACATGCCTTCTTTATAACCTCGGATCCGTAGGCGTAGTCTCCTATTGAGTGCCCGGCATGGCAAAAGATGATGGGCACATCGGGGTACTCCATGGCAATTCGGACTAGTAGCTGGAGTGGGTCCCATTCGAAGCCCCACGCAAAGTCATGAAAATCTAAGGTGGTGCCATATTTCTGCGACAGTTCCGCAAATACCCGATACTCATCTAAGCGTTCCTTGAAGGTATATATTTTCTTCGGGTCCCAGTTACGGGGAACGAATTCGCCGATGCCGATGAACTTGCCGGTCTTTAGGGCGGCTTCCACCTCTTCAGCCGCCGCATCGAGTGTCCACTTCGCTTCTCCTCGTGCACACTTTATTTTGAGTGTTTGGTCACTGCAAAAGGCGCGGAACTTGTCTGGATACCTATCTACTAACTCCGCCTGCATCTCATTAGTAGTGCCGGTGACGGCTGGTTTCAGAAGGCACATGTCAACACCATACCGCTCCATGTCATAAAGGCAGAGACCTGAGTTGTCAAAGGTCTCCACCTCTCCTTCTTCGGGAGCACCAGGAATCGGACTCCCTCCCGCCACCTTAGGCTTATGTAGGGTTGTTATATGGGCATGTGTCTCTACGACAAAACGAGCTTCATATCGCACGTTTCTAATCCTCCTTCAATTATTTTAGCTAATACTTATAGTTGTACCCCAAATCTATTGTAAAATTGTGCTTCTTCCCTACCTATACAACTTCGCCTCAGTTAGAGTATGAGGTGCTCTTCAGTGTAAATCTCCTCAGTAACGGTGACATTATGCTCCATTACGTCCTTCCCAAGTTCGGCAAACACAGAGGAGTTTTGGGCTTTGCGTATATCATCCATAGTGTCAAACCACATCTCAGCTATACCATCGTATTGTATCCCCTGTATTGCCTTCTCCGGCCCGTCAACAGCAAGGCTAATCACATACTTTTTTAAGCCAGGTAAACCCTTGGCTATTTCGGCATGAGGTCCTAACCACCACTCACGTAATTCCTCCACAGTCATAGTAGGCGGTCGTTTTACAAGCGGAATCCATTTGATCATAATACTAGTCCTCCTTTATATTTATAATCTATCTTAAGTCTTACGCTAAAAAAAAACCTAACCATAATTATTATGCATATTTCACATCTCTCCCCCTTTCCAACCCCTCTTTGATATCCCTGCCAGTCACCGCCAGCCACCTATACACAAACCAGGGGCAGATGAGTATAGCTAAGTGTTTCCCCTTGAGGAAAGCAGAGCAAACTGGGTAGATGAGCATTTACGGCGCTCATCGTCAGTTTACGATTAAATATGCCACCGCACAAAATTATCCAAGCCCATCCTTTCAGTTTGATACGCGTTAATTCTCGCCTCAACATCCGGGTAGCCAAGTGCGATTCCTAATATTAGTTGCCTGTTTTTTGGTATATCGAGGTATTCGCGAACAGCATCCGGATAACGAGCCAGTGTTGCCTGCAGGCAACTCCCTACACCAAAAGAATGGGCAGCTAGAATGATACTTTGTGCGAATAATCCCATATCAAATATCGACCAATAACCAAGAGCACTATCCATAAACAGGAACAAAACACATGGCGCTCCGTAGAATTTAAAATTCAATAACCTCAGTTCTTCCCGTTGTTGCTTATCATCCCGTTCTATTCCGAGAACTTTGAACCTCTTGATACTGTGTTCTCGGGATCTCCTTTCCAACTCCGGTGGCCAACTTTCCGGCAGGGGCAAGTCGGGATTTGGAGTGATATCTGATTTTGCCATCTCGCAGAGAATTCCACTTAATTCTTCTTTCTTCTTACCGGCTACCACCATCACTTCCCATGGCTGTGTATTGGTAAAAGAAGGACTTCTGCTGGCTGCTTTAAGGATTTCTTCTATGGTTTCTCTGGGAATAGGGGTAGGTTTAAAGGCACGATAGCTTCTCCTTGTTTCAATCCCTTCCAGTAATTCCATACGTATCAGCTCCATGCATATATTAGATTGAGACTTCTATTCACAGACCCGCCTATGCATAGCCCTAACTGAAGGTCACTCGCTAAGCATATCAGTTAGGAGCTATTACAACGCCACCATAATCACATGTTTGGCGACATCCCCGCCTTTTAACCCTGACGATTTACAGTCAAGCCACTTTTCAGGCAGACATCAGCTAAAGGATAACATTGCTACCCTTCTCAAAAAATAGCAGCATTGGTATACAGTCAGTCTGCTAGCGTTCATCCACGCGCTTGAGAAATCTGTCAACACAGTCGG
>Ga0180431_10005900_pt1 | contig 14711 bp, 8 predicted proteins | sample SS_ome_11_FD_132459 | JGI IMG/M metagenome (GOLD analysis project Ga0180431, IMG submission 132459) | Hypersaline lake sediment archaeal communities from the Salton Sea, California, USA - SS_1_MS_1 metaG | ecosystem: Environmental > Aquatic > Non-marine Saline and Alkaline > Hypersaline >... | reverse complement strand
TTCTCGCCCTACGTGCTCAGGAGCGCCGATCGGGGCCGGACGTGGACGTCGATCACCGGTGACCTGCCCGCCCGGCATGTCACCTGGTCGATCATCGAGGACCACCTCGATCCCGATCTGCTCTTTCTGGGCACCGAATTCACCCTGTTCACTTCGATCGACGGGGGCGGGCACTGGCTCGAGCTCTCGGAAGGACTGCCGGTCATCCAGGTGCGTGACCTGGCGATCCAGACCCGCGAGGACGATCTCGTGCTGGGTACCTTCGGGCGCGGTTTCTACGTGCTCGACGATTACTCCCCGCTGCGGCATCTCGACGAGATACCCTCCGGTACACAAGGCTATCTCTTTCCGGTCCAACCGGCCTTTCTCTACCGCTTCCTCATCGGGTCGCGCGGCTCGGGAGGCAGCGGGCGGTATGCGGCCCTCAATCCACCCTACGGGGCGAACCTCAACCTGTGGCTGCCGGCCGGGACGGAATCGACAGACGGCACCTTCGCCCTGAGTCTCCGTGACTCCGGGGGCGATGAGGTCAGACGCCTCGAGGTGCCCGTCCGTCCGGGTCTGCAGCGGATCGTCTGGGATCTGCGCGAGGCCGCCCCCGAACCCGAAGAGGGTGAGCGCCGCCCCCGCCAGGGACCGGAGGTCGCCCCCGGCACGTTCACGGCGGTCCTGATCGCGATCGATTCCCGGGGCCGCGAAACCGAACTCTCTCCGTCAAGACTGATCAGGATCATGCCGCTGGAGCTGGACCGATGAACCGATCCCGCCGTCTTTGGACAGTTCCGGTTCCGGTCGTCATGGCGGCGGGGTTCCTGCTGGCCGCCTGTGCCGGACCGCCCGACATCGAGCCCACCGCGGTCGTGCCGAGCCCCGAGCAGATCGCCTACCAACGGATGGAGTTCATCGGCTTCGTGCACTTCACGGTCAATACCTTCACCGACCGGGAGTGGGGGTATGGGGACGAATCGCCGGAGATCTTCAACCCCACCGCTTTCAGCGCCGAGCAGTGGGCCCGGGTTGCGGCCGAAGCGGGCATGAAGGAGCTGATCCTGACCGCCAAGCACCACGACGGGTTCTGCCTCTGGCCCTCGGCGCACACCGACCACTCGGTCACCGCCAGCCCCTGGCGCGACGGCGGGGGGGACGTTGTGCGAGAGTTCGTTCAAGCCTGCGCCCGGCACGGTCTCAAAGCCGGCCTCTACCTCTCCCCCTGGGACCGCAACCACGCCGACTACGGCCGGCCGGAGTACCTGGAGTACTACCGCAATCAGCTGCGCGAGCTGCTGACCGGTTACGGTGAGATCACCGAGATGTGGTTCGACGGCGCCAACGGGGGCACCGGTTACTACGGCGGCGCCCGCGAGGAACGGCGGATCGATCGCGAGACCTACTACCGCTGGCCCGAGACCTGGGGGCTGGTCAAGGAACTGCAGCCGCACATCCTGATCTTCTCTGACGCCGGGCCCGACATCCGTTGGATCGGCAACGAACGGGGCTATGCCGGCCGGACCTGCTGGTCCACCATCACCACCGCCGGGGTCGTGGTCGGGGCGGCCGATACGGAGTATCTGAACGCCGGCGACCCGGAGGGCCAGCAATGGGTCATCCCGTTGTGTGACACCTCGATCCGGCCGGGATGGTTCTACCACGCCTCCCAGGACGACCGGGTCAAACCGCTCGCGGAACTGCTCGAGGTCTACTACCGCTCGGTGGGGCGCAACTCGGTCCTGCTGCTCAATGTGCCTCCCGACCAGCGGGGTTTGTGGCACGAGAACGATGTGGCCGCCCTGCGCGAGTTCCGCCGCGTGCTGGACGAGACCTTTGCGACCGATCTGGTCGCTCAGCGGCCGGTCGAGGCCGATTCCCGTTACCACCGGCACCGCCGGTTCGCCCCGGGCAATGTCACCGACGGCGACCCCGATTCCTACTGGGCAGCCGAGGAGGGGGTGCGGGCGGCGAGCCTCGAGATCGATCTGGGCGCACCGATCCTCTTCGACCGGATCGTCTTACAGGAACCGATCCGCTTCGGTCAGCGGATCGCGGCTTTCACAGTCCAGGCCCGGGTGGCGGGGGAGTGGGTGACCGTGATCGAAGAGACCACGATCGGGTACAAGCGGATCGTACGCTGTGAACCGGTCACGGCCGACCGGATCCGGATCGCGATTACACGCTCCCTGGCCTCACCGGCGCTCTCGACGGTCGGGCTCTACCGGGCTTCGCCCGACGAGATGCCTGAATGATCATCTCGCCTTATGAGCGGTGACGGGTGTCCGTCACTCCGAGCGCAGCGCGTCCACGGGATGGATCGCGGTGGCCTTTCGGGCGGGCAGGTAGCTGGCCAGAACGACTACCCCCAGCATGGTCGCGGATGTCAGCAGATAGATGAGGGGATCGTTCGGACTGACCTCGTACAGCAGACTCGACAAGAAGCGCATGAATCCGAAAGCCGCCAGGAGCCCTCCGGCCAGTCCGATCGCGGCCAGCCCGGCCCCCTGGCGGACGACCTGGCGGACCACTCGCTCCGGGGCGGCGCCCAGGGCCATGCGTATCCCGAATTCCCGGGTCCGCTGGACCACTGAATAGACCACGAGACCGTAGATACCCATGGCCGCGAGAAGCAGGCCGATGACGGAGAAGGCGTTGAACAGCCAGGCATAGAGGGGTTCCAGCCAGTTCCCCTCGCGCATGACCTGCTCCATGGTGTGGATGTCGAAGGGGGGCAGGGTGCTGTCCATGGCCCGGATCTCCCGGCGCACGGGATCGACGAACTCGAGCGGATCGCCCCCGGTCCTGATCACCAGACTGAGTTCGGTGACCGGATACTGGGCGTAGGGCCGGTAGATGCCTTCGTAGATGCCGTAGCGCAGTCCGTAGTGATGCACCCCCTCGACGACCCCCACGACTTCCATCCACGGATCGTTCTCGGTCGGGTCGGTGTAGTAGCGGATCCGCCGGCCCAGCGGGTTCTCGCCCGGCCACCACCGTTCGGCGAATTGCCGGTTGACGATGACAACCGGAGGGGCGTCCCGGTCGGTGTCGGTGGGGGAGAAGTCCCGGCCGCGCAGAATCGGGATCCGCAGAGTCCGGAAGTAATCCGTCAGAACGATCCGGTGATTGGCGTTCGGTCTCTGCCCCGCGGGCAGCGGCTCGGTTCCTTCCACGTAGTAGCTGCTGCCCCAGTTCCGCCTGCCCATCGGCAGGTTGTAGGAGGCCGAGGCGGACACCATACCGGGCAGAGCGCGGATCCGTTCCTGCAGTTCCCGGTGGAAACGCACGCGCTCCCCGGCGCTGGCGTATTCCGATTCGGGGAGAGAGAGGCGCATGGTGAGCACACCGGCGGGATCGAAGCCGGGTTCGACGGAGTGCAGTTTGACGATGCTCTTCATCATCAGTCCGGCCCCGATCAGGATCACCAGGGCCAGACCGACTTCGAAAGCGACCAGAGTCGAGCGGAGCCGGCCGTGGTTTCGTCCTCCGGAGATTCGACCTCCGCCCGCGTGCAGGGCCCGGGTCAGGTTCAATTTCCACGAACCCGCCACCGGCGCCAGACCGACGAGGAGGCCGCACCCGGCCGCGATCGCCGTCAGGCAGAGAGCGGCCGGCAGGTTCAAGTCGAACCGGACATTGTACGGGATCTCGACGGGGATGCCGGTCAGGATCAGGCGACGGCCGATTTCGCCGAGGACGATTCCGACCGCTCCCCCGGCCAGAGCGAGCAGCACGCTCTCGGTCAGGAGCATGCGGGCGATCCGCGTTCGGCCCGCCCCCAGACTGCAGCGGACGGCCACCTCGCGCTTCCGGTCGGCAGCCCGGGCCAGCAGCAGGTTGGCCAGATTGGCGCAGGCCAGGAGCAGAACGAGCGAGACGACGACGTAGAAGATGAGAATGTACTGCCGGCTCATGCCCATGTACTCGTCTTCGAGACGGTTCAGACGGACGTTTGCATCGGCGTTGGTGAGAGGGTACTGCCGGGCCAGATCGGCGGCGATGCTCTGCAGGTCGGTCTCGGCCTGGTCGAGGGTGACCCCGGGGGCGAGCCGTCCCACCACGGCCAGATTGTGGGCGCCACGGTTCCCGTCGGGATCGCGGCGCAGCGGCATCCAGAGGTCGGCGTAATCGGGGAAGGCGAATTCCTCCGGCATGATCCCGACCACCGTGACCGGTTCTCCGTCGATCGTCAGCGGGCGACCGACCAGGCCGGGATCAGCGCCGAAGCGCCTCTGCCAGAGTTTCCACCCCATCAGAACCACCCCGGGCGCCCCCGGTCCCTCCTCTGCGGGCAGGAAGGAGCGGCCGTGTTCGGGCGGGACTCTGAGCAGGGAAGTCAGGGACCACGAGACTTCGGCTCCGGAGATGCGTTCCGGTTCCCCTCCCGTCAGGAGGGTGAAGGTGCCGCTTCGGAAGGCCGCCAGATTCTCGAAACTGCGGGTGTGTTTTCGCCAGTCGGCGAAGTTGGGGTAGGCGACCGCCATGTCGCGGCCCTGTTCGGCCCGGTATTCCGAGACGTGGATCAGCCGGTCCACGTCCTCGAATCCCAGGGGATTGGCCAGGCTGCCGTAGAGAAAGGTGAAGATGGTCGCATTGGCGCCGATGCCGACCGCCAGGGTCAGAATCGCGACGGCGCTGAAGACGGGAGATTTCCGGACGGTGCGCAGGGCGAAGCGGATATCCTGACCCAGATCGGCGAAGAGAGCCCAGAAACCGCCTCGGTCCCGGGCGGCCTGCTCGCGATCTTCGTACCACCGGCCGAGATCGGACCGCAGACTGGGCTGTTCGGCTTCCGCGATCTCGGCGGCCGCCTCCCGCCAGTCGCCGATCCGCTCCCGGAGCATCTGCTCCGCCTCAACCTCGGATAACCCCTGCTCCCGTGCTTCGCGGAAGAGGTCTTCGAGATGATCGGCCAGTTCCCGGATGATCCTCTCCTCGCGCAGGTGCTTCATCTCCGGCAGGTCGAGATGGGCGTGCAGGTACCGGACCCAGTCAGGCATGGTCCAGTCCTACGATCTGGTTGACGATGGCAGCGAAGGCCTGCCAGTCTTCCCGCTGCCGGGCGAGGATCTTCCGTCCGGATGGTGTCAGGCGATAGTAACAACGGCGTCGCTGGCCCTCCTTTTCGATCCACCGTCCGGTGATCCAGCCCCTGTGTTCCATCCGGTAGAGGATCGAGTACAGACTGGATACCCGGAACTGGATCTGCCCGTCGGAGCGCAGTTCGATCAGCTTGCCGATCTCATAGCCGTGGCGATCCCGGTCTTCGAGCAGGGAGAGGATCAGCAGTTCCAGGCTCCCCTTCTTCAGTTCGGGACTGAACATCGGGTCCTCCGCTATTGATTCGCGTGACGAAGCATCGTCTGACGAAGTATACGGAGAAGGGATTCAAAAGGTTGCACACTCGATCATCTGTCCAGTTTATCCCCACCGCCGGGATCGGATTGTGACGACCGGTCCCTGATGACCGGGCCTCCCGTTCTGTCCAACCATCGGCAGCCGGAATCGCCGATCCGTCACTCCACCCGCAGGGCTGCCACCGGGTTTAAACGGGCGGCCCGCCGGGCCGGCAGGTAGCAGGCCAGCAGGGCGGCCGTGAGGAGCACCAGCAGGGCCGCGGCCAGGGCCGGCAGGTCGACCGCTCCGACGCCGTATAACAGACTCCGCATCGCCTGGGTCATCAGCAGGCCCAGGATCAGGCCGATCCCGAGTCCGATGCCGATCGTGACCAGACCCCGTTTGAGCACGAACCGCAGTACTTCGGTAGCGGTGGCCCCGATGGCCAGGCGCACGCCGATCTCCCGGGTCTGCTGGCGGACCCAGTAGGCGATCACTCCGTAGATTCCGATCGTCGCCAGCAGCAGGGCGAGCAGGGCGAAAGCGGACAGAGCGATCGCCGCCAGTCGGGCCGGCAGCAGCGCCTGCCGCACCTGCTCGGTCATTACCCTGAGGTTGTACACGGGCAGGGTCGGATCGAGGTCCCCGATCTCGTTCTGTACCGTACTCAGGTACGCCGCGGGATCCGAGGCCGTTCGGACGTGGAGGCTCACCTCGCCGATGTAATGGAGCCCCCGCGGCAGGTACATACCGGGACGGGCGGACTCACCGGGACGGGCGTAGGCAACGTCACGGGCCACACCGATGACTTCGAAACCCGAACCGCCGATCCCGATCCAGGCACTCTCTCCGATCGGATCGGCGCCGGGCCAGAAAAGACGGGCCAGACTCTGGTTGATGATCACCCGGCGCAGAGGCTGTTCGTCTTCGAACTGCTCGAAACCGCGGCCGCGTACGATGGGGATGCCAAAGGCACTGAAATAGCCGGAGTCGACGAGGTTGAACTCGACCGCCGGATTGCGGAAGTCGGGGGGCAGATCGATCGCCTCGGGTCTGAAACCGGTCCGGTGGCCGCCCAATCCGTAGAGCGGCAGTACCTGACCGTACCCCACGGCCTCGATTCCCGGCCGGGCCAGCAGCCGCTCGCGCAGGGTGTTCAAAAACACTCGCCCCTCATCCCGTTCATACCCCTGCAGATCCAGATCGACCGCGGCCACCAGCTGGTTCCGAGCCTCGAAACCGGGATCGACCTGCCGCAGGTTGTAGAGACTGTGCACCACCAGACCGGCTCCGATGAGCAGGACAACCGCCAGCGCAACCTGGCCGGCTACCAGAACCCGGCGCACCCCCAGGCGGCCCCTGCGGCCGACCGGGAATCCATTGGTCAGGTTCGTCATGAGATTCCTGCGGGCGGTGTGCAGGGTCGGCGTCAGACTGAAAATGAGACCGGTCAGAAAAGAGATGCCCAGAGTGAACAGGACCACCGTGCTGTCCAGGGGGCCGCGGAAGGTGATCGGCAGATCGGCCGGGACCGGGATCCAGCGCAGTATCCGGCAGAGCATCCCGGCTCCGAGCAGGCCGAGGGCTCCAGCCAGCAGGGCCAGAACCAGGCTCTCGGTCAGGAGCTGCCGGACGATCCGGCCGCGATCGGCGCCCAGGGCGAAGCGGATGTCGATCTCCCGCTGCCGGGCGGCGGCCCGGGCCAGCAGCAACCCCGCCACATTGGCACAGGCCAGCAACAGGGTGAGCCCGACCACGATCCAGAGAATCCCCAGCCCCATCGAAAAGGTGCCCCGCAGTTCGGGATGCAGGGTGGAATCGACCAGAGACAGCAGCACGAAACGCTGATCGCGATAGACCTCGGGCATCTCTTCCCGGAGTTGCGCGATCACTCCGTCGCAGGCCGCCTGAGCCTGCTCGAGCCTCACCCCGGGAGCCAGCCGGGCGATGGCGATGGCCATCCAGCGCTGACCCCGGGCGTCGAGGTAGGAATTGCCCGGCATCAGAGCGTACCGCTGTCCGAAGGGAGCCCACAGAACCGGCTCGAACCCGGCGTTGGCGTCTCGGTACTCCGGCGGTGCGATGCCCACGATCTCGAAAGGGCGGCTGTTGATCGACAGGGTGCGTCCGAGGATCTCGGGATCGGCCCCGAAACGATCCCGCCAGAATCCGTGACTGAGAACCGCCACCGCGGCCGAGCCTTCGACATCATCCGGCGCGGAGAAGCCCCGGCCCAGATGCGGAATCACACCCAGGCCCGAGAAGTAGTTGTAGGTCACGACCGCGCCCCAGAGGCGTTCGTTCCGTCCCCCGAAGCTCACACTCAGGGGGATCGGGGTTTCCGAGATCAGCTCGGAGAAGACCGCCGCCTGCGCTGCCAGTTCGTGATACTCGGGTGGGGAGAGATTCCCGAACTGAATTCCGTCTTCCCACCGGGGGAAGAGCCGGACCAGCCGCTCGGGTTCGGAAACGGGGGGCAATTCGAGCAGCAGGTTGTTAAAGAAGCTGAAGACCGCCGAGTTGGCTCCGATCCCCAGGGAGAGGATCAGAACGGCTGCGAGGGTGAAACCGGGCGAACGCCGCAGGGATCGCCCGGCATAGCGCAGATCGTGCTGTAGATCCATGGCCAGCCCGGTCAGGCGCCGCTGCCGGTCGCCGGCCCGAACCACACTCCGGCAGTCGCGCCGGATTGTTTCGGCATCGCCCAGACGCTGCTCGGCCTCGGCCCGGGCCTCATCTGGCGACCACCCGGCGGCGATGAGTTCTTCAGTCAGCAGGGCGATGTGGGCCTCGATCTCGCGGTCGACCGATTCCTCGACGGAAAGATCCCGTACATCGGGACGCCGACCCGAAAGATGGGTACGCCTGGGGCCCAGCGGTGTCATGAGGACGCCTCCTTCGGGCGAAGTACCATGGCCATAGCCCGGACATAGCGCTCCCACGTCCCCATCTGCTCGGCGAGTGTCTCCTGACCTGCGGCGGTGAGTTCGTAGACACGGGCTTCCCGTCCGGTCCCGGTTTCCCGCCACTCCGCCCGCAGCCAACCTTTGTTCTCGAGGCGGCGCAGGGCGGGGTAGAGCACGCCTTCCTCCACCTGGAACTCGTTTTGTGAGGCCTCGCTGATACGCCGGTTGATCTCATAGCCGTGCATCGGCCCCTGGCTCACGGTGCGCAAAATCAGGATATCGAGGGTTCCTTTATAAAGGGTCAGTGATGGCTGGCTCATTCGTTTTCTACTCCCTTTCCCTTCGCGATTTCTCTCAGCAACCGGTGGTTCCCGCTGCCCGGCTGCCGGATTGCAGCAGCAGCCATTCCTGCTGCAGCTGTGTTCTCCATACATATGATAACTATACCTATGACTCATACGTAATGTCGCCCGAGAAAGTTCCCCCCGATTCGCAGCAGGTTTCCGGCGAACTGAAGGGTCAACGAATCAGAAATGAGGCCAACGGTTTAAAAAAATATAATACGTTGCGTACTATTACGTAACGAACTATTATTCTGTACAATTACACAACGGTGATATCCAGGCATGAGATAGAACTGTAGTGACGACGAGACGTGAGATCGCACTGCGGTGGTATCCAGACCTGAGGAGGACTGTCATGACGACTTCGTTGACTCACGTTTTCCGGTTCTCGTCCCGGGTGATCGTTCTGACCCTGGGGCTGTTCCTGAGCTATGCCCTGGCCAGCACCCTGGTGGGATTGGGTGGGGGAGGGTCGGGGGAGGGAGCCCCGGGTGAAGCGGCGGCGATGGCGCTATCGTTGCTCGGGGTCTGCCTGCTCGGCGCCCTGGTTCTCGTCACCCTGCTCCAGCACACCCGGTGGTACGGGTTGAAGCTCATGGCGGCCGTCTTTGTGTTGCTCTTCGGGGTCGAAACCCTCCTCTCCCAGCTCGAGACGCTCTTCTTCAACCTGGTGCTCAACATGCCCTCGGACACCCTCGTGCGAGTCGTACTGGCCGGGGCTGTACGGGCGCTCCTGATCGCACCTCTGGCGGTTCTTGTGACCCGGAACGTTCGTTCCCCGGAAAATCAGAGTGACAGACATGATAAGGGAAACGATCTCGGCTCTGATCGGGACCGCGATCATCAGGTGGACTCGGCTGAGATCGGGCCCGCTCTGCGGGCCGGAGACGGGATCGTACCCGGTCTGGGACTGGCGGCGGTCTATCTCCTCATCTACATCCTGTTCGGGTACTTCGTGGCCTGGCAGTCACCTGCGGTCCGGGAGTTCTACACCGGCACAACCGACCTGCAACCTTTCTTCACCCACCTCCGGAACCAGTTCATTGCCGGCAATCCTTGGCTGGGACCGTTCCAGCTTCTGCGCGGCTGCCTCTGGGTGGGCCTGGCCCTGCTGACGGTCCGAATGATCCGCGGGAGCACCGGCACGAAAGCCGCTCTCACCGGCCTGGTGTTCGGTATCCTGATCGCTGCGCCCTGTCTTATTCCCAATGCCTTTCTGCCGACTCCGGTCCGGCTGATCCATTTCGTCGAGCTGATCACATCGATGCTCCTCTTCGGAGTCCTGGCCGGCTGGGTGCTGGAGCGTCGTTTCAGCCAGCTGGGGCAAGGCCGCGAAACCCGAGAGGAGAACCTCGCGGGTGAGAACGTCTCAGTCGCGGCCTAATATTCATCCATGGCTTCCGAGACCACGTCCGTTTCCCTGCTGGGTCATGCCCTGCTGGCCCTGGTACATCAGCAACCGATGTCGGGGTACGACCTGCGCAAGCTGTTCGCCGAATCCCACCTGCAGCATTTCAGCAGCAGCCCGGGTTCAATCTACCCGGCCCTGAAACGGCTGGAGGAGAACAGGTTGATTTCCGGTGTGACCGAACAGACCGACACCCTGCGGCCGCGCAAAGTCTACAGCATCACCCCCGACGGTACCCGGATGCTGCGCCGCTGGCTGGAAGCCGACGTGACCCGGGAGGATGTCGTCAACAACACCAAGGAACTCACCCTCCGCTTTGCCTTCATGGGGCACCTGCTCGATGACGAGGCGACGGTGAGGTTCCTGGACGGAGTGATCGGGGAACTCGCTCCCTATGTCGATGAGCTGGACGAGTTCGTCAGGAGGGGGACCTCGGATCTGCCGCTGCACGGCCAGCTGGCGGTCGAGAGCGGGGTGGAAAGCTACCGGTCCTTCCTCCAGTGGGCCCGCAAAGCCCGCCGCCGGTTCCGGGCGCGGATGAAGACCACCTGAATCGATCTACTATAGGTTTATCTGGACATGAGCCGAAGAGGGATGACGGGAGATATCTCCGGTACGGGTGGCGTTAACAAACGCATCCGCCTGTTCTGTGTGCTGGTGCTGGCCCTGTCGTGGGGCTTCACGCTGGTTGCCCGGGGAGTCTTTCACAGCCGGAACCCGATGACGGTCGTGATGGCCCTGCCCCTGATTCTGGCGGTGATCTTCATGGCGGTGGCCCGGGAGAGGTTCTCCGCCGTCGGTCTGGGGTTGCCGAAGCTGAGATATCTGGGTTTGGCGGTCCTCCTGCCCCTTCTGCAGCTGGTCCTGATCGTCGCCATCGGTTCATCTCTGGGACTCCTCACGTATAACCCGGAACACCTGATTGTATCCCGACCCACCCCCCACCTGTGGCTGAACCTGGTGCTCTGTGTCCCCGCTCTGGTGATCCCCTGGGTGCTCCTTACCCCGCCGGCGCTCATCCTCGGCTGGATCACACACTTCAGTGAAGAGTTCGCCTGGCGGGGGTATCTCTTCAGGGGGGTATCGTCGCCCGCCGGTCAGGTGAAGGGTGCCCTGATCTCCGGGGCCGTATGGTGGGCGTGGCACCTTCCCCTGTTCGCTCTCAGCCCGGTGCTGGCGTCCCTCGACAGCGGGCAGGTGATCCTGACCGTTATCCTGTCCCTGGCTTCCCTCCTGGGGACCGCAGCCCTGTACGGCTGGATCTACCTGCGGAGCGGATCGATCTGGGCTCCCACTGTCCTGCACCTGTACTGGAATCTCTTCCGGGAGCTCCTGACCGGTCGGATCTCAGACGGTACGCCGGGTCTGTTCACCGGCGACCTCTGGCTCATGAATGGAGAGGGGGTCATCGGCATGGCCGTCACCGCCGCCACCGGTGCAGTCTTCCTCTTTCTGCTCAGACGGGCTCCCGCTCTCCTCCCGAGGCCGGCTTTCCCCTGGTGGGCGGACCGGGACCAGGAGTAGACTCATCAGAGTATCCCACTCCGTCCAGAGGAGGTTCCCATGTCCCGTTACCGGGCTTTCCGCGCTGCCGTCGGCCTGCCGGCCGCCGCGGTATTCTCCCTTATCATGTTCATCCCTTCGGCTGTTGCCCAGAGCGGCGGGATCGATCCCGAGCTGCTCGGTGCTCTGGCGGTTCGAAATATCGGGCCGGCGAATCTGGGCGGTCGGATCGACGATATCGAAGTGCCCCTGCGGGAACCGAACACGATCTACTTCGGTCATGCCGCGGGCGGGGTGTTCAAGAGCATTAACGGCGGGACGACCTTCGAACCGGTCTTCGACGAGCAGATCTCCACCTCGATCGGGGACATCGCCGTGGCGCCTTCCAACCCCTCGATCGTCTGGGTGGGCACGGGAGAGCCGAACAACCGTCAGTCCTCCTCCTGGGGCAACGGCGTCTACCGTTCGATGGACGGCGGTCTGACCTGGCGGCACATGGGCCTGGAAGAAACCCACCATATCGGCCGCATCCGGATCCATCCGACCGACCCCATGACGGTCTGGGTGGCCGCCCTCGGTCACCTGTGGGGGCCCAACGAGGAACGGGGGGTCTACCTGACCACCGACGGCGGGCAGACGTGGCAGAAAACTCTCTACATCAACGATGATACGGGGGTCATCGATCTGGCCCTGGATCACGTCAACCCCCACATCCTCTACGCCGCCGCCTATCAGCGCCGCCGGACCGGTTTCGGTTTCAACGGCGGCGGACCGCACGGAGGTATCTACAAGAGTACCGACTCGGGACGGACCTGGCGCAAGCTCGACCGCGATCTGCCCGAAGGGGACATCGGGCGGATCGGACTCGACATCTATCACGCCGACACCCGGGTGGTCTACGCCATCATCGAGAACCGGACCGAGAAAGCGGGTCAGATCATCGGCGGGGAGCGGATCGAGGAGCCGACCACGATGGGCGGCGTCTACCGCTCCGATGACCGGGGCGAGACCTGGTCGCACCAGAGCACCACCAATCCCCGGCCGATGTACTACAGCCAGATCCGGATCGACCCGAACAACGATCTGCACGTCTGGGTGCTCGATACCAGCATGTACGTCAGCCGCGACGGCGGGATCACCTGGGACACACGCTTCGTGGACGGTGTGCATGTCGACCATCACGCCCTCTGGTGGGATCCGAACGACTCCCGGCACATCATCATCGGCAACGACGGCGGCCTCGACTGGACCCGGGACGGCGGCCGGACCTGGGTGGACATGCAGACGATCCCTCTGGCCCAGTACTACGAGATCAGCGCCGACGAACAGGAACCGTTCTACAAGGTTTACGGAGGGTTGCAGGACAACGGCACCTGGGTCGGGGCCAGCGGGAACTATTTCCGCATCTGTCTCACCAACCGTGACTGGATGACCATCTACGGCGGGGACGGCTTCTACTGCGTGCCTGAACCGGGCGATCCGACCGTCGTCTACGCCGAGTCGCAGAGCGGGAACCTGGGGCGGGTGGACATGACCACTCTGTCGCGTACCGGGATTCGGCCTCAGCCCCCGGAGGGGGATGATGAGCGCTACCGCTTCAACTGGAACAGTCCCCTCGAGATCAGCCCCCACAATCCGGCCCGTATCTACTACGGCGGCAACCGGCTCTTCATCAGCGATGATCGCGGCGACACCTGGGAGCGGACCGATGACCTGACCCGGCAGATCGATCGCGACGAGTTGGAGATCATGGGGGTCGTGAACCGTGAGATCACCCTGTCGCGCAACGACGGCATCTCGCGCTACGGAACCATCACCACCATCAGCGAATCGCCCCACACAGCCGGGATTCTCTGGATCGGGACCGACGACGGTAACCTGCAGCTCTCGCGCGACGCCGGCCGGACCTGGACCAACGTGATCGAGCGGGTGCCCGGGGTGCCCGAGCGCACCTATGTCACCCGTATAGAGGCCAGCCGCCACGAAGCCGGTCGGGCCTATGTGACCTTCGACGGTCACCGCAACGACGACTTCACTCCCTATGTCTTCGTCACCGAGGACTTCGGGCGTCGCTGGCGACCGCTCGCGGCGGGGATCCCGCAAGGGAGCAACGCCAACGTCATCCGCGAGCATCACCGCAATCCCGAGCTGCTCTTCCTGGGCACCGAGCGGGGCGCGTACTGGTCGTGCGACCGGGGCACGACCTGGAACCTCTTCGAGGGCGATCTGCCCCGGGTGCCGGTCGACGACATCTACGTTCACCCCATCCGCAACGACCTGATTGTCGGCACCCACGCTCGCGGCGCCTGGATCATGGACGATATCGGACCGCTCGAGGGGATGTCCGCCGAACTCCTCGCCGGATCCTACATGCGTCTCTTCCCGATGCGAACAGCCTGGCGGTTCGACCGGGCCAGCCACCTGCAGGACCAGGGGGACTTTCTGTTCCGAGCCCCCAACCCGCCCGACGGGGTGGTGATCTCCTACTGGCTGCCCGGCGAGCTGGGTGAGGACGAGCGTCTCGACATCACCGTCAGGGATGCCGACGGAGCGTTCGTGACCAACTTCGAGGGGACCGGTAAGCGGGGCCTGAACCGGGTGACCTGGGGTATGAGCCACACCCTGGAGGAGGCGGAGACCGGGACCGGCGGTTTCGGCCGGGGCGGTCCGGCCGCCGTGCCCGGCACCTACACCGTGCATCTCGTGATCGAGGATCTGAACGCGGGGCCGCAGAGCGGCTCCAGCCAGGTCGAACAGGGCGCGGTCCAGATCCGCATGGATCCCCGGCTCGAGGGCCGGTGGAACCTGCCCGACCTGGTCGTGCTGCGCGACGTTCAACTGGAAGCGATGCGGATGCTGGCCGATCTCTCCCCAGCCCGCGAGCGGCTGCAGGTGCTGCAGGAACGGGTGCGGGTCATCCGGGAGTTTCTCGACACCGCCACCGAGGTGCCCCCGGCCGCAACCGAGGCCCTGGCCGGTTTCCGCCGCGATCTTTCCGAACTGACCGGGGAGTACTTCGGGGGACGCAGCCGGTACGGACGGGGAGGGGACAGCGGCACCCTGGAGGATCGGATCATGGAGATCTACAGCGAAGCCGCCGGTACTCTGCAGGCCCCGGCCGGGATCATGGAACGGCTCCAGGCGCTCCGCCCGCAGATCGGCGAGGCTTTCGATCGCGTCAACGCCTTCCTGCAAACCCGCGTGCCCGAGGTCAACCGGGCTCTG
>Ga0180431_10005899_pt1 | contig 14719 bp, 12 predicted proteins | sample SS_ome_11_FD_132459 | JGI IMG/M metagenome (GOLD analysis project Ga0180431, IMG submission 132459) | Hypersaline lake sediment archaeal communities from the Salton Sea, California, USA - SS_1_MS_1 metaG | ecosystem: Environmental > Aquatic > Non-marine Saline and Alkaline > Hypersaline >... | reverse complement strand
GGTCGAGCTGCACGGGCTGACCTACGGGGACGCCGACGCCCTCGAGACCCAGCTGCACCGCAGGGCCCCGACGACGCGCGACTACCTGCACGGCTTGCGGGTCCTCGAGCACGAGCTCGAGACGCGGCATCGGGAGGAACCGCCGCTGGGCGCGGCCGCGCGCGTCGCGCGGGCGCTGGAGCAGGACCTGCGGGTCCTCACGCGCGGCACGCGCGCGGGGGACTACCTCGACCGCGTCGCCCGCGAGGCCGCGGAGCGCGCGGCCGTGCTGCGGGACGCCGAGACCATGACCGCGGAGCGGGTGCTCGCCGCGCGGTCCCGCATCAGCAATCGCTTCGTCGTCGCGTGCCCCCGCTGCGGCCTGCGGGACCCCTCGCGCATCGAGGTGCACGACGTGCAGACCCGCGCGGGCGACGAGGCCGCCCGCCAGCACTACGTCTGCAAGGCGTGCTCGTTCCACTGGCTCCGATGACGATGATGCAGCGCGTCGATGGCCGCGGACTCGCCGACGAGATACGTGTAGCTCAGCAGCAGGCCGAGGCCCACGACCACCAGCACGCCGCCGACGCTCCGATCGTCCGCGCGCCGCGCGCAGATCCACTGGACGAGGCCCGCGCTATAGAGGGCCAGGACGAGAATCACGAATAGCATTGGATCGTCGCCCATCCCGCGCGCCCCGCGACGCCGAGCTGCGCGCGCGGTGTGGTTCTGGCACACGAGATTACAGACAAGCACACAACGCGACGGGCTCGGCGCAGCGATGAGCGGGCCCGAGATCGTCGAGGAGCCGCCGTTCCTGCGGACCTGCGTCAACGCGCTGTTCGGGCCTCACGCGCCCCGCCTGCGCACGATGCTGGAGTGCCTCGAGGTCAACCCCGCGCGCAGCGAGCCTCTGCGCGAATGCGTGGCGGAACTCTACCGCGATCGCCTGGACGCGCTGCTGGACGAGATGGCCCCGCGCATCCAGAGCACGGAGCCTCCGCGCATGGTCCCCGTGGCGCAGGAGATCTGGGACTGGACCAAGCGCATGGTCCCGCTCGCCAAGCGCGACGAGCGGCCGCTGCCTGCCGCGGGGCTGATCCAGCGGCTGGAGAAGACGCCCATGGGCCCCGCGGGACTCCGCGTGCGGCAGAAGGTCCTCGCGAGCTTCTTCGAGGGGACCCTGCGGCATCGCATGGAAGGCGCCGAGGACTGGGCCCTGTGGCCCCCGCGGGCCGCCGCGCTGGTGGCCGCGCAGATCGTCGACGCGGTCAGGCCGCGGGAGAACCCCGTGGCCGTCGCGCGCCTCGAACGCGCGCTCCGCGCGGTGGTTGCCGCCGACGACAAGGAGCGCGCCTTTGTCGCCGCCGCCGCCGCGCTGGCCGAGGAGCTGGGCCAGCCGCACCTGACCCTGAAATACCAGAAGCTGGTGCTCGCGGGCCTGCGGCGGCAGCACACGAACTCGCTGGACGCGCTCTACGCGCTGGACCCGCCTCGCGCGTTCGGCGGCCTCGTCCTGCACGCGGCCAGCGGCGGGCGCAGGCTGACGCGGGAGGAGCGCACGGCGATCCGCGGGGCCGCGCTGGCGGGCGGGCCCGAGGCGGCGAGCGTCCCCGCGACGTGGCACTACCTCGTCAGCGTGGGCCACGACGAGCCCTGGGCGCATCTGGCCTTCCGCGGGGAGCGCGTGCTTGACGGCGGCGGACTGCTCGCCATCGTGCCAGGCTACTGCGGGATCACCCCGCACGGCGACTGCAAGCAGCGCTACGTCCGCCTGCTGAACCAGAAGATTGCTCTCGTGGACTTGACGTGGATCCCGTCGACGCGCAGGGCCCGCGCCGAGATCCTCGTGGAGTTCAGGGTCCCGCCGCTGCTCGAGGAGCCCGACGACGCCGCCGCCGCGGGGGATGACGCGGAGACCATCCCCGACATCAGCGTGCGGGACGAGCGGGAGGCCGCGGCGGCCGCGGGCCCCGCGCACCTCGAGCCCGACTTTCTGGACTGCCAGCGGGACCCCGCGGACCCCGACCGCGCGCTGGTGCTCTACGGCGTGCGCAGCGCGTCCGACGTGAGCCCGCTGCTGGTGATCCCGCTGCGGACCTCGGCCGCGCACTACCAGGACCTGCTGGACAGGGCCTTCTCCGACGGCGAGGCCCCCGCGCGCCTGCTGGAGACGCGGGTGCACGCGGTGCCCAGCGCCTTTGCGTGGGCGCACCACGGCAACCTGCTGGGCGTGCGCGAGACGTCCTTCGCCTGGGACGAGGGCCCGCGGCGGCGGGTCCGCAAGCACTACTACGTATACTACGGCGAGTCCGTGCTTCTGATTGAGGAGCACCACAAGATCCTAGCCGTGTGGGGCACGCCCGCGAGCTTCGCCGTCCTGCGGGACGACGCGCTGTTCCGCTACCAGCTGCGGGACGTGCCCGCGGAGGGCGCCTACGAGAGCTCCGTGCTCCGCGACGCGCGGCCCATGCTGCGCACGCGGCTGCGGGGCGGCGGGGTCACGGGCATGGCCCCGTTCCCGTTCGAGCTGCACGGCGACGGCGACGGCGACGGCGACGACGACGCGACGAGTCTCCACTGACGTGACGCATGTGGCAACGGATGGTATTCAGGCGACCACGGGGGGCACGAGGATCCCGCCGACGGTCTTGTTCAGCTCGTAGGCGGTCGACTGCAGGGACGGGTTGGCGCCCTGGTGGATCCACTTGCTGACGGCGGCGCCCTGCGCGGAGCTGAGGGCGTAGTCGGACCCGCCCGCGCGTAGGGCGAGGACCGCGGCGCCGATGTCGCGCATCTGCCGCTGGGCGGTGGCCGCGTCCGTGGTCGAGATGACCTGCGCGGCCTTGGTCCGCAGGGCCGCGGCGGAGCTCGCGTTCAGCGCCGTGCGGTGCGCGGCGTGCCCGCTGAGCTGGGCCTCGAGCGCGCCCGCCAGGCGGCCCGCGGCGTAGTTGCCGATGCCGTCCGCCGACGTGCTCGGCTGGATGCCGCGCTCGACCGCGGCGTCATACATGACGTCCAGATACTGCGACGGGATGCCCGTGAGGCCCTTCTGCACGATGTCCAGCGCGTCGGGCGAGCTGGCGAACTCGTCGCGGCGCCAGCGCATCTCCTGCAGGAAGCGGCCGTAGTCCCGCCGCTCGCCGAGGCGGCCGATGCCCGAGCGGTCGATCTCGGGGCGCAGGTAGCCCGAGACCCCGCTGCGCGCGGTCGCCGCCTGCACGTTGTCGAACGTATACATCTTGGAGATGACGTCGTCCGAGGTCTTGGCGGGGCTGTGGTCATACGCGGGCGCGAGGTCCGCGATGCTCAGGTCGTTTGCGCTCAGCGGGTCCATGGCGTCCGTGTAGTGGAACATGCGGGCGTTGCCGCCGACCTGCGCGGTGCGCATGGGGCCCGACGCGCTGGTCAGCCGCGAGCGCGCGAGGCCCATGCCGCCGCGCTCGGGCAGGCTCTCCTCCCAGATGCTGCCCCCGCCGACGGCCGCGGGCGGCGTGCGCGAGGCCACGCCCGCGGGCATGGCGCCGACCCCAATGCGCCGCGGGCGGCCCTCGGCGCCCACGCGCCCGCCCCGCCCCGCGCTGGCCGCCGCCGCCGCGATGCGCCGCTGGGCCGCGAGGCGCACGGCCTGCGCCTGCTGCTTGTGCTTCTTGTTGTCCGTCAGGAGCACGACCACGAACACGACCAGCGCGATGGCGATGACCCCGAGGACCACGGGAAGCGCCGCGTTCTTGGTCCGAGCGGAATACATCGTCGCGCGTTCCAGCTTTTGGTCTTCCTGCCCATGGCAGGAAATCGCGCGCGGGCGGGCCTAGGCCCGCGCCTTCTTGCGGCGGCCCTTGGGGCCCGCCGCCGCGGGCTCGTCCTCGGCCGCCGCAAAGTCCGCGGCGAACGGATCGTCCGCCGCGGTCGCGGACGGCTTCTCCTCGAGGTCCTCCGCGGGGGCCTCGCGCGCGCGCTTGCGCCCCGCGGCGACCTTGGCCGCGTTCATGAGGTCGGCCGTCGGCGCCGCGCGGGACACGACCAGCGGCACCGCGTCCGCCGTGTCCATCAGGACCGCGTCCTCCTCGCCGCCGCCCGCGCCGCGCTCCTCGTTCTGCTCGAAGATGACCTGCTTGGCCATGAGCGTGAGCCCGCACTTGCCGTCCACGAACCACAGCGAGTTGACCTCGGCGATGACGCTGACCAGCCGCGAGCCGTAGTTGAGGTCCTCAGGCGAGATATAGCGCGCCATGGCGCGGCCCGTGCGCGCGCAGCGCACGTGCTCGCCCTTGTCGTCCAGCACGGGCAGCGTGTCAAAGTTCAGGAACCGCTCGGCCTCGGGCGCGTCCGCGGGCGCGTCGGGGTTGGGCACCTGCACCACGAACCGCGTCTCCCGCCAGTCCAGCGTCTCGGGCAGCAGCTCCTTGCCCACGGCGCCCTCCACGGGCTGCCCGCGCTCGTCCAGGACCTGCAGGAACGCGGGCTCCGCGCACAGATGCCCGTCCGTCGCGTCGTAGACGCCCGCGTAGACGAACGGCTGCTTCGAGCCGACGGTGCCCCACGCGGCCTTGAGCCCGAACGTGGGCTTGTAGGGGATCATCTTGCCGTCGTCGTCCCGCGCGGGGCGGTTGCTGGGCGTGCCGTCCGCGTTGCGCTCCATCTGATACTTGCGCTTGATGACCGTCTTGCGCGTGGGCATGGGCTCGCCCAGCTCCTTCTGCATGGGGAACCAGTCGCCCCACTTGGCCTCGAGCGTCTCCGCGCACCAGTCGTCCAGCAGCTTCAGCTTGGACTCGAACGCGGCCGTGTCCTCGGGCGTCGCGTCCCGCGGCCAGCGGCACGTGCGCGCGTCGAACGCCCACCGCTGCTGGCTGCCGACCTTGGCGTCGTCCGACTGCTGCATGCGGATCGGGAACGGCAGCTCGCGCTCCGTGATCTTGAGCAGCATCGGCTTCCTGCTGTCGGGGTGGTAGCTCAGGTAGGCGAAGGCGCCGCCCTTGGCCGAGGTCTTGACGTCCGCGGGCGCGTGGATGGTGCGCAGGGTGTCCATCGTGAGGTCCTCGAGGGCATACGTGGGCTGCGGGGGCGTGCCCGCGGGCACCTTGTAGCGCCGACCGCGCGAGGAACCGCCGCCGCCTGCCGCCATTGCAGATTGCTACCGCAACGCAAGAGTGCGAGTAGGTATACCGCAATTCGTCGCGCGCGCGCGCGAGGAAGCGCGGCAGAACAAACGGGTAATTGGCCACGAAGCCCAATGCCGCTGGCCATTCCCCAACAGGCGCGGCGCGAGGCGCGCCTTGGCCTGGAGCTGAAGCGGGCGGGCTATCAAGGCGCCACTGCGGTCGGCGTCCGCCGCGGGCGCCAGCTCGCGCGCGGGGGAACGGTCTCCGACGCCGATGCGCGCGTCATCTACAATTGGTTCCGCCGCCACGGGCCCACGGCGCGGCGGGGCAGCGCGGGGACCTCGGGGCCTAGCTACAACCGCTTTCGGGACCTCTGGAACCGCGGCGACGTCGGAGCCATCGAGGACCGCGGCACCGCACGATGGCGCGGCGCCGTTGCCTACCTGCTCTGGGGCGGGGCCCCCATGCGCAACGCCGTCTACCGCTACTTTGGCACGCCCGTCGCCGTTGCCCAGCGCGGGCTTCGCCGCTTGAGCTAGCGTCTGCTTGCTGCTTGAACCAATCAATTGCAGTTGGAATGGCACACACGGGTCTCGGAATGGACGCGCAGCTGCCCGCTAGCATCGGGGCGCCCGAGCGCGACGCGCCGTGGTGCTGGACCCGCGCGACGCAGGTCGCCCTGCTGCTCGGCCAGACCATGGGCCCGCTCTACTGCCCGACGCGCAAGGAGCAGATGGTCGCGGGCCTCGCGGGCGTCCGCGCGCTCTACGACGAGCGGTTCCACGGCATGCTGCGGCCCGTCGCGTGGGTCTGGAAGCACCCGACCTACTGGCACGTCCCCGTGCACGTGACCACGTTCCCGCTGACCTCGCGGCAGAGCCTCATGCTGCCCGCCGTCCCGCCGACCGCGGCCATGGTCCTCCGCAACAACACCCACGGCGTCGCCGACGCCATGCTCCGCGCGCTCGAGGCCGCCAAGAGCATGCCCGTGGCCAAGAAGCAGATTCCCGTTCGCACGGGGCGCTGGCGGGACCTGGTGCAGCGCGCGGTCGAGCAAGCGCGCATCCGAGCGCGCTGCGCGCTGGTGGCGCGCGCCGCGGGCCTGCGCCAGCGCGTGCTCCTGCACCGCGAGCGGGTCATGCGCGGCGCGCTGCGCGCTCTCGTGCAGGCGCGGGCCCTGGGGCTGCTCGAGCGGCAGCGGCGGCGGGAGCGCCTGCGCGGGGCCTTCCGCGCTCTGCGCGTGGCCCGCGCCGAGGCCCTGGTCGCGCACAAGCGGCGGCGCGCCCGCTGCGCGCAAGCGCTCGGAGCGCTGCGCGCGCGGCTGGCGGCGCGGCGGCTGCGGCGCGCGCTGGGGCGCTACGTCGTGCGGCGGCGCGCGCGGACCGCTCTGGGCTTCCTCGTGCGCACGGTCGCCTACGACGCTCCGCTGGGCCCGCCGCGCACTCTTCTGGACGCGCGGCGCTTTGCGCAGGCCGTGCAGCGGGCCGTCCGCCGCCGCGCCGACGCCATCCGCGCGGCCGTGGCGCGGCGGGTCGCGGGCCTGGGGCCCCGCGCGGCGGACGCGCTCGCGCACAAGCTCGGGCTCGCGGCCTGCCGCGTCGCGACGACCTGCGGCCCGCGCGACACGCTGCGCGGCATCGTGGCCGATCTCCTCGGGGACCTCGCGCGGCCCCGCCCTGACGGGCCTGAGGCGTCGGAGGGCCTCCTGCGGGCGCACGCGTGCGCGGTGCTTCGCGCGCGGCGGGACCGTTGGTGGGACTCGCCCGCCCTGCGCGTCCGCCTCGACGACAAGGTCCTCGTTCCCTTTGCCCGTCGCGCGGTCAGGGCGGCGCGCGCGCGCGGGTGCTCCGTCGCCGAGGTCCTAGAATGCTGGCCCCATGAGGACCTCGTGCGCGCGGCCCGCACCCTGCCCGCGGACGACGCGTGGCGGAGGACGCGCGCGCAGCTGGCGCCGCACGTCGTCAGCATCCGACCCGCACTGGCGCGGCCGATGCCCGCGCCGCGCGACGAGGCCGCGATGCTCACGCTCATGGCCAACTGCGTGGACCCCGCCATCCTGGGGGTCTTTGCGGAGGACGACGCGAAGGGCGACGTGCACTGGGTCGGCCTCGCCGTCGCGCGCTACGAGGTCGGGCTCGTCGCCTCCCTGCTCTGGACCCACGTCGTGCTCTACAGCTGCGTGCGCATGATCGCCCTGCAGGTCAACTACGTGATCAAGCGACTGCGCCCGCAGCTGCTGGACGACGCCACGCTGTTCGTCATGCTGCAGCGCGCGCCCTACGGGTGCCGCGCGCGGTCCTCGATCGGGGCGCGCTTCGCTTCGCTGCCGCAGGAGCGGAGATCGGCGGCCATCGCGTGGCACTGCTACGTCGGGACCCTCACAACAATCGTCGGGCACTACCACCACGTGTGGACGGCGCTGGCCACCAACAATCTGGTTGAGCTCAGGAGCGTTCTAGCCACCGTCACGCAGGAGAACCTGATCGGAGACGACGACGTTCGGCTGGCCACCAGCTACGAGCATCTGCTGGGGCTGCACCGCTTCGCGGACCACGTGTTCCGCGCCGATGACGAAGAACCCCCGACGCTGGTGGTCAAGACGATGCTCGCCGCGCAGCGGCAGCTCGGCGCCGCGGCCCACGCCGCGCACTACGAGCTGACCGCGGCCTGCGTCGACGCGCTGGACCTCGTGGACCCCGCGCATGCGCACCTCATGCGCGGACCCGCCGTGGCCTTTGCCGAGCGCTGGGCGCGCACCGCAGCCGCCAGTCTGACCGAGGAGCACCCGAGCGTCCGACGCGCGCTGCTCGCGTCGCGGGCGTCGGCTAAGGACATGGACATTGCGATGCGCAGCTTCCCCCCCAGCGGGCTGCGCCTCGGCGAGCGGGTCTGCTGCGAGGGCCGCACGCGCTTCGCGCTGGGGAGCCTGCCCGACGACGAGACCGTGGGCCACGTGCTCGGGGATCCGACCGACGAGGCGTTCGTGCCCTACGCGCGGGACCCCGCCGTCGGCGCCGCCGTGGACAAGGTCTGCGTGCCCGCGACGTCAGAGCGCGAGCAGCAGCGCAAGCGCGTCGGCCTGGACGCCAGCCGTCTGGTGCTTCACAGCGCGTCGCTGGTCCCGCTGGACGAGCTGGCCAGCGGGCTGTTCGAGGCGCCCATGGTCCGACTGGGGACCCTGATGGACCCCGCCGCGCACCCGCTGGAGCTGCTGGGCGGGTCGCGCGTGCGCGAGGCCACGGTCAGTCGGGACATGATCCGCGCGCAGCTGCGCGAGTCCGCGGCCCGCATCGCCGACATGAGGAACTGCGACGCCATGATCAAGCAGTGGGCGCCTCCCAAGCACCTGCAGGTGGCCACGCGCCCCGACGACACGGAGGCCCCTCGGATCGCGGTGTCCTACTGGCAGAGCGCCGCGGCCTTTGTCGGGCCCACCGCCGAGCTGGACGCCGACGCCATCGCCGAGCGGGGCGACCGACTGGACGCGCTGTATCGCAAGTATCTCCGCGCGCGGTCACCGTGAGCAATGCATTCCGCGGGAGTCAGTCCGAGCCAGCGGTCGGGTCCGCGACCAGCTCGCGGAACAGGCGCTCGGCGTCCGACGCGTGCGCGAGGAAGGAGGTCGACAGGCGCAGGGGCGCCGTCCCGTCGCGCGGCGTGCGCTGCACGACGTAGACCCGCACCGACGAGTCGTCGACCTCGGTGTCCTCCTCGGCGGCGGCGTCGGCGTCGGCAGCGGCAGCGGCGTCGGCTTCCTTGGCCTCCTCGATCGTCGAATGCTCGTCGGCGGACGCCGCCTCGGTTACGTCCGACTCTGAGTGCGCGTGGTCCTCCGTCGCGTCGTCGTCATCGTCGGCGTCCGTCTCCGCGTCGGGCTCCTCGGGCTCCTCGAGATCCTCGGGGGCCATGATCGCGAGGAACCGCTGCGCCTCCGACCCGAAGCTGCAAGCAAACGTCACGAGACCCCCGCGCAGGTCCTCGGGGATTTCCTCCGAGCTGCTCGCGTCCGTCAGAAACCACGCCAGCGCACTAGCAATGTCCTGCGCGGTCTCCACCTCGATGTCGGGGACCTCGAGGATCTCGTTGCACGCGGGGCTGACGCAGAACGTGTAGGTGCTGTTGCAGGTCCGCGCCACGGCCTCGGGGTCCAGCGGGCCCTCGGGATGCCACACACGCAGCATCTCCTCAACAAACGGGTTTTTCGGGATGCATGAAGCGTTGCGGATGTAGGCGATCGGACCGCGAAAGGCCACCGCGGCGGGGAGCTGCATGAGGTCCATGCCGTCGAGCAAGGCGTTGGAAAGTGTGCCTCTACGACGACCAGTCCAGCGGCCCGCGTCCCAGCGCCTCGAGCAGCGCGCTGGCGCGAGCGAGGCACCGCGAGCCGACCAGGGCCTCCCGACCCTCCGACCGCGCGCTGCGCGCCTCGGAGCTGGTGCGGACCATCGGGCATCGGCCCCGCACGGCCTCGGCGGCCGCGCGGTGCGCGGCGGCCCCCAGCGCGAGGACCACGCATCGGCCCTCGGTCGCCTCAATGGAGGTCTCGATCGCGGCGCGCGCCAGCGCGTCCCACCCCATGTGCTCCAGCGCCGCGTAGGACCCCCGCTGCGTAAACGGATGCAGGGACAGCCACAGGACCCCGCGGCGCGCCATCCGCTCGGCCAGCCCGTCCAGGCGCAACGGCGTCGCGGGTTCCGCCGCGCGGGAGCCCTTGAACGGAAACGCGCGGGGGCCCTCGGGCGCGGGCACGCGCTCCGCCAGCAGCGCCTCGAGGACCTCGTATTCCGCGCGCGGGCTGCGCGGCCCGATGCCCATGCACAGCCCCGTGGGCCCGCGCGGGTTCACGTGCTGGCGGAGCACGACCAGACGAACCTCGCTCGGCTCGCCGACCAGCTGCAAGGGCCGCCACAGCGTGGCGGGATACGCGGGCACCACGTCCGCAGGCATGGCCGCGTGCAGCGTCGGGAGGTCCTCGTCGCAGAAACGGGCCACGGGGGCGCACGCGCGCCACGCGGGCGGGCAGTCCATGTTGGCGTGTGTGACAGGACAGCATCGTGTCATGCAATTGGGATTCGCCGCCTAGGAGCCCTTGACGGTCACCGCGGGTAGAATCTGGCCCGTCGGCATCTTTGCATAGTCCGTGCCCATGCTAAGGTAGGCGGGGACCTCGGTAGGGAGGAAGACGTCGCCGTCGTCCCCCAGTCCCAGCACGGTCATGACCTCGGCGATGCCCGCGGGCGTGGCCCCGTTGGACACCAGCGCGGCCTTCATGTCCGCGACCTTGACCTTTTGAAAGCCGCTGTCCTCGGACTGATGCTCGGCGAGGTAGACGTTGAGCGCCATGGCGGGCAGCTGCATGATGGAGACATACGGGGCCATCAGGGCCTGCAGGACGGAGCTCATGACGCGGGGCTTTGTGTTGGCTCGGGCGGCGGAGGAACGCGAGTGGCCGCCCAGAGGACGAGTCCCAGCCCGCCCGCCCCGCCGATGAGCCCCGCGTAGCCGAGCCACGCGTCGCCGCGCTGGCCCGCGGGCCGCGCGGTCTCGCAGCGAACGGCGCTGGCGCTGACCGCGATCACGAGGACCAGGCCCAGCGCCACCGCCAGCGTCGACCACTTGAAGCCCATGCAAACGCTTTGGTCCTTCTGCCTCATTCGCCGCGCAGGCGCTTGCGGCGGCGCGGCGGGACCGCGGCGGCGCTGCTCATGCCAATAGGCGGGAGCACGAGGTCCTCGTCGCCGAGCTCGATCAGGTCCTCCTCGAGCGTGGTGCCGCCGCGCAGCGTCCCGCGGGCCTTCTGCCAGAGCAGCGGGAGGAACTCCTCGAAGTAGGCCCTGCGCAGCGCGGGGCGCAGGTGATGCTCCCAGTAGGCGGCGTCCCGCGCGTGCCTCGTGATCCACAGGCGCCGCGGGGTCCAGACGACAAAGTCCGCGGTATCCATCGGCGGCAACGGTGCGAGGCCCTGCCGAAGGCGCGCGCGGGTCTCCTGATCGGCAAAGAGCCCTAGGATGCCCTGCATTTGCGCGTAGTAGTCGGCGGGCGTGTTCTCGGGCCCGCGACGGGCGTAGGGATGGGTGCCCGTGTCGCGCCAGAGGTTGTAGGGGCACTTGAACTCGACGAGGCGGCGCCGCGGGGTTCCGTCGGGGTCGGTCCAGTGCACGATGCCGTCGGGGCTGACCCCCAGCCACGGCTCCTCGGCAAAGCGGCACAGGCCGAGGTGCTCCACGCGCAGCCGCGCCGCGGCGGGGTCGCGCCCCGCGGCGACGTAGGCGTCCGCCAGCTCCGCGCGTGCCCACGCCTCGTAGGCCTCGCAGGCGCGGGGCTCCATGGTGCGCCCCCAGTGGGTCATCTCATTGCCGTGAAACAGGTCCCACAGCTTGTCCGCGTAGACCGCGCGGCGGGCGTCCTCGCTGCCGAACGCCAGCTTGCCGAACTGCGAGGCCGTGAACAGCGCGCGGCGCGCGGCGAGCCACGCGGGCGAGGTCTGCGGCTCGCGCGCCAAGGCCGCGCAGGCCTCGTCTGTGGCGGGCCCCGCCACGTGCCGCGCGTAGTAGTCCCGCGGATCGTCCTCCGCGACACGCGCCTCTGGCCTCCGCGGCTCGTCCCGCGCCTCGGCAGCGGGGTCAAACGGGTCGTCCTGCGCCTGCCGCAGCGGGCTCAGCGCGTGGTGCGAATCGGGCGTGCGCACGTGGCACGTCTGCGGCCACGGCGCCGCAGCGTCGAAGCGCGCCGCCGCACGCTCCGCGCGCTCCTGCGCGTCGGACTCGGCCACGGTGATGCCCCGCGCGAACCCGCCGCGCGTGCCGCGCGCCCCGCGCGCGATGCGGGCCAGCCTGTCCATTCTATGACAATGTGCGTTGAACAAAACGGCGGCGCTCAGCATGGCCGCGCGCTCGGACTACGAGCGTTTTGCCCGCGGGCCCCGCTTCGGCACGCTGCTGCGGGATTTCGTTACCGAGTTCGCAGACCTCCCGCTCCCCCAGCGCAAGCTAATTGCCAGCGGCGAGCATGGTAGCGTTTTTCGCGTCTGCGCGTCGGAACGTGGGGAGGACTGCGCCGCGGCCAAGTTCGGGCAGTTGATGCGCGCCGACGGGAGGACGGACCCGAAAGCGCGCGGCAGGGGTGTCGAGATCGGGTCCACGGGAATCTACGTGCCCATGAAGGGCATTGACCGCGCCGAGATGGACATGCTGGTGCTGGTGGACCTCGTCGGCGACGCGACCCCGCACCTGACGCGAGGCCTCCGCTTCGCGGGGCGCCCCGACGAGTGCAGGCTCGGCGCGCGCGGCCCGCAGGTGACCTGCGGCTACGCCTACACCATGGATCTGGTCGACGGCACGCCATTGATTACCGCGCTCTCGTTCCTGAGCCAGCGCCACGTCGGGTTCGCCGTCTTTCAGATTGTGTGGACGCTCGCGGTCTGCCAGGCCAAGCTTCGCGGCTTTCGGCACAACGACCTGCATCGTCGCAACGTGCTCGTGCGCGAGGCGAGGACGAACAGGCCGATGGTCTACGAGTTCCCCGACGGTTCCAAGGCGACAATCCCCGCGGGCAGCCCCTCGGTGGTCATCATCGACTACGGACGCTGCAACTCGATGGACCCGCGGATGCGCAACCCGACGCTGCGCAGGCCCCTCAATATGGTCGAGTGGGACCTCAACGAGCCGCATTTTGATCTGCTGAGCATCCTGCAGGACATGCGGACCGACCTAAAGAGTCCAGGGGACTCGCGGCGCAAGCGGTGGGAGGCCGTGGTCAAGCAGGTCCAGGATGCCGCCAAGCGGTCCGTGGACCTGTCCGTCGTCGGCGATAGCTTTCCCGACGCCGACCAGTGCGACGCGTGGCGCCGCAACGCGCTGCCCTGCATCGACATTGTGAAGAACCTGGCCCAGAAGCTGGGGATCCTGCACACGGAGGAAGACTACAGCCTGCCGCGCAACGCGGAGACCTACGTGTTTCCGCGCAGCCCCGAGGCCCTCGCCAACGCGCGGTTCGCGAACAAGGTCCTGGACGGGCAGGCGCTGCTGCACGCCGAGGCCCTGCTTGAGAGCGGGACGCCGCGCGAGGACCTGCCCAAGGCACGGGGCACCTACGCGTTCGAGGCGGGCATGTATCTGGACCCGCGGGCCGCGGACCTGCCCCCGCGCATGGGCGTCGTCAACCGCGAGGGCGTCTGGTATCCCAAGGAGACGGTCTGGCCAACGCCAGACGATCTGGAGCGACGGCGGGACCTCGTGCGCCGCTACCTCGAGCGCCTCCGTGCGCGGCGCCCCGAGTAACTACGAATACATCATGGCGCGTTCCCCGAGGATCATTTGCGCAGTTCGCGCCAGCAAATCCGTGACGGCGTCGTCGTCGTAGCGCTGAAGCACGCGCTGGGGCGTCAGCAGCTCGATCTCCAGCTCGAACGCGGTCGGGGCGCGCTCCATGACCGCGTCCGCTTCCATGGCGTCGGGTCCCTCCCACACGACGGTGGCGGCGAGTTCCATGGGGCCGCGGACCCACGTCCTCCTCAGCTTGACGCGGACAAAGCTGGGATCGCAGGCCTCGGGCAGGCGGTCGGCGGGGTAGTCCATCTCCGCGGCGAGGCTCGCGCGCACGCCGCGGACCGCGTCGGAGCCCGCGACGCGCAGCTCGGCACGGGTGACCTGCCGCTTGATGATGTGGGCGCGCGGGAGCTCGCCCCGCTGCATGAGCGCGGGGTCGTATCGCACCGTCGTCCGCACCGCGCCCCCGTCGTCCGCGTCCGCCTCGTAAAAGTAGTCCGCGCTGAGCTGCCACGCGGCGTCCGCGCGGTCAAAGCCCGCGGTCGCGTCGAGCGACGCCACGGTGCGCTCAAAGAAGTCCCGCGGGATGCCCGCCGCGGAGCCCTGGGCCAGCCGCAGCTCGAGCTCGAGGGCGCGGGGCAGCGCGGCGCGCAGGCGCTGCACGATCTGGCGCAGGACGCCCCGCGCTGGCGACGCCTCGGCGCCGCCGCCGTAGGCTCGAAGCGGGGCCACCGCCCGCGTCGCGGGAGCGGGCGGCGCGACCTGCGGGCCCCACGCGGGCGGGGGGCTGGCCGCGGGGCGACGGGGCCCCGCGATCCGTCTCCGAGCCGTGGCCGCCGCCGTCGCCGCCGCGGCGCGCGCGAGCGGGGCCACGGCGGCGGGTGCGGCGGCGCGCGGCGTCCTGGTCAGGGGCCGCATAGGCGCCGCGGCACGCGATGCCGTTTCCCACGCGACGTCCTCGGGCATGACGAGGTCTACCGCGCCCGTGCCGATGCGCCGCAGGCGCTGCCCCGTGATGATGGCCGAGGGCACGCAGGTCGCGGGGTCCTCCTCCGAGTAGACCGCGGCGTGGGACAGCACCGCGGCCGTCATCTCAAAGGCCGCGCGCGCCAGGGTGCCCGCGCCCAGCCGCTGCATCGAGTGCCGCGTCAGCGGCGCGATGGCGCCGTCCACGGTCATGGCGCGGGCCAGGTGGCGGAGGTGCCGCGGGTCGACGCGGGAGTCCTCGTAGATGCGGATCATCTCCCGTTCGAGCACGGTCTGCGCGGCCTCGACGCCGAGCAGCTCGAGCGCGTCCACGGCGCAGGTCCCGACCGAGCGCGACGGGTCGACGAAGCCGAGGCCCAGCAGCGGGCGCAGCAGGCTCCC
>Ga0180431_10005897_pt1 | contig 14725 bp, 11 predicted proteins | sample SS_ome_11_FD_132459 | JGI IMG/M metagenome (GOLD analysis project Ga0180431, IMG submission 132459) | Hypersaline lake sediment archaeal communities from the Salton Sea, California, USA - SS_1_MS_1 metaG | ecosystem: Environmental > Aquatic > Non-marine Saline and Alkaline > Hypersaline >... | reverse complement strand
TTTGAATCTGGACTTTCGGAATAAGGACAAACCTGTTCGAGTCGAACGTTAGTATTAAATGTCTGTATGTGGATCCCATCTTCTTTTATGTTCATCGGTAGCAAACTGGACATCGGATTTTCGGAACACGCGTTGTATCGCCAACTTTACGGCGACCGTAAGATACTCGATTATCTGAGACATGTGGGTTTCTCGGCTGTCGAAACACCCTTCGGCCCGGAGACCGAGCCCGAGTCGCTTCGGGAGCATGTCATCCGTTGCCGTGAGGCGTTCGCTGGAGGCATTAGTCAGTTGGATAGTACAATGCGAACAAAAGACATACTGAGCTGTTTGCTTAGTTTTGTGAGGAGATCATCATGCGTATCGTGAAAATGATCGTAGCAATATTGCTCTTAGGCTTCTCTTTCCCGGTCGGCGCTTTTTGCATTGAGCCGGTCAATCCAAATCTTAATCCAACGGCCCGGCGGGTGCTTAATTACCTGGACTCTGTTTACCAAAACAAAATGCTCTGCGGATATAACGTCTATGTCCATACGCCCGATGACTACGAACAGACGGGCAAGTACGCGGCGATTTGGGGCCGGGATATCCGTTGGCTCGACGAGCCATCTGTTGTAGCGGATCATGCCAAACGGCACGGCTACATTCTGACACTTCATTGGCACTGGTTTCATAATGAGGACTCGGCCTGGACGGGCAAACGCAAAAATCCAGTAAATGTGAGCAGAGTTGTGACACCGGGGACGCCCGAATACCGGCAGGCCCTGGTCGAGATGGCGGCCGCTGCCGATACGCTCCAGATTCTGGAGGATGCCGATATCCCGGTATTGTGGCGTCCGTTACACGAAATTGACGGCGGATGGTTCTGGTGGACGGATAAAGAGACGCCGGAGCATACGGCCAAACTCTGGCGCATCATGTTCGACTACTTCACACGAGAACGCAAGCTGGACAATCTGATCTGGGTGTACAGCGCCGGGGTCGGTAATAAGACCGCCGAATATCGAAAGAGGTTCTATCCGGGCCCTGAATACGTCGATATTTCCGGCATCGATATCTACGGCGTGGATTACCGGGACGGTGTCGAGAAGTATTGGGACTATTACAATGTCATGTCGCAGGTATCTCCCGGCAAAATGTTAGCCTGCGGTGAATGCGATGCTATTCCGAATCCGGACAAAACACAGCGCGGCACCTTGCCGAAATGGCTGTATGCATTGCCCTGGTGGGGCGCTCCCAGTAACCGTCGCCCGGCGGATTGGGCGATGTATACGATGCGGCACGATTTTATCGTTACCCTTGATGAAATGCCTGTTTTAGGCGAAGGTGACACCGTTCCGCATGTCGGTATTTTGGATCCGCTCGATGACGGTTCCGCCTGGTTTCGCGACGAAGCGCCGGTCATTACAGCGTATGCCGTTGATTGCGGCGGTTCTATCGAACGCGTCGAATTCTATGCCGGTAAAACTCTGGTCGGCACGGTTAACTCGCCACCTTACAACTTCACATGGAGCGACGCTCCGCCCGGCTGTTACGATATCACAGCGGCGGCCATCGATAATACGCATAACGTAACCACATCGAACAACATCCGAGTGGGCGTGGGTCTAATCGATCTCGCCTTGGGAAAGAATGTCGTGGCGTCTTCCGGCGATTCACCTCAAAAGGCGGTCGATGGCGATTATCACTCGACGTGGTCGAGCGCTAAAAATGACGACGAATGGATTTACGTCGATTTGGGGCGGGCGTACGACATTGAGCGCGTTAATTTGCTTTGGGGTTGGAAAATACACGCCCAGGATTACACCCTCGATGTGGCCCTCGAACATCCCGAACGGCCCGTGAGTTGGACGAATGTGTATTCCGAGGCGGACCACCCCTACATTACCTGGGAAGCGACATATCGTATTCGTTTTCGCTCGGTCCGCGCTCGATATGTTCGGCTGCACGCCACAAAGCGGGCCGGCCGTCAGAACTGGGGCGGCTATCAGCTTGCCGCTTTCGAGGTTCCCGTTCCATCGAAACCGTTCAGTCCATAAGAAACAAATAGTCGATTCCGAGAGGCCCACGAGGCGATGAAAGCCAAAGATGATGATTTTCGCTCGTTGCAGAAGAAATATTTGATGCAGTGTTGGGCGGCGCAGCGCGATTACGATCCGATAGCGGCGGAAAAAACCGAGGGCTGCTGGATTCATACGAAGGACGGCAGAAAAATCTTCGACCTGCGAAGCGCCCATGAATGTATTAACCTGGGCTTTCGGCATCCGAAGATCCTACAGGCCATGCGGGAGCAGATGGAAAAGGTTGTGTACGTCACGGATGATTTTGCTACCGAACCGACGGCCCGTTTGGCCAAGACATTGGCTGAGATCACACCCGGCGATCCCGATAAACGCGTGTGGTTCGGCCAAAGCGGTGCCGGAGCCGTCGAGGCGGCTATCAAGGGAGCGAGGTTCTATAAGTATCACCAAATGATTCAGAAGGGACTTAAAAACCTCTCGCCGGACATGCAATATCCGTACCCGTACAAGATCATTTCCCGGTATCGCTCGTGGCACGGTTCAACCACGGGAGCGGCTTCGGTCAGTGGGGATCCGCGGCGGTGGTTTATCGAGCCGCTCACCATGCCCGGCGTTAAACATGCGCCGGATGCTTACTGTTACCGATGTCCCTTCAATAAAACGTATCCCGGCTGTGGACTCGAATGCGTGGAATACATCGATCATATGATCGGGCTGGAGGGCGGTTCCAACAAGGTTGCCGCCGTCATTGTGGAACCGATTGTCGGTTCCAACGGCATCATTCCTCCCCCCGACGAGTACTATCCGAGACTCAGGGAAATCTGCGATAAATGGGACGTCGTCCTCATCGCCGACGAAACAATGACCGGTTTCGGCAGAACGGGCAAGATGTTTGCGATTGAACACTATGGGATCGTTCCCGACATTATTGTCATGGGAAAGGCACTCGGTGTTTATTGCCCGTTGACCGCGACGGTTTTCAGCGGTAAGATTGCCGCCGTTTTCGAGGAGAATGTGTTCGGTCATGGCCAGAGTTTTTCCGGTCATGCCCTTGGTTGTGCGGCGGCCCTTGCCGGTATTAATGTTTTATACGAAAAGAAGATACTCAATCACGTCAAAGAAATGGGAGACTACTTGGGCCACCGGCTTCAATCGCTCGAACACAGGCATCGATCGGTGGGTGAGGTTCGGGGCATGGGTTTGTTTTGGACCCTCGAATTAGTGAAGAATCAACGAACGAAAGAGCCGTTCAGAAAACAAATGGAAAAGTACGCTCGTAATGTTCTCACCGAAATCGCGGAATTCCTGCTTCGAGAAAAGAACATCTATATTCCGGCGGACAAATTCGGAATCTGGATCGTTCCTCCGTTGATTGTGAAGAAGGAAGAGGTCGATTTCATCGTCGATTCTATTGACGAAGCCCTGACCATCGCGGATGATGACGTGACAGAATAAACCCGCCGGGGTATCCGAATACCCATCCATTTCGCTTTGATTAGCGATTGTCCTCTAAGTTGCCGCTGTACCAACTGGGGAGAATATCTTCACCGGTGGTTTCCTTTATCTCACTCACGTGTCCGTCCAACCATACGGTCATAGATGAGCCGCGGTGACGAAAGCACTCCTGGACCGTGTCATGCGCCTGATCGCCCGACCAATTGCTGTTCACAAAGCCGCTTCCACCCTGGCTGCTCGGGCGCCATTGGGGGATATTAATTCTGTTGCCCGGACCGATGCAGAACATATCCGAACCGATACTGTCCAGTTTTTGTTCGATGTGGTCCTGATAGGCAATGACCTCGCTGTGACGTTTGAATTCATGATTGATCTTCTTATTTGTGATATAGCCATTGAGGCCATAGGAGCAATACTTGAAGTAGGGCTGAGCCTGGCGTCCCCAGGGCGCGCCCCATTCCGGCCAATCGTCCACTCGTTTCTTGCCGGGGCAGTAGAATATTTTCTTGTTTTTGGCATATGGGAAGTAGGCGATCCCCCAGTACGCCATAGAGTCATTGGGTCCGTAGGGTTTGACGACGGCGGGGTTTTCGTGCGCATTGTCCCAAAGACCATTATTGGGGGAATTGTGTGTTTTTCCATCATAGTCATCGACGTACATCTTCAAGGCGAGCACAAGCCCTTTGACATGACTCGTACAGACCGTTTTTTTGGCCTGGTCTTTCGCCGCCCGAAGAGCGGGCATGAGAATGGCCAGGAGAATTGCTATGACGGCTATGACGACTAACAGTTCGATGAGTGTGAAAGCATGTCTTTTTTTCATCCTATGGCCTCCTGAAAAAAAGTTGTATACCGAATCACATCTGCCTTTCGACTTCAGAAATGCTATTATATCTATAATACTACAAACCGTCCGTTAATTTAACATTTTTTTTATGTTAGCCGCTTTCCGGCCAGAATCGCTCGGTGACGATCTTGGTTTCCGTGAAGAAATTAACGATCATTTTGCTTTGTGCTTTGATATCTGCGAATTGCGATTCTTTCATGCCTCCGAAGGGCAAATAGGCCACGGGGGCCGGGATGCCGATGTTGATGCCGATCATTCCGCATTGCGTTTCCAACTTGAATTTGCGGGCGTAATAGCCGTTTTGGGTGTAAATCGACGCCCCGTTGCCGTACGGGTGGTCGTTGATGATTTTGATGGCCTCGTCGAGGGAGCCGGCTTTGAGAATCACGACGACCGGGCCGAAAATCTCCGTGCTGTGAATATCCATCCCCGGCTTGACGTCCGTGAAGACGGTTGGGCCGATGAAGTGGCCATTTTCGCAGCCGCCAACGACGATATTTCGGCCGTCCAGGGCGAGAGTGGCGCCTTCTTTGATCCCGTTTTCGATCATATTGAGAATAAACGTCTTCGATTTAGCCGAGATCACCGGACCCATGACCATGGGTTCGTCGGCCACCTTGGGATCTAACGGATTAGCGACCAGGATGCTTTTGGAGGCTTCGATAAATCTATCACAGACGCTTTTGTACATGGTATCCCCGACGGCGACGATCGCGGAGGCCGCCATACAGCGTTGGCCGGCGCAGCCGTAGCATGACGTAATCATATTGCGGATCATATCGTCCACTTTAGCGTCGGGCATAGCGACAAGATGATTCTTGGCCGATCCCATCGCCTGGCAGCGTTTGTGGGTTTGAGCGCATCTTTCGGATACGATCTTGCACGTTCGGGTCGATCCGACAAGAGAAACGCCTTTGACGAGGGGGCTGTCGATCAAGGCCTGGCCGGCGACGTTATCTCCGTTAATGAGATTAAAGACGCCTTGAGGAAAATCCGACTGGTGGATATATTCGGCAATCAATTGCATCGTCAAAGGCACTTGCTCTGACGCCTTGACGACATACGTATTGCCTGTCGCGATAGCGTACGGCAAGAACCAGAAGGGGACCATCGCCGGGAAATTGAACGGCGCGATCATGGCAAAAACACCGATGGGCAGACGGAGGACTTCGCCGTCGATGCCGTAGGAAGCGCCAATGAGCTTATCTCCCTGCTGCAAGACGGGCATGCCGCAGGCGACTTCGATATTCTCGAAGATCCGTTTCATTTCAGCCCGCGCATCCGGCAGAGACTTCCCCATTTCTTCGACGAGTGTTCGTGAGATTTTCTCTTCGTTTTCTCGAAGCAGCGCGTCCAGTTTATAGAGAGGTTGAACCCGGCGGGACACCGGAGTCCGGCTCCACTGCTCGAATGCATCGGAGGCGGCATCAATCGTACGGTTGACTTCGGCGACGGTGGACAGAGGTGTTTTACCGATGATCTGCCCTGTGCTTGGATTCTCGATATCCAGAAAACCGCTGTTCTCAGGCTCGATCCATTGGCCATTGACGTAATTCTTGACGACTTTCAAAGCCATTGTTTACTCCAATATGTTGGGCACTTTTAAGATAGGATGCTATCGATATCCAGGAGACTGTCAAGTTTCGTAATGACGGGTACTGAGATGTCCCTGTCCGGCTCAGGCCATGAGCGAGAAAGCTTATGGTGCTTAAGCCAAATCGGCTGAACACTCGCATCGGCAGCGCCGCAGATATCGGTGTTCCAGTCATCGCCGACATAGACGGCTTGCTCCGGATCGACGTTTAGCATCTCCAGGCACGTCAGAAAAGCCGTACGGTCCGGCTTCGTGGGAACGCCCCCTTCACCGGCAACGATAATGACCTCAAACAATTCTGTAAGCTGTGGCGTTTCAAGCAGGCGATGCTTTTGCGGTCCGGCTTGTGCCTGGGTGTTCGAAACGGCGGCCAGCTTATATTGCTTGGAAAGTGTCTCTAACGTACCCGGGACTTCAGGAAATAGCGAGGTCAGGGCCTTGACCGTCAGCCAATAATGGTCTTCCCACTTTTCAAGCATAAACGAATCATAAGGTCTGCCGAAATGCCGGCAGACTTCTTCCCAAAGAGCCATTCTTGAGAGATTGGACGTTTTGTGGAACTGCCTTCTAAGCCGGCGATAAAACGAGATAAAATCATCCCACGAGGTGTCGGGCATATCCTCGAAGATATTTCTCTGAACCTGTTTCTCCGCAAAACGAAAGCCGTTGGCTGAATCAACCAGCGTCTGGTCGAAATCAAACAGTACTGCCTTGATCATAGAAGAATCCACGCTAATCCTTTTCCCACTTTTTCAGGTAGTCTCCAAACAATTCTTCATCGGAAGGTATATGCTCGGGGATCGGTGTGGACAGCCACGTATAGTTGAGGAATTGTCTCCAGTTAATATTGTCGGTCGTCATGTTTCCGGCCCATGTTCCGCAGCCCAGAGAATCCGTGGTTGGCTGGCCGTTGAACCAACTGCCGCTGTTCGCCGCGGCGTGAGGCATATTGCAGTTTACCCGGCCCACATTGGCCTTTAAAGCAAGTTCGATCTGACGGTCCTCCTTGAGACTATGTAAGGAGGTCGAGTGGCCTTCGCCGGAGAATTTCAGGATTTTAGCCGTTCGTTCCACCATTTCACTGAAGTCCGTCCACTTCCAGACGGTCAGCACCAGAGAGATTTTCTCGCCTGAGAACCGGTCATCGGGACCGATCTTCTGACCGATGACCATGAGGAATCGGGTGCCCTCGGGGACGTCGATCCCCGCATGTTCGGCGATATACAAGGCGGGCTTGGCGACGATATCTCTATTGAGCATCTTACCATCCGGCCACATGTATTGTCTGAGTTTCTCTCGTTCTTCGTCGCTGCACAGATAACCGCCCTCGGCCTTCAGGGCCTCGATCATTTCATCATAGACGGCCTCTTCAATGGCAACGGCATTTTCGGATGAACAAGAGGCGGAATTATTGGCAGTTTTGGACTTGACGATTTTCGCCGCTGTGGAGGGAATATCCACCGTGTCATCGACGATCGAGACGACATTGCCCGCCCCGACCGTATGGCTGGGCTTGCCGGCGGCATAGACGACTTTGACCAGCGCTGCTCCGCCGGTTGCTATTGCGAAATCGCAGTTTTTCATGACTTCGACCGTTTTCTCCTTGCTGGTTTCTTTGATGCACTGGAGCAGGTCTTCCGGGGCGCCGACTTTCCGCAGCGCCTTTCGGCCGTGCTCGACCGTCAGGTAAGAGCTGCCCTGGGTCCTCGGGTGCGGTGAAACGATCATGGCATTTCTCGTCTTGAGGGTACTGAGACCGAGACAGCAGATCGTCGATTCCGGATTCGTGCAGGGAACCACGTTGGCGATGACGCCCATCGGTTTGGCGAAGATTTTCAGTCCCTTTGCCTTATCCTCTCTAACGAGACCGCAGGTTTTTTCTCCGATCAAGTCGCGCATCGTACCCCGAGTTTTACTTTGGATCTTGGCGACTTTGTCTTCGTACACGCCGATGCCGGATTCATCCACCGCCAGCCGGGCAAGGGCTATTGCCGTCGATTCCTTCTGCCACTCCCAGCCGGCCGCGGCCACCATTTCATCCACCTTTTCCTGGGGCCAGTATTCAATGGTCTCGAACGCTTTTCTTGCTCTGGCATACATTTCCTGAATATTATCCGTCATAATGATGTGTGACCTCCATTATTGCACATATGCGAAGTTTCATACGGTATATTAACGATTTCATACTTAACGACCTACTTTTTTGATTCCTGTCTTTTTGCTGGGATCCTCAATTTCTTCGATGATGGCGAATCCGCTGCCGTGGATTTTTTTCTTTTCTTCAAACGCTTTTTTCCACTCCTCAGTCGTGTGGGTTTGGGCCGGTTTGGCGATTTTATCCCGGTCTTTGAGGTCTGGAACGGCTCGGTCGGGCGAGCCGTCATAATCTTCTTTAGGTGTCAGGGCTTGTCCGAGTTTTGTGTAGTCTCCTCTTTCCACTTCTTCAATATAATGTGCCCCGGCGCCGAACGCACGGGTCACCGCGAGGATGGCCCAGGTGGCCTCGGGCGTAAATCCCAAATCCATCATCGTGGCGCCGATGGCTCCAAGCATATCCAGATCCACCGGTTCGGAACTGATTTGCTGTGCCGCGGCGACAATTTCTTTCATAAACGCAATGTGCTTACCTGCAACGCCCAGAGTTTCGGCCCGCGCTATCATGCGTTGAGCCGCCGGGTCTTTGAGCATTAAACCGGAGACGCCCAACGATTCATCACTGATATTTTCTTTAACCAATTTCTGAGCGATATCCTTGAGAGATTGTCCCTCTTCATCCGCTTTTTTCAGGTATTCCTCAAGCCTGTTGCCGAAAGCGGAATAGGCTCCAAAGGCGTGGCCGAAGGCCAGGATGGATGCTCCGCAGGCCTGGGTCAAAAACGTCTTGGACTGCGCCACGAGCCTTGACATTGCCGCCGGCATAGACAGGCCGTCTTCCAAAGCAAGAATCATCACATAATTGAGCATTTTCTCTTCTTCGATCAGAGGTATTCTGGCCTGGAAATCGACAAAGAGTAAATCCACAAGCCCGTAACCTTCTTCCATCAGTTCGGTCGTATCATAGCCTCTTGTGACGATACGGTGGACGTTCTTATAGGCGACTTCGGATACCCAGCGAAAAGGTTTTCTCTTCGTATCCGGCGGAACCGTGCCGTATTCTCTTTCGTAATAATCGTAGGGCATTTTAGGATCGTCTAAGTTGCCGATCTTTCTTTTCTTCTTTTCTTCGTTCAGATTACCCACTGTTTATACTCTCCTTCTTCTTTTTGTTTTGCGGCGTATTCCTGTCGTTCTTCCTGTTTGGGGACGATGCGATCTTCCGGGCCGATATACTCGATCATGCTCAGGTCGATCATCTGGACCATCGGTTCCCTTCGAGAAGCGCCCCACGCGCGGCCTTTCTTCATGTTGAACAACGCATGCGCCGAACAACTGAAACCTCGACATACGCTGCCGATACACCATGCCGCGTTCGGCGCGAAACCGATATCGCACAGGGCCGTATTGCCCGCGCCCACGACGTTAACGCCGACGTAGGAGCGTCCTTCCTTCTTTCTCCTGGCATGAAAATGTTTCTCGATGGCCCGTTGAAATTCGAGATACACGCCGCCGACGTCCAGTTCCTCCTGCTTGACATGAATCGGCTCGGCTCGCGGATCGCTGTCGATATGCTGCGGCTGCCCCAAACCCATGACCGGTTTTTTATTGTCGAGGTACTCATCCACTAATATCTTGGCCATTTCGTCGAGGGTTTTTCCTTCCGCGTGCGCCCGCTCGATGTACTTGTTCATCATGTAACCATGCGCAGCGCCCGGGCCATGTACGCCGCCGAAGGTCGTGACGGAGGCGGCGACCGCCGTAGGGAGATTCGGCCGGCCCGTGCTGACGCCTATGGCCGCCGCGGCCGACGGGGACATGGAATGTTCCATGAAGACGCCCATCTCATATTTGAGCATTTCTTCTTCTTTTTCGGTGGGGATCCTGTCCTGGTATAAGACAAACATCGCATCACAAAATGAATATCCTTTTTCCGCCAATTCGCTCAGATCGTATCCTCGTAGGACGGTTTTCTCTTCCGTCTTGTACGAAATGGCTGTTTTCCTTCGAAACGGAGGTTTTCTATCCATTTGTTTCAATCCTTATTACCTGGTTAGCTCTGTCTTTTGTTCATGAATCATTAACCCGCGTTTTTTTAGTTCCGCAAAAATAGTTTTCGGGTCAAAGGCAGAGATTCGCGGGCAATTCGTCCTGCTCCGCCTAAACAAATCGCTTTCATTGGACAAACCTCTTCATACGATTCATAACGACTCTCTTTCCACTTCGTTTAAACATTGATCCAGAATTTTTAAGGCTTTGTCCATCTCTGGTTCGGTAATCGTCAATGGGGGGGTCAAAGTGATGATGTTGCCCATCGTGACTTTGAAACTCAACCCTTTACTTAACGCGGCGTACATCAGACGCTCGGATTCTTCCATGGCCGGCTTTTTGGTTTTCCGATCTTTGATCAGTTCTATCCCCATTAAGAGTCCCAGACCACGAACGGCCCCGATCAGCTTGTGTCGCTGCATCATGTCGCGCATGTGATTCAAAGCATAATTACCCATTTTTTCTGCGTTTTCGAGGAAGCCTTCCTCTTCGATGCATTGGATAGTGGCTAATGCCGCCGCACAGGCGACGGGATTCTTCTCATGCGTGTAATGGCCGAGCGCACAATCCGGAGCGATATCGAGATCCTCACGGGCGATTAGTGCCGCCAACGGGAAAATTCCGCCTCCCAATCCTTTACCGATCACCAGCATATGCGGGACCACGTCAAAGTGCTCGCAGGTGAACATCCTTCCCGTTCGGCCGAGGCAATGGGGTATCTCGTCGAGGATCAGCAGTGCGCCATGCTTGTCGCACGCGGCACGGACTTTCTTCCAATAACCCATCGGCGGGATAACCGAGGTGCTTCTGGCGGTCTCTGCAATCACCGCCGCGACGTCGCCTTCTTTGCCCAGGACATATTCGATATAATCGGCACACTGAAGCGAGCAACTATCTTTGCATCCCCAAAGACACCGGTAACAATCAGGCGGCGGAACGTGCTCGGTTCCCGGTAACAGCGGGCCGACATCCTTGCGGAAGATGCTTTCTCCGCCGACGGAGATCGCATCGAGCGAGGCGCCGTGGAACGCATCCCACATCGAGATGGTCTTAAATCGGCCCGTCGCCATTCGCGCCAGCTTAAGCGCCATGCCGATCGCCGTCGTTCCCGCTGGAGCGAAGAGGACCTTATTCAACTCTCCGGGCGCCAGTTGGGTTAGTTTTTCCGCGAGCTTGATCGCCGGGATATTGGTATAACGACGCGTGCAAAAAGCGAGCTCATCCATCTGGTTCTTGATCGCCTCGATGACCCGGTGATTGGCAAATCCGACCTGGTGGACGTTGTTGCCGTGGAAGTCCATGAAACTTCGGCCCTGAAGATCCTCAAGGTGAATGCCTTCACAGTGAGACAAGGTGTTCAGGCAGGGGGTAGAAAGCGACTGGTGCAGGAAATATTTCGCATCCAGGTCGAGCCATCGCTGTGTATCGGCGTCGATATGCTTTTCAATCCAGGCCTTGCGATGCGGCGAAATATTCAGGTCGCCTTCCGACCGGAGGCTTTCGATTTTTTCCTTTTCAGGTCGCATTTGCTTTCTCAAAACCCACGCGATATCACGTAAGAGTGATCTCCATTTCAACAATGGTCTCCCGGATGGCTGCCAGGAGGGCGCGAACGTCAGGTTCGAAAACCCGGCCGATATTTCCGATGCGGAAACAGTCGGCGTCGCTGACCTTGCCGGGATAAATCACGAAGTCTTTCTGGTTCAGGCCTTCATAAAATCCCTCGAAGGAAAATTTGGGATCGTCCGGATACAGAAATGAGGTGATAATATGCCCTTGATCTTCGGGCTTCAGATATTCCTTAAAGCCCATTTGGCGCATTCCTTTGATGAGAACTTCATAGTTCCTTCGGTAACGTTTCGCACGTGCCTGGACGCCCCCTTCCAGTTCCAGTTCCGCCAGGGCCTGCCGGAAGGCCACTAATGCATGCGTAGGCGGCGTGAAGCGAAACTGCCCGTTCTTTTCAAAGCCCTGATACTGATCCAGCAGGTCAAAGCTCACGCTGCGCGCATAGCCGGCGGTTTCTTTGAGAGAGCTAAGCTCGCACAGCACGAATGAAAAGCCCGGCACGCCTTCGATACACTTATTGGCGGAGGAAACGAGATAGTCGATATGGCACTCTGCAAGAGCAATCGGCACCGCACCAAAGCTGCTCATCGCATCGACAAAGTACTTCGCGCCCGATTTCGCAACCAGTTCGCCAATCTCTTTGATGGGATTCATTATTCCCGTCGTCGTTTCGCAATGCACGACGGAGACGCAGGCGATCTCTTTATCAGCTTCAAGGATAGTCTCGATTTCCCGGAGATTCGGCGTTGTGTTTTCAGGATATTCGAGTGTGATCGTTTCGATTTTGAGGACCGAGGCGATTTTGGCCAGTCGCTTACCATACGCTCCATTGATAATCACTAAAAGCTTACCGTCCAGCGGCAGGGTGGATGAGACGATCGCCTCCAGGCCGTACGTTCCGCTGCCCTGTAAAAGAAGGGCGGTGTATTGTTTCGGATCGCCTTGGCCAAGCTCGACCAGTTTTTCTCTGATTTCTTTGATGATCCCAATGAATTTGCCATCCCGGGAGCCGAGGTCCCGCAACATGGCTTGCTTAACGGTTTGACTCGTTGTCAAAGGGCCCGGTGTGAAGAGGATTTTATCTTTCCAGCCGGGTAGATGTCGTTCAGTCTTCATATAATAGATTCCTTGAATTTAGCAGCACCGTTGCGGGACTATTGTATGGATTCAGAAGGTTATGGCAAGGCTGTTGTCTGTTAAATGGGTGCACGAACTATAAATTTTAGGATAAGGGTCATGCAATGACCCTTTATGGATTGCGGCCGAACATCAGAATTTGCCCCGTATCCGTGCTGACGAAGAGGCAGCCACCGGCAGCAGCCAGCGCTTTAGCTCGGCCGTTCACCGTTCGAATCCAGAGCTCATCCCCGGAGGTTTTGCTGTAAGCTGCCACCTTATTCTTACCGCCTGCGAACAGAACGTCTCCGGCCATAATCAGCGCGTGTGGATAATCACACTGAACCGACCACTGCACATTTCCATCACTCCGGCGAACGCCCGAAAGAGACGTGCTTGTAAGGATGTAGGCATTGTTTCCGGAAATAACGAGACGGCGGGCATTCGGATGCGTGGCAATGCGATCTTTACCGATTGTTTTGTGTTCGGCAAGCTCATACCCTTTGTCATGGAATTTGGCATGGCCGCGAATGAATCGGGAATCCGGAGTTAAAAGGGCGTAGCAACCGCTCTGACCCCGATCTCCAAATATCCCAATAACAGCTCCTGTCGAGCGATGGAAGGCATAAGGTTGTAGCCGACCCTGGAGCAGATAAATTCGGGTTGCCGAAGCCATGACGGCGCCCATGGGAGTCACGCCGCCCGAAACACGATAAAGGCCCGGGCCATTGTCGGAGCCGGTTTGCGCATCGAGGCTGCACAGGTAGGATGTCTGCCAGTTAACCAGAGATGAGGCGAAGTACACTTTTCCGTCCAGCACGGCCGTACCGGTCCGGATGGGCCACATGGATATGAGGCTGCCGTTGTTGCCGATCAGACGGCTATCCCCGGAAGGAGTGTATTTCCAAATAAAAGAGCCGTCGCCCGCGTCGATACAATAGGCGCAGCCGTCATCAGAACCGAAGTACAATTTACCGTCGTCATAACTGGGAGGGTAACGGACCGGGCCTTCCGTCGTGAAAAACCATTCTTGCCGGCCGGTACGGGCATCGAGGCAATGGACGGAATCGGTCACAGAGGAGCCGAAATAAAGCCGATCGCCGACCACCGTGACGGCAAATACGAAGTCGAAGTCCCGCTGGGGGGTGAGTTCAAAAATGGTGGTTTCGTTGGATCGATAAGCGTCCCATGGCGCGCCGCCGTCCCAGGCGACCTGAGGGGGCGCCGGAGGATCGTAAATCCAGCCCTCGTTTAATTCTTCCAGAATGAGCGATTCCGAGCTTACTCCGCTACGTGCATTGTCGTGCATATAGGTGGGCCAGTCCTCGGCTCCGGCCGAAACGAAAACGCTCAGAACGATAAGGACCACCAGAAAACTCGTGCGAGGACTCGTGCGCCGAATCGGTAATATTACCATCTTGCTATGTCTCATTTGTAGTTCCTTCTGTCAGGTCCTATTGCCTGGGGGTTGGCATGGTCGTATCGCTCACGAAGCCGATGGAGGTATTCAACCATCCGTTGCAACTGCACCCGCCGCCGCCTTCCGGCGAAAGGACCATTCCACAGCCGGGGATGGTACTCAGCCAGCAACTCGGACGAATGCCCGACCATGTGCTCACGGTGCCTGAATCGATCTCCCACATCGCGATATTGCCGCCCGAACCACGGTAAACAAGGGCCCCGTTTGTACCGGCGTACGTGGCACATCCTGAGTGGCGACCCATGTTGGCGGACAGTATCTCGCCTGTGTTGATGTCATAGCCGTTCGGTTCAAGGTAGATGGCATTACCCGCGATGACGGGGTGTTGCATGTGGCCGCCGTGATTATCTTTAATCCAGGGATGATCCTTCGACCATAGTAATCGACCGTTCGCGGCATCATAGGCGTATAGGTAGTAGCGCGTTTCCGAAGATGTGATAAACAGTTTGTCGTCATAATATTGCATGTAGAAGACCACGATGCCGTCGGCGGTATCGATA
>Ga0180431_10005896_pt1 | contig 14727 bp, 22 predicted proteins | sample SS_ome_11_FD_132459 | JGI IMG/M metagenome (GOLD analysis project Ga0180431, IMG submission 132459) | Hypersaline lake sediment archaeal communities from the Salton Sea, California, USA - SS_1_MS_1 metaG | ecosystem: Environmental > Aquatic > Non-marine Saline and Alkaline > Hypersaline >... | reverse complement strand
TGGTATTGGTTTACGCCCTAGTGTTAGTTTTATTCTTAGCTCTGCTGTATATATCCTCACATGAGGGGTTCAGTTGGTGGCATCGTGAACGGGATTTGAATTTCTGGAACCCACTTCGTCTAAGTCGGTTGGGTGAGCATATATATACCCGTAGTTATCCATATGGACTGTGGGGATGGCATCCGTATTATCACGGCAGCTTAGATCAATGTACTTACGTATGCCAAGATGCGAAATACAAAGAACCATGCTTAGAAGCATGTAAACGTCGTGGTGGTTATCCCGGCCCCTGGTTTTATTAGAAACCAGGTGGTTTTATTAGAAACCAGGTGGTTTTATTAGAAACCCCGCCCAGTAAATCGAAGATTTTTGGTTAGGAAACTAGAAGATGCAAGTTTCGGGACATTCTCTATCATGCCAATTTACCAATATCTGACGATACTCCCCATCTAGCGATTGATACCATGTTAGTCCATTGAATCGATACCCTTCATATTTACGCATCAAATGACGAATCATATCCTCACCCACACCGGCTTTGCGAAATTCTTCTGGTATCCCACCATTGAAGTTTTCTATCCAAAGGAAGAAATCCAACCCATAATCTATCAATGCCTTATTATCCATTCCCGCTTTTACAATGTATTGATTCATTTTTTACAAAAAATTAATGATCTAATTCGTTATATTTCAGAGATGGATAAGTGCACACATTGTGGTTCTCGACCTGACCGTATCCGTAAAAAATCAAATATTTGTGATAGATGCCTAGGCACTGGATCAGATTATGGCTATAGAGTCTATTTTACTCTGGACTGTCTGGAGGAGTTTCGCCATCATCATCATCTTCCTTCTCCTCCTCGGAAGACTCTCCAGCCCCAGTCGCTTTGCTTAAAACTGCAAAGTTCTCTTCAATCATACCAAATATCTTCGGAATCTGGGGATTATCTTTAGGACTCACGGATTGTATCTTCTTCCTATAGAATGTTATAATCTGGCGGAATTGGCGAGTGATCTTGCGGTCCGCCTCGGCACTTTTTGCAACATCACCAACAAATTGCTCAATAATAACACCAGGATTGCCTGATTGTACAAAATCTTTGTAGTACCTATCAAAGTTATTTTTTAGTAGACCAATAGAGCTCTCAATCTTGTTAAAGGCATCATCGCATCGAGGAATCTGTTTACGTACCACTGACAAGTTTTTAACTAGCACAGTGGCAAACTTGTCTACATCAATAATGGGAGATGTCATTATTTTGTAAATAGCATAGCATTTACGATACACTAGCCCCAAAACGGTCATTACATAATCTCCCGCTCTGCGATTGCTAGACATGATGTCGGACATAAACAAACTCTTGAAATCCAATGAAGAAAAGCTGAATAGTTTGAGATAAAGACCGTCATCATTGATGATAAAGTCGTGTTTGGGTACTTTGGCTTGTAAATACTTCTTAAAAGGAATCATTTGCGAACAAGTTTTAACTAAAGCTTTGACTAATGGACCATCTTTTAGTTCGCGGAATTTAGCACACAATGCTCCTGGCTCATACTTAGGGATGGACGCAGCATCCAGCTTTTCTTCTAGAGTCTCAGCACCACTAGTAGCAGTAACCCACGGTTCCCACACCGGTAGCTGCCAATCTAAAGGGTCATGTTTGTTCACAAAACTACGAATCTCGTCCCAACCAGCAGCTTGGAAAGCAAACATAGTTGGACAAGATGAATTCAACATTGTTGTCAAGATAGATAATACATCTTTCATCTCCTTCATCAAGGCTTCATATTTAGGCACTACTAACAAAGGATCCGGGTCAGATGCACCAGTCAGCTGATTAAATATATTAATCAAATCCGGATCCTTAATAGTCTTTGTTGCCACGGTTGCTCTGGCTTTCGGCATTTTCTATTTTATTTTGTTTGTTCAAATCCAAAATCGGTGTATTTTGGAAAAAAAGACTCAACCGATGAGTTCCACCCGTGGAACTGGACTATCATAAGCCCCATCAGGACGAGGTACTAGCTTAGCTTTGGCTTCAGCGCTAAATTCATTTAAGCTAATGATTTCCACCATCCCATCCGGATAATAGATCTGATCACACTCTAACAACTGATCAAAACGCTTGCGAGACATACTAATAAAGTATCCATACCGACGTTTGCTTCCATATCGCTCCAGAGCCCAAACGGGCACATTATCTGGGTACCGATATTTAGTAGGCCCTCCCGAAAAGCAAAGCTTTATCATTTTTCCAGGAAAGTTCCTTTCTTGCCAAAACGCTGCGCAATTTTGGTGAAATGAGTTTTCATTTTTTCTTTTTCTCACTTTCTCTCCGAGCTTTCTCATATTTGGCAATGGGAGGGATTAATGCTTGAACTTTCTCTATAACTGTTGCTTTTTCTTCATCATCCATTTCTGGCCAGGCTTTTTTCAGCACAGCAATGACATGATCTATATCAATCTTTTCCTTATTATCTTTATGTTTGGTTGTGTCAAATTTCATAGTCAGAATATCATCAACATTACCTTCCATGATCGTGGCTCGATGCTTCCAGATTCCATCCTTACAAATTTCCATGGGTTGATCGGGATTGTATCTGATTATCTTTACTATGGCCTCATAAGCTTTCAAGACTTCTGGATCTCCATTACTACAACTCTGGGCCGTCTTGGCTAACCACCTGAAAGGTCTGTTAAATTCAGTGCAAGCTTCATCCATTTTATTAATATATGCTATTGTTCAAAATATATAAAAAAGAAAGTATAAATGTAGGGGCGCCATTCCCTCTGGGAGGAAATAGCCATTTATACCTTCTAATCAAAGTAAATTTCAATTTTTGTTATTTTGGCATATCAATGGTAAATGCTCCTAGCTACTACATAAGGGGGACTAAACTTGCCTAATCTAGCATTGACTTTGTCATGGGATATATAAGTCCAGTAAAATAGCGTTTCGCGATTTGCTAGAAATGGATATATAGGAATAAGTTGTAACAGTCGCCGGAAGTGTGTCTGACACTCTAAACAAGGTATGCTTCTAATAAACATCTCTAACCATATAATAAACTCCCGGGCCTGACAGGGACGGTAATTCAGAGCTTTCTTATGTAACTCCCTCCATTTCTTGGGACCCCATACATACTTGGGCTCCATCTATATTTCCCCCGACATAATCATTTCGTGAGCATGATTTGTCAATAAGTCTTTGGTAAATCTAGTTAGGTTGTAATATAGTAGGAATGTACTTTTGAAGGTATCTGGATATTCACAATGTCCGGCAGGGATGACAGCCTTTATAACTGCCGCGAGCCAATTTAGTATTCTAAGCTGGCAGCATTCTACAAACTCTTCATTTGTGAATTCACCATCATCAATGATTTTATTATACCAAATCAAAGCCTGTCTGAAATCTGTGGATATGTGATGAACCCGTGAGGTCTTTTTGGCATTGTAATCCATGTAATCTAAGATAAATTCCACACACTCAGCAATATAAGCCACAGCTTCCAGAGTAAACATTTCCTGAGAACAGTTTCAAAAATCTTCAAGGAGAAAGTAAGTTAATACTGCAAAATCCCAATGAGTTGAATTGCACTTCAGACATGCTACGTACTTTTTTGATGGCATTCAACCAACCCGACGTATGTGTATGCCAATGATAGGATAACTCCAGAATCTCAAGAGTGGTTTGCTTAATAGCACCCCCATTTATTAATACATTCAGTGCTTCCAAAATCTCTTTCCAATGGGTATCATACTTAGATGTGTATAGATCTGATAAAATATACAATAATACAGCTCCAGTGAAGCGGTTGCGATCTTCTTTCCGGCATTTGAACTCCTCAGGGACAAGCATGACTTGATTTTTAAGTTTTTTCAGACGTTTATAGTTTTCTTTGGAGTGATGATTGACATGGTTGCGGAAGGCTCTATACACTTCTTGGGTAAACTCTTCGGAGCCACCAAAAGCAACGTAATTTAGTAAAAATCTGATGGTGTTTCCATATGTCATCTTTATAATGGAAAAAATAGAATTATTGCTTTACAAAGGTTTTTGATGTACTAGAAGAGTTGTTTGCATTGGAATTGTAAGTACACCTGATCCGGACCTACACACAGCCAATACTCCCAATGTTCCTGCACTTGCACCGACATAGCCACTTAGAAGCGCAGTTTTCCAGTCCATCTCAAACAAAAGGATCATAATCAACACAAGTATGACAAACAAAGCCACTTGGATAAACAACAAAGGTACTCGTCCCACCATTTGTCCCGTCCAATCTGGAACCATAGCGTCTGCGAGTAGGTTAGAACCGCCTACATGTGGTTCCGCACTGCCCTTCTTAGACGCGGAAATGGCTTCTAGAATCTTTTTCAATCCCTTTTTATCGGGTATTCTAATAACCATATAGTTGGGAGGTTCATCCTCGGCAGGATCTTTACCATCTGGATTTTGTTCAGCCACAGCACCCTCCTTTTTGGCAACTGCTATAATCTCCTTGGCAAGTCGGAGAGCTTCCTCAATTCTCTTTCCAAATTCAGACTCCTTTTTGAGCTTTTCAGCGGCTTCTTTCTGCACATCCGCGGGTTTTGCTTCCTTTCCCTTTGATTCTTCTAGAGTCACAGCCATTTTACGAAAAGACTCTGCCAATTGACTTGCACTCGGGCTACCATCGTCTACTTCCAGAACGGATGCCGCAGTATTTAATATTCTGCTGGCCCATAGAAGGGACTTTTCAGATTTACTTTGCCCAAGAGTGTTCATAATAATCGGCTTAATAAGAGGTAATGCCAAAGGTCCGGCAATAGACACCAGTGCCGCAATATTTACTATAGCTGTCAACGTATCCCCTCCCAGTATCTTCTCTAAAAAGCCCGACGTTGCTTTAGATGTTTCTACATCTGTCACAGAAGACTCTTCTGTCGCAGGTGCTTCTTCAGTAGTTATGGCGGCTTCTTCAGCAGTAGTTCCTTCTACTGCAGCGGCAGCTTCAGCCTCAGTAGCATCCGCACCTATTCCTAATGTACTAGCAACACTTTCTGGTAATACAGATTCCGCAGCCGTACTAGCGGCACTTGCTACGGTACTAGCGGCTTCACTAACAACTGCAGCAGCCTCGGGGGCGGCAGTAGCAGCAGTTCCGACTAGAGCAGCTTCTTCGGGTAATGCTACGGCTTCGGCAGCAACAACAGCACCCATTATCAGTATATTGGAAAAAAGATAAGTTTTTCCCAGAAAAGGAACTTTTTCGACGGGTTATACTTTCAGACTCTTGAATAGATTAATTAGCTTTCCTAAAGCATCCTTGAAAAGTTTCTCTGCATTGGGATGTCGACAAATAATATCAATGCTGCTATCATCGGGGCCCGGATCCTCATCTCTCACACTGGAAATACTCGGATTCAATTCAAACATTGTGATTTTAATCATTTTGCTCAGAGTGTGAGTGGAGTTCGTTATATGGAATATAGTCAAGTCTTCGTCGATACTCATCTCTAACTGGTCACCCGCTGCCAATTGTTCTAACTTCATAATGATCTGAGTGATGGCCAATTTGAGCAAATGTTCGGGATCAACATTACCTTCAGTTTGAAAACTAAATCTAAAATCATTGGCCATATATTCGGTAGTTTGGTGATGACGTACTGTGGATGCGGCTCCATGGGGTATCTTGTCTACTACAAAGTCATAGGATTTCATGCGTTTCTTGTGAATATCATCCATAGTGGATGCGATGTTTATATCTTCCAGAATTAGTACCCGCTTGCCATAAGCTCGTGTACCAACCAACTTGTCCACTGCCTTAGTTGGCATATTGATATTGTTCCAATGACCCGCTGAATTAACAAACATAACCCTCATATGGTCCAGTTCGTTCATACTAACCAATGCGGTAGCTGTGAACTTGGCATCGTGCATAGCCTTACCTTCAACTACTTTGATTCCAGTTACAGTCAGCCTTTTACCCGGATTTAACCTTCCTAGACGATGGCAGCTGTCAAACGGAAGCTTGGATTTCTTATCACCGCGAGCATGAATTGTACGAGAGTAAATGATGGCTGATGTAGTTGTCCGGTTAGTCATTCTAAGAGTAAATTCAGTTCCCACCGGAGTATCTTGGTCAACTGGTATTTGTTCTATACCAAGTTTTATCTGATCAGGAAATATGAAACTATCATCGGTTTTGATATTTTCATAGTCTACTTGAAGTGCCCGAATCGGCACCTCGTCTATTAGGACGCGTCTCAAAGCATTCGCTATGGGTGAGTTAATTCCAACAAAGTCAAAGGTTGTAACTTGGGAATTTCGCTCAGGTAGTAGCTTTTTAAATTCATCCGGATACCCCTTAAGATCTGGCACCAACGTCTCAACACGCAGCGATTTGATCATTTATATATGCCTAAATGTTTTACGTTTAGGTTATTTTCAAAATTCGGGAAATTGCACAATTTCATGGGGATGCTATTTAGAAAAAGATACTATAGTAAGTATAATGCCAACTCAAAAGCCAATAGATATATATTACGCTCCGAAGGCAGCGCCCACAAAGAAGCTAACTGCATTTATATCACGTAATAGAAAAGCATTGCAGCAATATTTCTACATTAACTTCAAGTCGGCAGGTAAGAAAGTTAATTTTGTAAGAGCCAAAAAGCTAGGAATTCAGAACTTACCTGCACTAGTTTATGGTAGAAATTTGTATGTAGGTGTTCGCGAAATAGAAGAGTTCTTCGGTCCTATACTTAATCGCCGACCCGCTGTTAAGGGAGGTAAGGATGCATTATGTGAGGAAGATATTATCCGCAATTTCCAAGACCAAACTTTGGATTTGGGGGACGAAACTGGACCCGACGATCCACTTACCAGTGATTATGTGCGCGACCGTATGAGTAAACTTATGGCAAGAAAGCCTCATTGTAATCCAGATGCTCGTCCGAGCCGACGGTCTACTGCTCGAAGTTCAACCAAGTCAAGAACATTTACAACAGATTTGCGTGGTGATGATGACTTTTTACGAGCTGCCCGAAAGAACAATATCAACCCTATGGAAGATGCTGATGGAATGACTCCACTTAGCATGGCTGTGGAAGATGGGGATATGATTTTATCTGAGTATTATGATGTAGAAGGCCGCAAACGCGAAATAGGATGATTCTAAAAATGAGATATTTTTAGAGAAAATTGATTATTCTTTTTTGATACACTTACGAAGAGATGGCACGAGCTGAGAACTTTATTTCCAACAATGTCTACACTGGTATATATGGTGCCGGCAAAACCGGAACTGTTTTATTCAGCGAGGTTGATATAGACGAATCCAAAACAAGTTGGACTAATGGCCAGTTGCTGATTATTGTTGATCTGTCTGGATCAATGACAAGAGCAATCCCAATGATGAAGGCTAGTTTACTAGCTCTTTGGGCCGCTATACAAGATAGTGATGATTCGGATTGCGTCGAGTTGACTCTGATTGGTTATAACACAACTGCTTGGGTTATATATTCTCCAGAAAGCGATGTGGGATTTGAAGACTCCGTCGAGCGTATTTGCGCAGAAGGAATGACAGACATGGGAGCAGCATTGGAGCTTGGGTTTAGTCTTAAGAATTCTAGTAAATGCACTTGGATGTTATTCCTGTCTGATGGATGTCCCACTACTGGGAAATATCAAACAGTGGAATCCTTTGAAAAACTCAAAGAAACCATCCCAGACAACACCAACATTACCACTATCGGTTACGGTAAAGATTTTGATATTGCCATCCTAGAGAACATAGGTGATCACTTCATCTATATTGAAAACATGGAACAAATTCCTTCTGTGTTTGGTAGTCTTGCTCATGAGGTTGCCGCCTCGTGGGGTTTCAATGCTCGGTTTGATATTTCATATACCGACCCAACTCGCGATAGTTCGAACCTTGCAAATCTCAGATTTATCATTGGTGGCAATAGCATCGGATCGTTGTATCCTGGCAAAAAGTTCACCATAGGTCTGCTGATTGAGGACATCGGTTTAGTGAATGCATTGAAAAAATCTGAAATTGTCTTAAAATTCGAATGGATCTGTGCTTTCACTATGGTCAAAGAGTCCAAGACAGTTGAAGTTATTTGGAATGATGAAAAGCCTCCTGAAAAATGCCTGGAAGAGTATTACAGAGCTTGCAAAGGAAGAAGAATGCATATGTTGCGTACGAGTAAAAGTGTGTTGTTTGACTGTAAGAAGATCCGCGAAGAACTCAACGAGTGGTATGAAACATGTGCTCTGGTGCACAGGGAAGAACTCCTCCGCATTATTGATGGCTTTGAGAAATCTATTCGATCCGGAGGAGATTCAAGATCAATGAAGTACGCGTCGGCAGCCGGAAGCTTTGAGGCAAGAAGGCAGGCGACCTACACTAGTGGCACTAGAATGACTTCTGGCCAAAAAGAAATGGTGAGCAAAGTGAAAGACCAATATCTCAAAATTGTTCCCACTGGTTCAGGCTCCAGTTCCCGTTATACATACCACACCCCCGGTGGAGTTTGAATACCTCGAACTGCTATTTTTTACAATATTCTAATTCAAAACTCACATGATGGAAAAAAGAAATATTAAACACAACACTTATGTGCATAGAACAAATCGCCATCATCTGCAACAAGTTGCAACAGATTCCCGTATACTTCCTGATCTTGAGGATGATGGGATGTAGTATCGCAGTTAGTGCGCCAACATTTCACGCAGCTTCTACCCTTATTATATTTCAATCCGCAGGCATTGCAAGCTTTCCATCTATATCCATACCAATCAGCCTTTCTCCACAAAGGAGTTTTAGTGGCTTCGCAGCTCAAACAACGCCTAAAAGTTTTCAATGTCAGTGAAGCTGGCAAATCGCCGAACCCATCAGCTTCATGTTTGAGATCGTCATCTTCCAGACAATCAATGCAGACAGTACCTCCGAGGAAGTACCCCTTTTCTTTGGTACATCTTATGCACTTCATTAAGTTTTTATGAAATCAATTTTTTCCAGAATTCCAAAATTATACTATATAATTTTTAAATTCTTCAATGGCCTCATCTTCAGTTTGCCATTTAATGCGGCCTGGTGTCAGCCTCATAAACTCTTGGAGGTTGTATTCATATTCTTGACCACAAGACCCTCCCAAAATCCATAGGAAGTATCTATCAGTAGACGGATCCATACATAGGACCAGAACATGCCCTAATCCATGATAACGATCTACTAGAGCTATATAACCGTTGTTTGTTGGTTCAACTTCGCATCTTTCGAACCCCTCAACATCTAACAGAGCTTTAACTTTGGGAGAAAGCATTTTTTACTCAATGATATCAATTTTTATATGTGATTATAATGGCCGAGTGTGCTCATTTTGTAGAGGGATCAGTATGTTCTAGTAAGGAGATGTTGCAGAAGATGCAACGATTCTTAAGAAATAGAAAAAGGGAATCTCCCACATCGCCAAAAGATATCATAGGTGAGCTTATGAAAACTCTAAATGTACAGTCAGAATTGGAAGTCCTGAATCATCCTGAATTCAAAGCCGAAGTGTCTGGAGTAGAACAAGAAAAACATCGCCGATTCTTGCCCAAGGGTCCTAAGTTTAGTACTGGGCTAGTTAATAGTATTAACATAGATGAGACTCTGGGGCAGTTGGGAATTCAATATCACCCGCAACACAAGAAAAGAGCGCGTTTCTATCCCATGAAATATCAAATGATAGACTTCAAAGAACAGCAAACTGAGTTAGCGCGTATTTCTTTACCGGAGTTATACAAACGTGGTTACAATTGTATGGGGGTTGTGCTCAATACGGATGTTTCTAGTGGACCTGGCATACATTGGTTTTGCTTATTCTGGGATGCCACTCAATTCCCTTGGCGAATTGAGTACTTTAATAGTTCTGGTAACCGTCCAATGTTTCAAGTGCATGATTGGATTATATCTTCTATAGCTGACTGTCACAAACATGGTAAAAAGTGTGATATGAAGATAAGTACCCCATATCAATTGCAGAATGATGATCATTCATGCGGAGTATACTGTCTAGCTTACATATATTGCCGTTTGCGTGGCAAATCCTGGAAGTGGTTTTTGACAACTAAGGGTAATGATGATGAAATGATTAGATTCCGAAAGAAACTCTTCCGAGACAAGTAATATTTCGAATTAAAACTTCATTGCACTAGAATAAAAATGGCGAAGATTTACAATCGCGAGAAGAATGTTTATTCAGTTGATCTTATGATCGCCTATGTGGGGCTGTTTGAACTAGAATCAATCGAAGTCGATATAGAGAAACTGCGCCCGTCCATGGACTTACCATATTGGCTATCAAGAAAGGGGAGGGACATGAGAAGACTATCTCCCGCACAAGCTTTGGAGGACCCCGACGAGTATCCAGACCACACGAGAAAAATAGCACAGGCTGATTTGCGCTATCCAATTTTCATACACGAAGATTATCGTCTAATCGACGGTGCACATAGACTTGCTAAAGCATTTTCGGATGATCGTAAAACTATCAAGGCATATATGTTTAGTGACGAGCTTATGGAAAAGTTCATTGTCAATACGGAGGGGCAAATACAAATAGGCAAGATCATATCAGTGGCACAGCAAATACATATCTTTTACAAAAGATTTGTGGATGACAAAACATAGAGTGTTTGAAAATGGCAACGGTTGTTTCTCGGGAAGGTAAATTATATTCAGTGGACTTACTGGTTGCATATGTCAATGTGTTTAAGCCAGGGGTAATTCAAATGCCCCTAAGTAGTTTAACTGAGTCTATAAATAGACCATGTTGGGTAGATATTTCAAGTGGGAATAAATTCACTATAGGGGATGTTCTAGCTCATCCTGAAAGATATCCTGGACATGCCGAACAAGTTAAAAATGCTGATTTAAGTTATCCCACGATATGGTCGCGTAATTATGGAATGTTAGATGGAAAACATAGATTAGCCAAAGCTGTCCGAGACAATCACGAAAGTATAAAAGCTTGTTTAGTAAGTAATGAAGTAGTCGAGAAATGTCGAATCCCTGGCGCTCCTGAGGATTGGGATACTATTCAGCTACACTTAAAACCACATCAACTAATTACTCTATTTGACAAGCGATTTCGACAATGATTGATTATTATATGCTTATAGTAATGACCCAGTTCTTCAGCGATGAGGACAACATATACTCTGTGGATATGCTTATTGCTTATGTGAATTTGTTCAAACCTCATGTGGTGCGAGTACCGACTAAAAAAATCATAACCAATTTGACAGACCCTTGTTGGGGTGAACCAGAAGAGAATATTTATATCACCCCTCTTCAAGTCATAGCCAACCCGGAGGAGTATCCGGAGCATGCTAGGCGTATTCAAGAGGCGGATCTAACATATCCCATTATTCTAAACAGCCGCAACTGTGTTATAGATGGGGTTCATAGACTTGCAAAGACTATCGAAACTAACCAACGATCAATAAAAGCATATATTATTGACGATAAACTATTAGAGAAGTTTCTGGTAGATTTTAGTGGAGATTGGGGAGTTAAGGATCAATTGGCATTGCATGATCAAATCGAGATGTTTTACAAACGATTTATGTGAACTTTTTTCCATAATTGTTTTATTTCTGACAAATCTTCGATTTTCTGGAGTATAAATGATACCGATACCGTTTGAGATATGGTCTATGATATTAGATTATTTGGATGTAATAGAATTACATAAACAATTACAAGTTTGTAAATTGTGGAATAAGCTTAGTGAAAGTATCATCAACCGTCGACTTGGCATAGGCAAAGAAGTTAAAATAGATTTGGATGATTTGGCTGAACACTATGCAGTGCCATCTGTCATCTATGCAGCCCGTTATAATCGGTTTGACATACTTACTAGATGTTTGACCAAAAAGTATTATAAAGCTTTTTACAAGAACGTCCGCTTTGTCAAGTTTGATATTATCAATGTGTTGTTGAAACAGAAAAAAATAACATTGGGAGCTGTTTTTCAGCATTTGCCATGTGGGCACCCATTGGTGCCAAAATTACTTCGACTAGTGAATGAAAGTAATCTGGGCAATATTATGAAACATACACCACCTAGTAGACACCCGAATTTATATATTCATATAGAGGAGAACTTTAAGGATTTGCAAAGTACAACTATGCGTTATATATGGAATGCAGACCTTTCTGACATCAAGAAGCTATGTGTTTCCAGTCCATCTATGATGGAATTTATGGAACACTTTGCTGTGGAGCTAAATAATGCTAATCTTGCTATGGTGATATCTACTCATCGCCGACAGTATGCATCTCACACTTGCGATGCATCTCCTGATACTTGCTATTCTTTGTAAGAGACTGTCGTAGCATTGCACCAAGAGCGGAGGGATCAATTTGGGAAGAAGTCGAAATTTTTGATTTGAAATGGTTGGCCAGATCTTCCACAGAAGTGTCAGGCTCGTTTTCATACACTTCCGCTATTTTAGCACCAGCGCGACTTTGATACTTTTCCTTCCATTTATGCACCTCTTTTTTCGCAGCAATGATCTCTTCTTTTAGAATAACAAGCTGGTCACGAGCTTCCAAGAGTTCTTTGAAAGGATCCTTAAGACTTAAATCGTGTTCTAACACCCACCAACCACCTTCGCGTTTCAGCACATCAGTAGTTGAATTCCAAATCAATCCCGGCCCCTCCTCCTCAATAAGACGATATAATCCAATTTTATTCTCCTCATATTTAATCCAGTAACCCAAAGTGTCTACAGACGCCCCATCCACTATCCAGCGTTTATCAGCTCGCGGCTCGCCTTCATTTCTAGCTATGAATTGCTTAGCCAAGCTATTTAACATTGCTTTGGCCGCTTTCTCATCTTCGGCGTGACCGATTAGTCGCCTTTTGTTACGATGTTCAAAGTAGATAAAGAACATTTATATTCTTCCTATATTTGTCCTATTGCAAAAAATGTTAAAACAAAAATCACGAAGTGTTTTTCTGACGTGAGGAATTCAATGAAAGTTCAAATTATATTGACAGAATCCGCAAGTGGATTCGCAGTTCTTGGACATGTAGTATGGGTACTTTTCGCACCATCCTTGGTTAGCCCATTTTTGACAGTTAACTCGAGTTTCATAATCTGTGCAAGGTATCAAGTTTTTCTGTTGATCAAATACCTTGGATTCAACTTCCATCAACTTCCGTTCGCATTTGTTTGCATCACATACTCCACAACTATACGGACAGTATTTAAACATCCATCCGGGATTTTTACGGCATTCGCCAGCGGAGGCCCACCACGGACACTTAATGAAGGCATCTTGACATCGTTTATTATGAATATCTACCCAATTACGACCAATATCCCGGAGCGGATGAGGACCGGTTAAGAATTGGTCTTTCAAGGACATAAGACCCCATAGGAGAAGAATAAATACTATGAGTAACACTAAAGCAAGCATCTCTTATATCATTCCGAGAAAATAAAATGCTCAAAATATCTGAACGTTTCTTTCTTTTGAGTAAAATGAATCATTGTGGTGTTTGTGGTGAGGACGCTTATAAGATTTGTAGTGCTTGCAAGTGTGCTAAATATTGCTCTATAGATTGCCAACGAGCTGATTGGACAGGCCATAAGCTAGTATGCAAAGAGCTGAAAAAACATGGAGCAAAAGACATACAAAAATTTAACAGATGGTGTGATCATATACTGGGGCCCAATGTGGAGCTACATCAAAAGTTGCGGGATGGTCTCGAAGATGCTGCTGGAATGCTACTTCGGATTGACAACGTCAATGACTTTATTATCAATCCCAAACTAAATGGGGAAACCTTGGCCAATGTCGATGTTTTGGTGGAAGCTGTGGAATCGTTCGGCGTAGCTTCGGATATAGCAATGGGCTTTGCATCAGCTTCAGTTGAGAACTTAGTTATCGTAGCAGCTATCAAGCAGCCAGGAGATAACTACATAGTTCTGAGCTATAACATTCCTCGACTGCTATAGCAACTTGCTGAAGGTTGCAAAAATTGATTATCTTCACAATAAAATGGAGTTCTGGGATGTTTGGTACTGCTTGCGCCATGATGATGGCTTTGTACAAAAAGAAGGAACGTCCGATATGGAAATACCAGAAGATTCTCCATATTGCTTGTCCAGATGTAAAGAACATTTGGACCACCATGGGCGGTTGGAATTAGATATTAAGACTGATATTCTGATTGTAGAGGATAGTATGTTTTTAAGAACTGATTATAACCTTTTTAATGGTGGTGGTGGTTGGAAGAGGTGGTATTGGGGTAACCAACTATGCGACGAGAGTGGCAAATATGTCAAGCGACCTGCAATAAAGAAATACTTCTACTCACTCAAATCGTAGAGATCCCATCTGCTCTTTTTTCTGAACCTTCTCATATACACGATATCCGTGATAAAGTACAACTACGAGTGCTAAAATCAGCAATATGGTGAACACGAGCGGATTAGCCTGTGTGCCATAATAACCAGTGTATGCTAAAATTGGTGCGACCCCAAACAGATGAAATAAATTAACTCCAATCATTCTTATATTATATGAAAAGAGATTATGAATATGTGAAATTATCATTTCCCAGAACAAGATTACCAACATCAGAGGAAATATACGTGAGAATTCAGAAACAAAGCCCTAAATGGAAGTCAGCTTCTCCCAGAAAAAAAATAATAAGAAATAGAAGAGGAACAT
>Ga0180431_10005893_pt1 | contig 14732 bp, 8 predicted proteins | sample SS_ome_11_FD_132459 | JGI IMG/M metagenome (GOLD analysis project Ga0180431, IMG submission 132459) | Hypersaline lake sediment archaeal communities from the Salton Sea, California, USA - SS_1_MS_1 metaG | ecosystem: Environmental > Aquatic > Non-marine Saline and Alkaline > Hypersaline >... | reverse complement strand
CATGACGGCCTGGATGGTGAATGCCATCAATCCGAATCTGCTCCAGACCGTCGAAGGCCAACCCATCTTTGTACACGCCGGGCCGTTTGCCAACATCGCTATCGGACAAAGTTCGATCATCGCCGACAGGATCGGCGTCAAGCTGAGCGACTATCACGTGACCGAGAGCGGTTTCGGGGCGGACGTCGGTTTTGAAAAATTCTGGAATTTGAAATGCCGCCTGTCGGGACTGACGCCAAACGCCGTAGTCATCGTCGCGACGGTCCGCGCGTTGAAAATGCACGGCGGCGGGCCGACCGTCAAGCCGGGCTTGCCGCTGGCGGATGAATACGTTCAGGAGAATCTCGAACTCGTGGAGAAAGGCTGTGAGAATCTCATCGCACATATCGAAACGGTTAAAAAGAGCGGTATCACTCCGGTTGTGTGCATTAATAAATTCACCACCGATACGAAAACAGAAATCGACCTTGTCCGGAGCATTTCCGAGCAAAACGGGGCCTTGGCGGCAGTGTCGGATCACTGGCTCAAAGGGGGCGACGGGGCCATCGAACTGGCGGAGATGGTGATTCATGCCTGCGAGCAGAAGAACGACTTTCAGTTCCTTTATGATCTGAGCACGCCATTGCGACAACGGATCGAGCTGATCGCGAAAGATGTGTACGGGGCGGACGGTGTCACATACACCGATAAGGCGCTGCAAAAAGCGAAAATGTTCGAGGCGGATCCTCAGGCCGCGGAGATGGGGACATGCATGGTCAAAACCCATTTAAGTCTTTCGCACGACCCGGATCTCAAGGGCCGGCCCCGAGGCTGGGTACTTCCCATTAACGACATGATGGTGTATAAAGGGGCGGGATTCATCGTACCCGTGGCCGGGGCGATTAAACTCATGCCCGGTACGGCGTCGAATCCGGCGTTTCGACGCATCGACGTTGATGTGAATACGGGAAAGGTCCAGGGCCTGTTTTAAAAAGTGATTTGAGATTTCAAATTTCAGATCTCAAATTCTTCTAAGGAGTGGTACATGACGGCACGGATTATCGACGGCAAGCAAGTCGCCGCGGAGATGCGGGCGGAACTGAAAGCGGAAGTCGCCAGGCTGAAGGAACGGGGAATCGTTCCCGGGCTTGGCGTCATTTTGGTGGGAGAGGATCCGGCTTCCAAATCGTATGTCACGGCTAAAGAACGCGCCTGCGAGGAGATAGGTATTTATTCGGATGATAATCGCCTGGAAGCGAGTATTCCGCAGCGAGAGCTTATGGCGCTGGTCGAGAAGATGAATAGCGATCCGAAGATCAACGGCATCCTGGTCCAGTCGCCGTTGCCCGATGGGTTGAATGAACCCGAAGTTGTGCTTGCGATCAACCCGGCTAAAGATGTCGATGGATTTCATCCCGTCAATGTGGGTAATATGGTCATAGGCGAGAAAGCCTTTTGGCCCTGTACGCCCCACGGTATCATTCAGATGCTGATCCATAGCGGCGTCACGATCGAGGGAGCCGACATCGTGATTGTCGGCAGGGGCAGCCTGGTGGGCAAGCCCCTGGCGAACTTGCTGATCCAAAAAAGCAACATGGGCAATGCGACCGTCACCGTCTGCCATACGCGCACCAGGAACTTAAGCGACCATACGAAACGGGCGGACATCGTCGTCGCCGCGGCCGGTCGGCCCAACACCATCACCGCCGACATGGTCAAAGACGGAGTCGTCGTCATCGACGTCGGCGTCAACCGCGTCGAGGACGCCACGAAAAAGCGGGGCTATCGTCTCGTCGGCGACGTGGACTTCGAGGCGGTGAAAGAGAAGGCCTCGCTGATCACCCCGGTCCCCGGCGGCGTCGGCCCGATGACCATCACCATGCTGCTCTACAACACCGTCGAATCCGCCAAGCGCGCCGCCGGCCTCGAAGCCTGATTCATATTCTTTTTCGCTGCCAAAACGAAAGGATGTATTCCATGCGATATGTATGGATCGTGACCATTGTGATCGTATGCGTGGTAAATTCGGCTCCGGCCTGGCACGATACTGAAGTGCGAATGCAGACATCGGAGCCGCTGGTGGCGGCGTTTGAAGCCGAGACCGGTCGAGGAACTGTTGATGTGCGGAAAGACGCGCAGGCCAACGGGGGGCGTGGGGGATGGGCCGTGCTCGCTAAGCCGGGAAAAACATTGTGTTTCCAGATGAGGCTCGATCCGAGCATTTATTCTTTTTGGATCGTTGCCCGTGCGCCCAAGGGCGCGCCCGACGGCGCCGGCAAAGATGCTCGGGTCTTCGCTAATCTGGACTTCACATCGCCGGACGGCTCGATACATACCTGGACCATGCCGGTTCACTATCGTGAAGACTATGCCGTCATTGTGCGGATGTATTTTCCCGTACATAACGTCGGAGAGTGCCGGTTCCGCGTGGGATTGACCGACAAGAGCAAGTTGGCCTTACTCTGCGACCGGGTTGAGGTCCGCGATGTGCTCGGCCATTGCGCGCGCGAGGGTGTTAAAACCCGGCGCATGCTCAGCGGCGACGACGAACTCAAGCGGATTCGAGCCGAATTCCACGCTGATCCGCGCCACAATGACCGCACGTGGAATTTGGGCAAAGACCGCGGCGACGTATGGCGATTTCGCGCTCGGCGATTTGACGATCGCCGGCGGGATGCCGACAAGCTTTGGGAAAGCCTGCCGGACTGGAATACGATGCATGCGGATCCCAGCTTCAAGACGTGGCATCACGTCATCGGGCGGGATTGTCCCGGCAAAGTCGCCGATTTGGCCCGTATTTACCACGAGTCCGGCGACGAGGAAGCTGGCTGGGACGGCGCTGTGTTGCTTTGCGCTGTGGCGGAGAAGTATCCCGGCCTGGACCATTATTTCCAGGGCTTCGATCAGGCGCGCGACCTCCGCTGGGGACAGATGGTCGGTAAAAGCGTCTATAGCGGCTGGGCGGGCGGAGACTTAATGCGCCTGGCGACGAGCTATGATCGACTCTTTGACTACATCCGTGACAATCAGTCGCTGGCCGATTATGTCCATACCCGTATCGACTGGATTCGCACCCCGCACGATGTGATAACATATCTCGATACCCACGTGCTTCAGCATGGAATGGATTGTCTGAAACGCCGGATTATCCGCTCCGACGAGGCCGCGGCCTTGATTCCTCTCGTGCAGGGAATCAACGACGTGTCGCGTCGGATGCTCACGGATAACGGCGGATTGTTCGACAAAGTCCACATCGGCATGGCCCACGTCGGGGGCATCGACGACCAGGCGTTTACCGCCTACAGCCGAGGCGGCGTGCGTTACATCGGCTCGACCGGTTACGTTAGCCCCCGACTCAAAGAGATCGCGGATATTCTCACCCAATACGTTCGGGCGGGAGGCGATCCACGGTTCAACCTCAACGATCCCGGGCAATATCCCCAACTTCGTGAATCGTTCTATACCAAGAACGGCCTGTACGCAGCCGGAGGGTTCCCGATTATCGTCGGCGATTCGATGGACTTAACGCGTGGGCGTGAAGCGGACCGACCGGCATATTCCTCTCGTGTGCTCGAAGGTTTCGGCGAGGTGGTTTTGGAGGCTGGGCAAGAAGCCGCGAATCCTCGTGTCAAACGCGCCGTCGCGATCCATACCGGCATCGGGCGGGGTCATGCCCACCAGGATACGCTGAACCTGGAGATTTTCGCGCACGGCTGCCGATTGGCGCCGGACCTGGGCGGGCGGCACGCCGGGAAAAATGCGTCGAGCCCGAACATGCGGCGCAACCGCATGCATAACGTGGTCTGGATCGATGATGAGGAATTTTGCAATACCTTCTCCGGCTCCACGACGAGCGGGACGGGATGGACCACGTCTTTTTCGCCCCGGGAAGGCGTGCAATATACCGCCAATAGCGCCCGGGCCACGTCGCATCCGCAGGTCACACTCTACCACCGCGCCACGGCGATGATTGACGGCCAGGTTCGCAACGATGCCGCCGACGTCTATATTTTCGACGTTTTCCGCGTTCGCGGGGGCAAGCGACATGTGTATTGCTTCCACGGCGCTTACGGTCGCAAAGTTACATCCAACATCGACCTGAGACCCGCGGCCAGCGCGATAGCGAAAGAGATCTTGCGAAGCCGGCCCGAGGATTCCCTGTTTGAAGGCCGGACCTCTGATCCCTTCGTGATAACCTGGCCGATGCGGGCCGATCTCCAGGCGCGTTACCAGGGCGAGAAGCACTACACGCCGGATTGGCCTGTAGCTTTGACACTCACGCTACTTGGACATGAAAACGAAGGCGTTTACATCGGCAACGCCCGTTCCGAAGTTTATCCGGTCGATATGCCATACCTGCATGTTTTGCGGGAGAAAGCTACCGGCGGATTGACGAGTGTCTATCCGGCGGTGATGGAATGCCACGCCGGACCGCGATTCATTCGGGAGCTGCGCGAGTTGGATGTCACTCCGGCAAGCAGCGACGTCAATAGAGGGATCGCCCTGGCCGTCTCGCTTAACAACGGCCGTGAGGATTCCCTGTTCGCCTCACTCAAACCTCAGATCAGGCATACCTTGAGCGATGGAACCACTGTGGCGGGTGAATTTGGATTCATTTCGCGCGACGAGAAAGGCCCGCGCATCATGCATCTTGTGGGCGGAACGCATCTTGCTCAGGGTAAGGCGAGCATCTGTTGCAGCAAGCCCGCCTTTGAGACGAGCATCCACGGCGTCGACTACGTAAGACGGAGCCTTACCCTTACCGAGGCCCTGCCTGCCAAACTTCCGGACGGTCAAGTGACGCTGATCGGTAATGATTTTCACCGCGACGCTTTTGAGATGACGACGGCGTCGGGAAAGCATGCCAAATTCGTTCGCACACCACGGTACTACCAATCCAAGATCGACGGGATCGATGCATCGCGCCGGCTGATCTTTACCGAGCTCGAGCCGGCCGTCTATGGCTGCGACACCGATTTCATCAAAGGCACAACCGTGACGAATGAGGCCCACGATCAATCCTGGAAGGCACGTCTGTATCCTATCGAGAGGTGGATGTACCTTGGCTGGCCGGGCACGGACCTGTCCTACCCCCGAGAGGTAACCTTGGATGATCTGCCCGACGCCGACGGGGACGGCAAACGTGAGTTGCGCCTTATGGGACGGGGCACCGACAGCGAACCCGCCGGCGTCCGGCTCGAAATGGAAATCACTCGCGTCGATCCGAACGAGCACCTCTTCTACTTTGCCATGCCGGATGATCCGAATTACCAAATCGGCGGCTGGCAGTACGCCAATCGCGAGCTGGTCAACGAGGACGGAAGCAAGTCGTGGTGGGCTACCTACCCCGGCACGGTCTGGGCCTGGCAGCTCGAGGGCGACGGCCCGCTGGGCGAGGCTGATTTTGCCGATATCGACGGGGACGGCAAGCGGAAGCTCTACGCGTATCATTTCGGCCGGGGGGATCGTGTGCAGTTTAAGACCTTTGTTTACTTGTCCCGCCAGAGCGAGGGATTATACCGTGTGAGAGCCAATACCGGCTGTACGATCTCACTGCCTGCTCCGAACGGCGCGGAGGTGCGGATCAGTTCGGACAATCGTCAATTCAATCCCGTTCAAGCTCAAAGCCGCGACGGAAAACTTGAGATCACCATCGAGCCTGAAATCCTGGGAAAAGGAGAGGTGTGGTTCCGTTTCGAGCAGTAGTGTGAACGGTTTCTAATTCTCAATGACTAAAGTCCGCACGGGTTCCAGAAGACCGGATTTTCCAGGCGGCAAAGTCCGATCTGCGATGACTCTATTACGCCAGGTTTCAGTAATAGCATCTTTACTTCTGAATACCTGTATGCTAAAAAACATAGAATAATAGCTTCTCTTCTTGATGTTCGGAATCAGGATAAGCCTATGAGTATCGAAGAATTCTTAGACCGTCTCAAAAAGGGTGAACGCCTCTATGGAACGGCGATTCTTTCCCCTTCTCCGCTATGGCCTATGGCGGTCAAGGGTACGGGATTGGATTTCGTTTTTATCGATACGGAACACATACCTCTCGATCGGACGACACTGGCTCAGATGTGCGTGGCTTATAAAGGGCATGGATTGCCGCCGCTCGTTCGTATTCCTTCTCCCGATCCGCACGAGGCCCGCAAGGTGCTTGACGGAGGCGCCTCGGGAATTCTGGCTCCTTATATTGAATCTCCGGAACAGGTGAGAGAATTGGTTGGGGCGACGAAACTACGCCCATTGAAGGGGGAGCGATTAACAAAAGCATTACACAACCGGGATACTCTCGAATCCGAACTTAAAGACTACTTACGAGATTGGAACAGAAAGAGCTTCTTGATGATTAATATAGAGAGTGTTCCGGCTATGGAAAGATTAGATCGTATCCTGGCCGAACCCGGTCTCGATGGGGTTATCATCGGTCCTCACGATCTGTCGCTGAGCCTTGGTCTGCCGGAGCAATATCACCATCCCCGATTCGAGGAGGCCGTCAAGCATATCATTTCCAAAGTAAGGGAAAAAGGCTTGAGTGTGGGGATTCATTTTTCCGGAGAGGCGGAACTACAGATTCAATGGGCCAAAGCGGGCGCAAACATCATCATGCATAGTTCCGATATCGCTTTATTTCAACAAAGGTTAAGAGAGGATGTGAAGACCATTCGGTCTGTTTTAGGGGATGAGGACAACTCAAAAGGTAAACAAAAAGATACAATCGTTTAGTTCCTGATTTGAAAGGTGAAGGGGGCTTTTATGTCATTCAAGAATTCCCATATCCTCGGACTTTCTTGTTTACTATTCATATTTCCGTCCTTTTTGTCGGCCTCGCGTTCACATCTTGATTTCACTAACTGCGTCATCGTGACGCCTCCGAAATTAGACCGATTAGAGCACAAAGCGATAACCGTGCTCCAGGAAGAAATACATAAGAGAACGGGCGTTCTGTTGAAGGCCTCGACGGCATGGCCGGAGAATCAGCAGCCGGTTATCGCTGTCGGGCAGACGGCGCAAATCAAGCGGTTCGCAGGTGCGTATTCAGCTATTCTTGACGATGGACGGACACTTAATAAAGAAGGATATCGCCTTTCGATCAAGGGCCGGGTCATCATCGTAGCGGGTCATGATCCCCGCGGTGTCTTTTACGGTATTGGGAAATTACTTCGCACGCTCCGCATGAAAACCGGTTCAATTCTGGTTCCGGAAGAAGTGTATCTCGCCTCATCCCCTCGATACCCGATTCGCGGGCACCAGCTTGGATATCGGGCCAAGACGAATGCCTACGATGCCTGGAGCCCCGCACAATTCGATCAGTACATTCGTGAGCTGGGCCTTTTTGGCGCCAACAGTATCGAGATCATGCCTCCAAGAACCGACGATGACCTGACGAGTCCCCATATGAAGCTCCCGCCCATGGACATGATGATCCAACAGGCGGAAATCATCGACTCGTATGGAATGGATGTCTGGATCTGGTATCCGAACATGGGAAAAGACTATACGAATCCGGAGTCTATTCGAGAGGAGTTGCAGGAGAGAGAAGACATTTTCAGAAAGCTCAAACGCATTGACGCTGTTTTTGTTCCCGGCGGCGATCCGGGAGACCTGCATCCCGACATCCTCTTCGCCTGGCTCGGCCAAGTGGCGAGCGTCCTCAACAAGTATCATCCGAAGGCGAAAATCTGGATTTCGCCCCAGGCCTTTCGCCCGACGAAGGAATGGTTGGGATCTTTTTACAGGAACGCCAATCTCAAGCATCCCTGGTTCGGTGGCGTTGTATTCGGCCCCTGGATCAAAACACCTCTACCTGAAATTCGGAAAATCGTGGACCCGGAAATTCCCATTCGCCGCTATCCCGATATTACCCACAGCATCAGTTGCCAGTATCCCGTAAAAGACTGGGATTTGGCCTTTGCCATGACGCTGGAGCGGGAATGCTACAATCCGCGCCCGGTTGCAGAAAAGGTGATTCATAACGTTTTTGATGAGTTTGCCAGCGGGAGCATAAGCTACTCGGAAGGAATTAACGACGACGTGAACAAGTTCATCTGGAGCGACCAGGATTGGGACCCGGACACTCCGGCTATCGAGACGTTGAGAGACTATTGTCGCTTGCTTATTCACCCCGATGTATCGGAAGATGTCGCCCAGGGTCTATTGGCGCTGGAAAGAAACTGGCAGGGGCCTCTGATCGCCAACACGTCCGTTGAGGTCACATTGAAGCAATGGATGAGTATGGAAAAGCAGTTTCCGCCTGATGCGGTGAAGAACTATCGTTTCCAGATGGGCCTGCTGCGTGCATACTACGATGCCTATGTTCGGGAGCGGCTGATTCATGAAACCGCCCTGGAGTTAAAAGCCAGGGACATTTTGAGAGACCCGGCCAATAGGACCAGCCGGGGAAAAATAGAGGCCGCTGAGTCTGTTTTAAACCAGACGTGGAGGAGGCCGGTGGCTCAAGATTATAGAGATCGGTGCTGGGACATTGCGGACTATTTATTTGAGACCGTCGGCTCTCAGACCTCAGTGAAAAAACATAAGGCACAGCCCGGCCGGGGTGATTTCATGGATTATATGGATACTCCTTTGAGTAATGCCGTTTGGTTCTTAGCCCGGTTCGACAAAATCCGTCAAGCGAAAGACGAGCAGACGAGGCTAGCCTCCATCGAACAATTGCTTAATCGGGGCAATCCGGGGCCCGGCGGTTTCTACGATAATCTGGGACGGTCTGTGGACACGCCCCGACTCGCGGACTATCCGTCGTGGGAAGAAGACCCGGGTAGCTTGCGATCGCCGCGAGTCGGTTTCGAAACAGGGCTGCGAGGCCGTGAATGGATCCATACGGTACGGGAGACAGGTCTTGAAGAGAGTGCCGTACCGCTGGCATGGAGGCATCAGATCACGACGCTCTACGAAACACCTTTGAAGGTCGTTTACGAGAATCTGGACTCCCATGCAAGTTATCTTCTCAGGGTGACCTACACCGGGCGGTTCCGTGCGAAAATCGGGTTAACCGCGGATGACGAATTTGTAATCCACGAGATGCGGGAAAGGGGTACGATCCCTGTTAGCGAATTTCCCATTCCGAATGAAGCGACAAGAGACGGGGAGCTGGAACTAACCTGGAGATGCGCCGAAGGCGAACGAGGCGCCCAGGTGGCGGAATTATGGTTGATCGTTATAAAAGAGTAAATGGAAGGGCCTTGGAATGATATTCGCAACACTTATGACTCTAACAATGTTGGGCGGCTTGCCGGGCGAGCCTATGTTAACGGCTGAAGATGTTACACACGTTAAGGTTTACTACGAAGCGGGCCGCTTCGGCGGCTGGCCGGCGAATCATGGTATGTGGAGTTGGGGCGACGAAATGCTTGTCGGTTACAGCCGGGGCACCTATAAAGACTTGGGCGCGACGCGCCACCACATCGACCGCGAAAAACCGGAGGAATACTGGCTCGCGCGCAGCATAGACGGCGGCTTAACGTGGACCCATGAACACCCGGCAGAAAAGGGCTTCCTGATACCACGGGGCGACTCGCTCCACGGAACCGAGACGCCCGGACAAACGCTTCCGCCGATCAGAGACCTCAAAGAGCCTATGGACTTTACGCATCCGGATTTTGTCCTGGCGTTTCGTATGGAGAACGTCCATGCGGGAACGTCGCGCTTCGAATATTCCTGCGATCGCGGGAAGACCTGGAACGGTCCCTACCGCCTGCCGAACTTCGGGACGAAGGGCACGGCCGCCCGAACCGACTACATCGTCAACGGTAAACGGGACGCCTTTATTTTTATCACCGTCGGCAAGACGAACGGGCGCGAAGGCCGCCCGCTCTGCGCGCGGACCACCGACGGCGGCGTGACGTGGAGACGAATCGCCTGGATCGGTCCGGAGCCCGACGGCTTCGCGATTATGCCCTCTACCGTTCGCATCTCCGATACGGAGTTGTTGACCACATTGAGACGTCGGGAGGGGGCCTTTCGCTGGATTTCCGCGTGGCGCAGCCGGAACAACGGTAAGACCTGGACTCAGGAGAATAATCCCGTCGAATACCTCGGCGAAGGTAATCCGCCCATGTTGAGCAAGCTGCACGATGGCCGCTTGTGTCTGACGTACGGATTCCGAGCCTATCCTTACAGCATCCGGGCGCGCCTGAGCACGGACCATGGGAAAACATGGGGCCCTCAGATCGTCTTGCGCGAAGACGGCACGGACCGGGATATCGGTTACGTGCGAAGTATCCAACGTCCCGACGGCAAAATGGTGACGACCTATTACATCAGCGACGAACGAACCGGCCCGGAACGGTATATCGGCGCGACGATCTGGGCTCCGAATAAGGTCTCCAAAATTGCCAGCGGCAACCCCAGGCGACAGCCGGGATTCTGACGCTCCATGTGGTTTATGTCCCGCTGTTCCCTGCGTAAAAAAGCAAGGAATGGCTATGGTTCCACTTGGTTGGGATCCGAGGACGGTATTCTGTGGCCGTTTTCTATATCGACCTGCGGCCATGGTGGTGCGGCTTGGCCTTCTTGCAACTGATGGGGCGTAATGAAGAGAGTCAATACACTTTGTTTGACTTCCTTTTGCTTGTTTTTGAACAACCACCCCAGGAGGGGCAGGTCGCCCAGAAACGGAACCTTGGAGACCGTCTCAACCATCTCCTGCTGCCGCAAGCCCCCGATGACGAGTGTATCCCCCTCCGAAACGACGACTTCGGTGGTAGAATCCCGCTGGGTTTGTTCCGGCAGTCCGGAATCGGATGTAAATGTAAAGCTTCCAACCTTGACATCGACCAGCATGTGGATCTTCCCGTCGTCCAGGAGGGTCGGCGTAATCCGCCCCTCCGTGTCCGCGGAAATATCGCTCTTCTTGACAACCGGCCGGCCGGCCACGTCAAAGCCTTCGTTGAAGAAATAATTCAGCGTCTTGCGGACTTGTATCCTCGACTCCCGCCCGCTCATCGCCACCGTGCGGGGATTGGCCAGGATGGTTCCCTTCCCATCCTGAACGAGAGTATTCAGACGAACGAAGAATTCCTCCGGCAGCTTGCCAACGCCCTGGTAGAAGGTCTGTCCGAGACCGGGATACGTCGCAATCCCGCCAAGCGCAGGATCGGGGGTCAGGTCGCGTACTGCATTTCCCGCAGGCTGGAAAAATGCAAATCGTCCTTTCGCGTAGGTCCAGTCCAGGCCCAAACTGCGGTTGGCCTCGTCCGCCAGTTCCACAGCCAGCAGGTCCACCAGAATCTGTGGCGCCGGCGTATCGATCTTTGCCAAATCCTGCCGGATTTCATGAAGGACTACCGGAGGTCCTTTGAAAAGCAGAAGATTTCTGGACACATTCTTTGTCATATATTGGGTGAACTCTGGTGAAAGAGACTCCAGCGCTTCGTCGGCGGTCATATGAAGGGGGCGGATTGTCTCGGTGATAACGGTCTCTGCCGGGACCAAAGTGGATTCGTTGGCAGTAGGAGCAGCCTGAACTTCCTGGCCAGTTGTTTCTTCAGCGGGGCTCGCCCCTTGATCGGACGCCAAGAGCGCTGAGCGCCCCACGGGGGGGACCGATATGTTTGGATGCTTCCGGGCTTACGAGCACATCCGGAAGATCCAGACGGTACACGTCCGGGCGACTGATCTGGTCTTCCTGGCTTATTATCGTTGCTATGGTAAGCAAAATCGAACGCCCGTCTGGGGAAAAGGTAATGTTTTCTACTTCTTCCCGATCATCTGAGCCGAGGATTTTCTTGCGTTCCATATCCTCATCATACACGAGGATTTCATCCCGCCGGCCGGTATCGACGTGCAAGAAACTCAGGACGTGGCGGGTTCTTTGGTATTCCCGCTGCGTATCCCAGTTCTTAACATCATATCGCTGTGTGTACATCAGGATCTTAGTGCTGTCATAGGACCACTTGATCGCATGCACACGTTCATGCAGACCGTCTTTTCTGGGAAATGTGGTAAAGATTGTTTTGTAGCCGCCATTGATGGGGTCCATGAGATAGGCGGTATGAATATCCTTGGCCTGGGAATCAAAGCGGTCTCCGCGCGACAGGATCCATCGGCCGTCCCAGGACCACAGAATGATATCATTGTTCAATTGCTCTTCTGTTGAAGGAGACGTGGCCTGCGTCAAATTTCGGGAATCCGCGCCGTCCGGGTGTGCGATCCACACGTCATTCCTTTTCTTGCCCCGCTCCGTGCGGGTCATCTCCAGGTTGCTCGTATATGCAATCATTTCCTCGTACGCACCCGGCGGGCGCCAGCGAGGCTGTCGGTTACTGACGGATTCAGCACCGATCGAGGTCAGGAGTGCCAGGTTGCCGCCATCCGGATCGGTCACGGCAATATCATAATACTCATTGCTGGCTTCCGATTGAAAAGTCAAGCGTGGCGGCAGGGTGAAGCTCCAGCACGCATACCGGTTCTGGCCCCGTTCCGGCACCACGTCCCACCGGTTATCCGCCTGGGTATCATAGACGGTGACAAACCGTCTTCTGGACGGTCCCCTGCGGGTCTTGAACACAATGTACCGATCGTCCGGCGACCAGAGCGGCCCCTCATCCTCATCCAGGTTGAACCGCGGCTAGGGTTGACAGGCCATGACGGTTTCTTTGGTTTTCAGATCGTACACATAGGCTCCGGACTGGCTTTCCGAGCTTGAGGAATTTGCATACAGGAACGCCACCTTATCCCCGGCCCAGGACCATTCGGCATAATACGGAAAACCGATCGGCGTAATGGCCTCTGCATTGGAGCCGTCGCTGTCTGCGATAAACAACTGGCGTTGGGTGTCGGTATGCAGCACCTGATAGAGGATCTTCTTGCCGTGCGGCGTCCAGGCAATTGCCGTGGATTTGCCATCATCGGTCAACGGCACGAGCGTAGCGCCGTCCGCGATAAATGCTGCCCGTGCAGGACCGCAAATGAGAAGTCCAGTCACGGCCGACAACAGAAACAAACAATGCTCATTTCTCTTGAAAATGCCGTTCATTGTACACCTGCTTTCCCCGGTGAATGCAGTGCTAAGCATAGAATCAGCACGGCCGGGATCATTTTCGATATTTTACTCGTTGCTTGCATAATGAACAGCGCCTCAGAGATTCGATAATAAATACACTCTTGTCAACTCAGCCAAACGCCCCGCCCTCCAGCTTTTTTGATACGATACTCATTTATCCCGGTAGTTCAAGCTTTTGGTTCTTTTCTCGCATATCCCTTCCATACTTTTTAGTCTCCTTTTGGAGATTTGGCCGGGAAGTGCCCAAATTTTCGGGGGTATTCTTGACGCTGCGGGCCGGCGCGGTTATATTACCGCTCAGTCTTTCATTCGGCCCGTCGGATAGCAAGACACAGGGGGCGGCCGAGTTTGTGGAAGATACCAGATGAAATAGGGGGTGAATGGGTGAATGGAGGCATGAGACACGGTAGGGCACGTTGTTTTACCACGGGCGAATGAATCGGTGCCCACAACATAAGAAAAAAAGGAGAATTAGGAGAAGTCAACAATGAGAAAGGCTCTATATTTGCTCAGTGCGATGCTTTTATTTATTGCGACCGAAAACTCGGTCGAGGCGAGTGAAAGCGATCTGTCGAAGGAAAATGCCGAGCTCAAGCAGAGAGTTGAGAAACTCGAAGGCGAGGTGGAAAAGTTGAAGAAGACTATTCCGGGGGCGACGACCGATCAAACCAAAAAGCCGGTATGGTCCACTCTGGATTTCCAGTTGTATGGCTATCTGAAGCTCGATGCCGCGTATGATGATTCCAGGATCAATAACGGCAATTTCGCCGATTGGGTGAGACCGGAGAATAATAATGACGATGACAGCCAATTCAACATGACGGCCCGGCAGAGTCGGTTCGGGGTGAATATCACCGGGCCGGATAATGGACGGGTTAAGACCAGCGGTCGGGCGGAAGTGGATTTCTACGAAGGCGGTGCGGAGAATAAACCGCGTATCATGATGCGTCACGCTTATATGAAGATGGACTGGGCCAAAGAGCGATTCAGCATCCTCGCGGGGCAGACGTCGGATGTTTTCAGCCCGTTGGTGCCATCGACCGTGAACTATACCGTTTGCTGGTGGTCGGGTAATATTGGGTACCGGCGTCCTCAATTCCGGGTCACAAAAGAGTTGGATCTGGGTTCGGATATCGATTTGAAGCTCGAAGGCGCGCTGGCCCGGAATATCGGTCGAGCCGACGCTGTAGCGGCGCCCAATGGAACCGAATCCGGCGAGGATGAGGGCTTCCCGGTCGTACAGGCCCGGGCGAGTGTAACCATGCCGGACCGTAGTGTTGTGGGCCTGTCCGGGCACATGGGCGAGGAGGAATATGACACGACGGTCTTCGGCGATCATGAGGATTTCGATACGTGGTCGCTGAACCTGGATATGACCAAGCCGATCAACGAAAAGGTCACAATCAAAGCCGAGTGTTTCATCGGGGAGAACTTGAACGCCTATCTCGGCGGGATCGGACAAGGCGTGACGACCGCCGCCGGAATCAACCGGTATGAAGAGATCGGCAGCAAGGGCGGATGGATCGCGGCCAGCCTCGGGCCGTGGGAAAATATTCGATACAACGTGGGCATCGGAATGGACGACGTCAAACAAGGCAATGTCCAGGTGGGCAGCCGGACGTATAACAGCAACGTGTTCGGCAACTTCTTCTACGCGTTGAGCGAGCACGTCGAATGGGCCGTGGAGCTTTCCCACTGGCGGACCGAATATCGTGGAAGCGGCGACGCGGAT
>Ga0180431_10005889_pt1 | contig 14736 bp, 16 predicted proteins | sample SS_ome_11_FD_132459 | JGI IMG/M metagenome (GOLD analysis project Ga0180431, IMG submission 132459) | Hypersaline lake sediment archaeal communities from the Salton Sea, California, USA - SS_1_MS_1 metaG | ecosystem: Environmental > Aquatic > Non-marine Saline and Alkaline > Hypersaline >... | reverse complement strand
TTACAAAAAGCAGAAGAAAAATTTCGAATAGAAAGACCGGCTGTTCACATGCTGCTCCCCCCCCCTGACGACGCCTGAAAATTGCTAAAGCGAGGGGGTGAATACCCGCTGTATGACGACACAACGGCATCCCGCATATATCTTGAGAAAGCGGACATATAGGGGCGTCTTGCTTTTCCCCTCACATCCGACCGACGAAGGGCCACTGCACCCGGGCAATAGACCACTATGTACTCCAACAATCCTTCGGTGTAAGCGCCTCCGAATACAGCACCCTGATTGTCGTATCCGAAACCGCTCCCATCCCGGAGCGGTTCCTTTTCATAGAAACCCTTCTTCTCGAAAAACCCTTGACCTCATAAAAGTAAATAAGTATAATTAATACTTGCTGGACGTCCAGCCAGCATTAACAGCGCAAAAGCTGGAGGAAAAGATGAAAAAGAAGATAGACCTCTACTACTACTCCGGGACCGGCAATACACTGCTCATTGTCAGGGAGATGACGGCGGTGTTCAAGGAACATGACTATGACGTCGCCCTGATCAGGATGGAGGACGCCCACAACATCACCATCCCTAAGGACACGACCATTGGCCTGGCCTTTCCCGTGGCGTTCCAGTCCACCTTTCCCTTTATCTGGAGGTTCTTTCATTCGCTCCCCGAAGGAAACGGCACGCCGATCTTTATGGTCGATACGATGATGAGCTTTTCCGGGGCCATTGTCGGCCCCCTGAAAAAGCTGCTCACGTCCAAGGGGTATGCCTGCATCGGGGCGAAAGAGATCATGATGCCGACCAACTATTTTCCAAAGACCATCGATGAAGATAAAAACGACGAAAAAGTGAAGGAAGGTCTCTCGAGCGTCCGACGATACACCGAAGAGCTGATACATGGAGGGGCAAAATGGGGACGGGTCCCCCTCCTTTCCGACCTGTTTTATATTATGTGCTGTAACGACTACCTGATGCAGAACGTGAACACGGCGGCCGGCAAAAAGCTGGAGGTGGACAGGGAAAAATGCAGACAGTGCGGGATCTGCGCGAAACTCTGCCCCACCCACAATATCGTTATGGGTGAGGATGATCATCCCCGTTTCGGAGACACGTGTGAGGTATGTATGCGCTGCCTCTGTTTCTGCCCGACCGAGGCGATCTCGATTCCCGGAAAGGACTTCGCCCGATACCGGGCGGTAAAGGCGAAGGACTTGTTGTCACCGAAATAGCCGGACGGAGCACATGCGTTGTATGAATAGGGAGTACCCATGATCGAAAACTCGAAACCATCCTGGACCGGTCCGAAACAGCGGGCGAAGGAGGAGTCCATGAATGCGATCCTCTCCGCGGCGGCGAAGGTCCTGTCTCGCCACGGCTACGCCGGGACGACCATCAGCCGAGTGGCGGAGGCGGCGGGGGTGAGCAGGGGGCTGTTACACTACCACTTCAAGAACAAGGAGGAGATGCTGGCGAAGGTGCTGCGGGTGAACATGGAAAAGAACGTCGATGTTGCCGGCACCTTCCTTCCCGACGCTCCTTCGGCGGAGAGCTTCACGGACACCCTGATCTCCGCCCTCAGATCGCTCTTTGAGGCCAACTCGGAGTACCTGGGCCTCTTTCTCGAAGGGCTGACGACGGCACGACACAGCGACGTGGTTCGACGGGAACTGGGCGACCTGTACGGATCGTTTCGCACGGCCCTGAAGGAGCGCCTCGGCGAGATGGAACGAACCGGTATCATTTCACCCGCGATCTCTCCTGACGGCCTGGCGGCCCTGATCACCGGGATGCTCGACGGCATGGGTATCCAGCTTGTGACCATCCCTGGTTTCGCCGATGATGAGATGCATTGGAGGTATCTGAGGGCGGGCATTGTTGCCCTGCTGACGGCCGACCGGGGGTCGGGATGAAATGTGTGATGCATCCTTCTAAAAGATCGAATAATATGTGCGATCATCTTAAGACGTGCGGGTCGATGGACGGGATATATACGGCCGATCTCTCGCCGTATGTACCCGCCGGCCGGAATAATCATTCAATTTCAGAGGAGTTCCCACCATGACGGTGAAACGTGTGTGGCACGGCTGGACGACGATTCAGAATGCGGACGTTTACCAATCTCTTCTTCGCAACGAAGTGTTCCCCGACATCGAGGCGAAAAACATCGCCGGCTACCGGAGTATCGAGCTCTTCAGGAGGGACCTTGATGACGAGGTGGAGTTCGTCACCATCATGACGTTCGATTCATTACAGAGCGTCATCGATTTTCAGGGGGCAGACTACGCGCGCTGCTACGTCCCCGACGCCGCTCAAAGAGTGTTGAAGCGCTGGGATGAATACTCGGTGCATTACGACGCGGTGGAATCCCGTGTATATTAAATAAAAGAAAACGGACATATAAGGGCGGCGGGTTTCCACTTCACATCCGGGCGACGAAGAGCCGCCCCTTCCATTTATCTTTTACATGGATCGCCATGCCCCGGTCCTCCATTCCGAGCTTCGCCGCCACTCGGATGCTCGCCGCGTTCTTCGGGCAACAGAACGCACACACCTCGAAACCCACGGGCAGCAGGGTGAAGAGCCCCTCCATCGCCTCGGGGGCGTAGCCCCGACCCCAATATTCCCGGTTAATGATATAAAAACATTCCCACACTCCGTCGGCATACGGATCGAATCCACATGTGCCGATGTACCGTCCGCTCTCTGTGTGTTCTATGGCATATGTATTAAACGGTTCATCACCGTCATAGGAGGCGATAATATCGTTAAACATGGATTCCGCGCCATCTTTTTTTCTCACCTCTTCTGTGAAGGTAAGATATTTCGTCGAATCGGCGTCAAGCATGAAGGAGAGAAAATCCTCGCGATCAGCCTCAATGAATCGGCGGATGACAAGGCGCCGTGTGGTTGCGGGAAGGTCTATCAGCATATAGAATCCATCCTATGTCGCCGGTGACGATCCCCCGCTCCGGTCCACCTCCTGAGTGAACCAGACCCAGAGGCCGTACCCAGCGTTCACCCACATGAGGGCGGCCAGGAGCGCAAGAAACAGCGGTATCGAAAAGGATGCATGCACCGACGCGATCAACAGCGCCGCCGCCCCGGTGATTGTTTTGATGAGCGGGCTGATCACCCGGTGGGTCGGCTCGTCCTCGGTCTGCTTCAGGGTCAGCTCCAGGGCGGCGAGGATGATCAGGAACGACCCCGCCGCCATGGCAAGAATCGCCGCCGCCGTATCTCCGTCTCCGGTCACGATGGGGGCCAGCATCGCCCCCATGACGGCGGTGACGATCACCAGGGGCAGGTGGAGATACGACCAGAACCACGAGGCGACGACCTTCTCCCGGTGGGGCCGCCTCCGGCCGATGAAGTCGAAATAGAGCCACCAGGCCATGAATCCCAGCATCAGGCCCAGCACCCCCCGAAGCGCCCCGGGGAGACTCACGTGACCCTCCCCGGCAATGCCCCGGATGGCCCCGGCCACTGATTCCCCCAGGACGATGATCACCATCAGCCCGAACCGCTCCGGCAGCTTGTCGCTGGAAAAAGCGGGGAGTCGCACGGTCTCCCCCACCGTCAGCCAGGGGCCGATCACCTCCGCCAGGAGTCCCAGCCCCCACCAGATCATCCGCTCCCCCTCGGGCCGAAAAAAGGAGACCGTCACCAGCGCAAGGCACGTGACATATCCCAGGGTGAAACGGAGCGATGACCGGAGAAAGATGCGGTTGTGAAGCCCGGCCCTGATCCACAAGAGGATGATGAATCCCCGGACGATGAGGTACGTCCCGGCGAAGCCGCGGTAGTTTTCACCCAGGGAATCGTGGGAGAACACCGCCAGCCCCGCCACCCCCACCATCATCAGAAACGTCGCCAACCGGTTTTCGAATCCCTCGGTCTCGAACCGCTCCTCGTAATAGGTAAATCCGTTCCAGACCAGCCAGACCGGGAGCATGCTGAAAAGAAATACCGGGAGCCGGGAAAACTCCGGGTGTACCGACAGCTCGTGGGCGAGCCCGGCGATGACTACCACGAATACCAGATCGTAAAAGAGCTCCAGCCAGGTGACCGACCGATCGATCCCCTCGTCCTCGTCGGTTCGAAGCTTCGGCTTCTGCCAGAAAACCCGTTTTGCCATGAAAAATATCCTTACGCTAATCGGGGCCTCACGGCCCCGAATTTTCTTATTTAAAAACGCCCACGTCGCCCCGGCACGTCAGACCAAGACGCCCTCGGCGGTTTTTATGACCTTTCCCGCCACCCTAATGAGAATCTCTTCGCCCTTCTCTTCAGCCGAAATCGTGAGGATCGAGGGACGTCCGACCTCGAACCCCTGCTCGACGCGGATCGTAACATCACCCATGCCCAGGACGTTGTGCTTTTTGAGATATCCAGCAAGACACCCGGCGGCGCTGCCGGTGGCCGGGTCCTCGGGGACGTCGTAGTAGTCTCCGAACATCCGGGCATGTATCCGGTTTTCGGGGCGCTCCGCCTGCTCGGTGAATACGTAGAATAATTTCGCGTCGAGCTTCTCCACGAAATCAAGGAGCAGCGACGTATCGACCCGGCACCGGGCCACGGCGTCAAGGTCAGAGAGCGGCACGATCAGAAAGGGGAGACCGGTGGAGACGACCTGGACCGGCAGGTCCAGTCGGATGTCACTCTCGTCGAGGCCCAGCACCCGGGCGGCTTTTGCGTGATCCACGTGGGAGCCGAAGACCGGCGGAAGCTGGGTCATCTCGACGTCATCCCCCCTGAATGTGACCGGGATGGCCCCGGCGAAGAGATCGAGGACGATCTCTTCCGGCATACTGTCCGCAAGCTCCCGTCGGATGATCCAGGCGGTGCCCAGGGAGGGGTGCCCGGCGAAGGGTATCTCGCCCACGGGAGTGAAGATGCGCACCGGCCAGCCGATTTCTCCCGGCTTTTTCGCCTGGATGAAGGTGGTCACCGAGTAGTTGAACTCCCGGGCGATATCGAGCATGGCGTCGTCGTCAAGCGCCCCGAAGCTCTCCACCACCGCAAGCTGGTTGCCGGTGTATTTCTGCTCGGCGAATACGTCCAGGATGTGGAATTTCAACCCGGTCATGGCAAAGTCCTGAAAAAATGACGCATACGGGAGATACGTGACAGCACACTCCCGACGGGATGTATCAAATGAAAATCTCGATTTACCGCATACAGCGGCTTCTTTCACATCGGGAACGGAAGATGGTCGGAAAAGGAGTGATGTCGTTCCCGGAAAGATTCACCGCTCTCTGGAAAATTGCAGGCGGGTATCACGGAGCATCCCGGCGTCATCGGCCTGTCACACAATACATACGGCTCCTATCGGTTTTCAAACAAAGCCAACGACAACATTCCGCCTCCTCACAGCACCACGAATCCCAGTACCAGGAAGAATATCCCCAACAGCAGGACGAGCACGGAGTATACCTTCAAAAAGGTCGTCCGCTTGCTCATATAGTCGAAGATCTTCCCGTACACCCCCTGGAGGGCCATGAGCATCAGCCCCTTGATGAGGGAGAGCCAGCCGAAAATGGTGATGATGACCGTCCAGTCGAGGACCCAGACGTTGTGAAACGTCACCAGGAGAAAGCCGACAACCACGGCCATGATACCCGACAGGTGCAATAGCGCCGGCGACGTGGCGAATTCGTTCAGGAGGTTCTGGATGTAGTCGGTTTTCGTCAGCAACCCGCCCAGGCTTACGGCCGTGTAGGCCAGGCCGAATAATTGAAATATTTGTGCGTCGGTCATAATACGCTCCTTCCCTCCCGACGCCGTTAGAAAGACGGAAAGTGCCCGAAAACCGACGGGCATGAACGCCCGTCCCCTACACGGCGCCGCGAGAATGTATATGGATGCCCTTCGCATCCACAGAGATAATTGTCTCTATTATACCACCGAAACACCCCGCCGTGGTAACATCCGGCCGAAATTTGTAAAACCGGAAAACGGGTGCCTCCCCTCCTCGGTAAGCCCGTTCACCCGTCCGCCCCGCCCTTCGCCCGTTCGAGGATTCCCCGGATGAACGCCGTCTTGGCGTCGGTGTAGGCCTCCCGGTCCGTCCGGTATCGGGCCGACAGCTCCCGCTTGAGGGCCGTGTAGTCCCCCGCCGCTTCGGGGTGGGCCGCAAGATAATCCCGAAAGACGATCCCCTCCCAGAGCCGATGCCCGGCGGGGGCCACGTGGACGTGGTGGGTTCGGGTGCCGCCGAACTCCCGCCTCCTGATGAAGATCATGTGATCGGTATACCACCAGTATTCCCATTCGGGGCCGACGAGGCCGGGGATCAGGGCGCGTCGAGCGATATCCATCGACGGCGTCTCCACCAGGATGTCTATGATCGGCTTCGCCGGGATGCCGGGGACGGCGGTGCTGCCGTAGTGCTCGATCCTCGTGACGGCCTCGGGGAAGTCGGTTTTGAGGCGATCGGCCATGCGGGCGAACTCATCGGGCCAGGCGGGGTCCGGGTCTGTGAGCTCGATCGCGTCCGACTCCGGGATCGGCTCCTTCACGTCCACCGGGGCGTGGACGGAGAGGGAATAATATTGGAGACGCTGTTTTTCGTCGAGAGAGGAGAGATCGAGGGGTGCCGGGGCTGTGAATTCCCCGACGATCCCCAGGGGGGTCTCCTCCCGCCATGCCCGGTTGATGGGGTGGATTGTCTCGGGGCGCCCCGGGGCCGTCACGGTGAGGAGCGCATCTGAGAGGTCGAGAGTGATCATACCCTCGGGAATCGGTCCCAGGGCATTCGTCTCGATGCCGAGGAAGCGATACTCTCCCCCGGGCTCCGCCTCGGTCCGAAAGCCGATGAGACGGGAGACCTCCACCGAATGGGAGACCTCGGTACACAAACGGGGGATCAGCGAGCGATAGAAGGCGACAACCGCATCGTCACCTCCCTCCCCGGATGTTGTCAGCCCTGTCGCCTCGCCGATCAAGCGGATGTGTGGATCATCGGTCATCTCACGGTCATTCTACCCGGTTCCGGGATTCACCTCCATGGAGGGTGTGCAACGGATGTGACGCATCTACGTCTCCGACGGCGCGATCCCGAAGTGGCGCTTGTACTCCCGGCTGAACTGGGCCGGGCTGTTGTAGCCCACCATGTACCCCGCCTCGCTGACGCTTCTCCCCTGGTGTATATAGGTCTGGGCCCTGTTGAGCTTTATCAGCTTGGCGTACTGCAGGGGGGATACGTGCATCACCTCTTTGAACTTCTTGTGAAACCCGGAGCTGCTCATGTTGACCATGTCCGCCAGGTCATCCACCGAGACCTGTTTATCGATGTTTTGATTCACATATTCCACCGCCCGGGCGATCTGCTGTATCTGCCCCCGCTGCTGGAGCAGATGTATCAGGACGCCCCCCTGAACATCGGTGAGGATACGGAAGTAGATTTCATCGATGATCGCCTCACCCAGGACCGCCGCCTCGACCGGGTTCCCGAGGGTCCTGATCAGGCGGACGGCGGCGTCCAGCAGGGTATCACTGATGGGCGCCGAAAATATTCCCGAGGCGTCGACCGCATCCGGCTTCGGGGGGAAATGATCGGCGATATCCATTTTCACCAGCAGCCTGGTGAGCCTGTTACGATCGATGACGATCGCCACACCCAGAAGCGGCTTTTCCGGGCTTGCCTCCACCGTCTCGCACTCAAAGGGCATGGAAACAAACAGGGTCATGTAATGCCCGGCACCGAATCTGTACTGCTTTCCCTCCAGGTAGACGTTCTTTCGCCCCTGGGCACCGATGATGATACCCGGATCATACACCTGGGGATATCGCTTGGTCAGCTCTGAAGCACGAAAGACGAGCAGGTTGGGAATCTCGGTGGGGGCCAGACCTTCGTCGGCGGCATGTGTTTCCAGCAGGCTGATAAGCTCGGCCATGTTGTCGGATCGGCTTTCCATTCTCTTTTCCTGATTGACTGCATCCCATTATAGCAGAACTCTCTCCCGTGTCACATAAATCTATACCCTTTTGGAGAATCATGCAAGCATTCGGCGGTTATGTGTATTCATATATCCAAAATGTGTTGATATAGTGACGACGATTTCCGACGTATCGGATGTGGGTCGGTCGGTATGTGAGCATCCCGTATCGACACCGTACAATGAAAACGGGAAGAATCGGTGGCCATAAGGGTATAAGATTACGAAGGCATCCCGGTTCATACACCACCACGCAACACGGAGGCACCTATGAACAAAAAAAGACTTTTTATTGTCGGAGGGGCGCTGCTTGCGCTTGTTCTCGTCTGCATCGCCGGAGAAATCGTGTTCTCGCACGCCATCGCCTACACCTTCATCTATCCCAACCGCCAGCCGATGGTGAAAAATCCCGGAGACTACGGGCTGGAGTATGAAGACGTCAACATCGAGACCGAGGACGGGGTGACGCTATCCGGCTGGCTCATGAAAGGCGACGGCGATAGCGTTGCGATCATCGGCCATCCGCTGACCTTCAGCAAATACGGCTATTCCATCGAAAACGAGGGACCCATCGGCGCCGGTTACGATCATGATGTCGAATTCATTCCCACTGCAAAGCATCTGGTGGAGGCGGGGTACTCGGTGTTAATGTACGACACCCGGCATCACGGAGAGAGCGGCGAGGCCCCGGGTGATGTACCCTTCGATGCGGTGGAATCATACCACGATGTCGTGGCGGCGGTCAGGTTTGTTTCCGAGCATCCGGATTTTTCGGGCGGGGATATCGCCCTGGTCAGTTTTTGTCACAGCTCCGTGCTGGGCATGATCGCCATGACCAGGGAGCCGGAGGTCCTGGAGGATGCGGGAGTCAAGGCGCTGGTGTCGGTTCAGCCCATCGCCATCGAGCTGTTCTACGAGCATTTCGGCCTGCCCGGTTTTGTTATCAAACAGGCGGATCGCATCACAGTGAGAGAGGGGGCCCCCGCCCTGGAGGAACACAATCCGCTTCCATACGCCGAGAACGTCTTTGTTCCGGTGCTGTTTGTCCAGGCCCTGGGCGATCCCTGGTCGGACATCGATCTTTCCCGGGCGATATATGACGCCTTCCCGACGGAGAAGGAGGCGATATGGCTGGAGGGAAAGAGACATCGATTTAACGCCTACAACTGGTTCAACGATCACCCCGAACCGCTGCTTGACTTCCTGGATCGATATCTCGGTGAGGAAGAATCAGCCGAAGCGAGATAGGACGCATCGTAGCTGAAAATGACCGGGAAGGCACGCCCACCCCGGCACCCGGCCGCCGGGGTGGGCGTGGCCGATTCGGCGAATGAATGAACATGCTGATTGTTTTTCAACGGGTCGGTGATCCCCCCATCATCGACCCTCTGCATGTTTTCATCCGGGTATCCCTTGACCGGATTCTATATCGCATACAATAAAGAAAGTGTATAATGCGAAGCATCGTGAGAGGAGGAGAAAAATATGGGAAAACACGTCCTGATAACCGGCGCCACCGGCATGGTGGGAGGACTCGTCCTTGACCTGTGCCTTAAAAGCTCGGAGGTATCCGGGGTGACGAGCCTTGTCAGACGGGCGTCTGGGATCACCCATGAGAAGCTGAGTGAGGTCATCATCCCCGATTTCCTGAGCCTTGATGAAAGCGCGGACTATTTTTCGTCGGTGGATGTGGTCTACTACTGTCTCGGCGTTTACACCGGGGCAGTCGACCGGGAGCTGTTCAGGAAGATCACCGTGGAGTATCCCGAAATCCTGGCCCGGGTTGTGCTGGCGAAAAATCCCGGCGCGACGTTCTGCCTGTTGAGCGGCGCCGGCGCCGATCGCACCGAAAAAAGCCGGATGATGTTCGCACAGGATAAGGGGGCCGTTGAAAACAGACTTTCGGCCATGGGCTTTCCGGCCTTTCACGCGTTCAGACCCGGATATATCTATCCCGTGACCCCGCGGGATGAGCCGAATGTCTCCTATCGGCTGATGAGACGTCTCTATCCGGTGTTAAACCTCGTTGCTCTGAATTTCAGCGTGACATCGACGGATCTGGCGGCCGCCATCTTCACCGTCGGCATGGACGGCTGTAAGCTGGAAATCCTCGAAAACAAGGATATCAGGAGGCTCGCCGGGGCGGCGGGACGTCTGTAATACCGACAATGAAGATTATTGGATGTTTCGGCGGTGAGCCACCCCCAGACATGATGTATCGGTGACGGATCACGAGGGCGGCGGATATCATGCCCGGGGGAATGCTCTCCAATAGAAGGTCTCGGTATCTCATAAAAAAAACACCGAAGCTCGTTCGGTGTTTTCCATCCCTGGTACGGCCTAAAAACCGGGGGTGAATCGTGTCTTCATGTTAATTTCCCCCCGGAGGCGATGCGGCCTCCCCGGCCTATCGGGACGTCTGTCAGAACAGGCCGATTTCTTCGTACGTTTCCCTTGTCCAAGGGCCATCGCCCTTCGTTCACCCGCATCCCTGGGGTGGGGCGGCCTCCTCGGTATACATTTTCTTTGTTTCCCGTACGAACAGAAACATCACATCGTCGGGCAGCAAGAGAACCGGTTTAGTGGTGGAGATGGTGCGATCATCATAGTCGATGATCACTTCCTCATCGAGGTGCCTGACGGAACCGTTGAATCCGACGATCGCAAGGTCGCATTTTTCAGATATGTCCCGAAGGGTGACGGACGTGAAGTTGAAGCCGCCGTCTTTCCCAAGGGCGCCGGACACATCGACGGGTCCCGCAGCGAGAGACACACCGGGGATATAGGTCACCCCCTCGTCTCCCCAGGATAACATCAGCGTTTCCAGCTCGGGATACCACCGGGACGAGACGTCGGAGGTGTCCCGGGCGAGCTCGATCAATCGCTCGTCTGTCAGCTCACCCCTCATTCCCGATGCACTGATATTGAGCACCCGCACGGTCGCTCCTTCCTGGGAGAGCCCGGGAAGCGGGCATGCCGTCACCACTGCAACAACTGATATGATAAGAAGCACGTTGCGGGCGTGCGAAAAGAAGGTACGTTTCATGCTCATCGTGTTCCCATCGATAAAGTGTATGATACGTTTCCTATATATCACAGAAGGTTTGAAGAGATCAAGGATCAAAGACGAGACGGCGGCGAAGAATCCCTCGGGGGCCGGACCAGAGGAACAGGCACGGCCGTGGTTCGGAAACAGCGAGACGACGCCCCTCACGTATTGTGCGGGGCGTATTGGTTCAACATACAACGTACGATATGCTCTCCCGACCGGACATCCTCTCACTCCACAGCATAGAGACACCCGTCCCAGCTCCCGAAATAGACGACACCTCCAACCACGCAGGGGGAGGACTGGATGCTGTCTCCTGTCTCAACGCGCCAGAGCTCGTCGCCGGTTTCGGCGTCCACGGCGTAGAGATTCCCGTCCCAGCTCCCGACATAGACGATCCCGTCGACCACGCACGGTGAGGATACAACGATGTCGCCCGTCTCGAATTGCCACAGCTTTTTTCCCGTGTCCCTGTTGACGGCGATGAGGCTGTTATTCGAGCTGCCGACGTAAACCGCGTCGCCCACCACGGCCGGCGAGGAGTCGATCCTCCCTCCCGCTTTGAATCTCCATATCTTTTCGCCGGTCTCGGCATCCACCGCGTACAGCTTTTTGTCTCCACTTCCGAAGTAGACCACGCCGTCGGACACGGCGGGCGTGGCGTCGATGGCGGCTCCGGTATTGAACCGCCACAACTCTTCACTAGAGACACCGTTCAGGGCGTAGAGTGTGCCGTCCCAGCTGCCGAAGTAGATCGTGTCTCCCGCCACGGCGGGGGAGGAATACGCGATAACATCGGTCTTAAAACGCCACATCTCAAAACCGATTGAGGCGTCAACGGAATAGAATGTACCGTCCCGGCTCCCGAAGAGGACGTAGCCGTTTCTCACGGCGGCCGAGGTGGAAACCCAGTCTTCCGTCTCGATGCGCCACAGCTCGGTACCCGTGGCCGCGTCCACGGCGTAGAAGTTGTTGTCCCCGCTACCGAAGAAGACGACACCATCGAACACGAGGGGAGAGGAATGGACAAATCCCCCGGTCTCGAACCGCCACAGCTCTTCACCGGTCTCGATGTTCACTGCGTAGAGAAAGCCGTCATTGCCGCCGAAATAGATCACGTCATCCGCCACGGTGGGGGAGCAATAGATCCGATCGTCGGTCTGAAATTTCCACTTGATATCATGAAAAACCGGGACTCCCTCTCCGTCATACACACCGGTGCGGGCCGGGTTCCCGCGAAACATGGGCGCGTACATACCCGCATCGTCCTGAGCAACTGCGAATCCTGAGAAGAGAAAAAGTCCAAGGCATAATACAGAAAAAATCATTATGGCTTTTTTCTTCATAATGTTCCTCTCATTCCATTGATATGTATTATGTATGGTATATTGCCATCTACTGAATTGCATAGAGTGAGCCGTCCTCGCTTCCCACATAGACGACGCCCCCGGCGATGCAGGGCGACGTGAAGACCGGACCTCCCGTTTCGAACCGCCACAGCTCTTCACCGGTTTCCGTCTCCACCGCGTAGAGGGATCCGTCCCTGCTTCCAAAATAGACGACGTCCCCCACCACTGTCGGCGGCGAGTCCACCCAGTAGTCGGTCCGAAAACGCCAGAGCTCACTACCGGTCGACAGCTCCAGGGCATACAGGTGAAAATCCAGACTCCCCACATAGACCACGCCGTCCGCCACGGCGGGGGAGGAATCCACGATCTCATCGGTCTGAAAGCTCCACAACTCCCCGCCGGTCGCCGTGTCCAGGCAATATACCACGCCGTCCCCGCCGCCGAAGAGAACCCGTTCGTCGGCCACCGCCGGGGACGAATCGACCCAGCCGCCGGCCTCATACCGCCACTGCTCGCCACCGGTTTCGGCATCCACGGCATAGAACATGCCTCCCGAAGTGCCGATGTAAACCACGCCGTCGACTACCGCTGGGGAGGAGTGGATGAAATCTCCGCTGTCAAACCGCCATAGTTCCTCGCCAGTCCCGCTCTTCACGGCATAGAGGTGATGATCGAAGCTCCCGAAATAGATCACGCCGTCCACGAGACAGGGGGAGGAAACGACATACCCCCCGGTCTCGGACCGCCACAGCTCCGTGCCCGTGAGTGCATCGATGGCGTAGAGGTTCCCGTCGTGGCTGCCGAAATAGACGACCCCGTCCACTACGCAGGGGGAGGACTGGACGAAATCACCGGTTTCGAATCGCCACAGCTCTTCGCCCATCTCGGCGTCCACGGCGTAGAGGATTCCATCATGACTGCCGAAAAATACCATACCATCCGCCACAGTGGGGGAGGAGCCGATCAAACCGCCCGTCTCGAACGTCCACACCTGGTCGTGCAGGACCGGGACCCCATCAGCGGTATATGCCCCCGTATGGGCGGGATTTCCCCGGAACATAGGGACATACAGCCCGGCATCAGTCTCGCTTCCCGCTGCACCGATCGATAGGACGAAGCCCGTACACAAAAGACAGATCAGACCCGCAGCCATGGATAATCTTAAAATCGCACGTTTCATATTACTGTGTTCCTCCCGTAACATGCCGTGCCGGGGAGCAGCCACAAAGGTCCGCCCTCCCGTCACGGGAAATAGTAGGAAATGCTTTATTTTATATATTGCTTGTATCGTGTATCAGGGTGAGGACGGATCACCATGAAGTATATCGTACCCGCTGATCCCCATAACCTCAACAAAAAAGCACCGAGCGAACGTCGGTGCTTTTCAGGGTGTGCTGGGAAGGTTCGATACGCATTTCATGATACCAGCGTCACTTTGAAGATGACGTTCCCGTTGTCGGGGCATGCCATCTTTGTTTTGGAAAGGGGATTTTCCTCGAAATCGAACCGGGCGCCGGACATCAGCGCCACGATGATCGGGAACAGGGTGACATACGCCCCGCCGCAGAATCCTCCCGGCGTGTCGTATCCGTTTACGGTGATCTTGTCACCCGGCTGATATGAATAGGAACAGCGTCCGTTGACCTGTTCCACTTCTATTTCAAATTGTTTCATATGGGTGTAATGGTGGAGGCGGCGGGAATCGAACCCGCGTCCGAAGATCTTCACCCGGGGCGTCTACATGCTTATCCGCCGTTTAATACCACGCTTCGACTCCCCGGCGGAGGGGAGTGCCGAAACGGGCGCCTGTACAGTTTTCATCCGATCCTTACAGACATCGGGATCGGCTTATCCCACATTGTAATGCCCAATCTACCCCCGGTGGGAGCGGAGACAGTGGACACCGGCCGGTTTTACGCGGCCAGGGCGTAATCGTAGTTGTCTGCGATTATCTTTATTCCCACCGTGATTAACGAGTAGGCGAGACTCCTCGACATGCAGCACCGAGATCAATTATCCCCGTCGAACCCAAATCGCCCCCATATTTTCAAAGAACAAAGAATCGTCCGAAATCAAGCTCGGACGGAAGGCCGCTCGTTGCGGCGTTCCATATAATACAATTATACCAAAATTTCCCGGTGTTTAAAAGAGAAATGCGAAGTTCAAAAGGAACCGAATAGCAAATATCACTCGATTTTATCGCGTTTTTCCAGGTTATGTCTACCGCAGAGGAGTTGGATGTTCTCTGGGGTAAGCGATGAACCACCCTTAGACCAGGGTATAATATGATCGAAGTGAAGGTCATCCGTGCTGTTGCATCGAACGCATTTACCCCCATCACGTTTCCAAACTGCAAGTTTTACCCACGTTGGTATTATTCTACGTGGTTTTGGGTTTTCTGGAACTGA